>Ga0207035_1033_pt2 | contig 41419 bp, 47 predicted proteins | sample Alteio_BWMinCont_77_FD_153272 | JGI IMG/M metagenome (GOLD analysis project Ga0207035, IMG submission 153272) | Enriched cells from forest soil in Barre Woods Harvard Forest LTER site, Petersham, Massachusetts, United States -... | ecosystem: Environmental > Terrestrial > Soil > Temperate forest >... | reverse complement strand
CACTTTCCAGTCGTCAGGCCGATGCGGATCCGTCCCGAGTGCGGTATACCGCCCATGCCCCATTTGCTCCTATCGGTTGCCTCTACGTAGGCGATTTCCGAACCTGGGATGAAGAAACCGCCTTTCAGCTTTGCAAGGTCCTCGACCGCACCACGGTCCCGCATGAGTTCTGGGTCGTCGAGCATCTTCTGGAACGGTTCATAGAACAGCGGGCGTGCGGCACTTACCGGGCCTTTAAACTTCCAACCATAGAGAAAAGCTCGCCGCCTCCGAAGCGTCGCCAGAAAGCGACTAGATCGTCTGGAGGTTGCATCCCGCAAATTTCCGCCGGAATTGACGCGTCCAGAAGCGCGCCTTGAAGAAAGAAAATCTTTGGATAGGCAGCAATGTCGGAGATTAATAGATCGATCACTTGTTGTCAGCCTCAGCCATGTTTGCATGCGTCGAACTCACGATAAATCATCGAGCGCCTTGGAAACGGCGTTTTGAGCAACTTCGTAATATGGCGTCCCTCCTGGCGGCAATTTACCGAAATCGTGACTTTCAAGGCAGTTCGCGATGTACTTCCAGACAGCCAGTAATCGACCCGCAACTATCGGGCAATAAAACAGCCGACGCCATCTCCACGGATGCCCCACGTGCCCAAGCCGTGCTCGCTGCGCCACGCTAGGTGGTACTGCACATCCACGGGATCGAACACAAGGACGTAGCCCTTGTCTTCAGCCATCGTGACGCACATGCGCTTCACACCAGCGCCAGCCCACGATTCTTCGCTCGTATTGCAGACGTTGACTTCCTCCCAATGAGGCTCAACGAGGCAGAGACGCATCGAGTTGAGGTAACCGCGAATTTGGTCGGCAGGGAGCGTACTTCCTATCGTGCCCTCAGGAACTTCGTATACATAGCCTGAAATCTGATGCTCTAGCTCACGGCGAAGCTTCTGGAAGAAGTCTTTGTCGGCCGCGTCTGGTTCAGGGAGAGAAGTGGCCATCTGCATGGCGATATTCTAATCGTCGCCCGACGAAAGTAGCTCGAGAAGCGTAGTGCGTGAAAAACGGGATTTCAAGTCAGTTCATTCCCGGCGCCGCGAATTTACTGAAGAGCTGACTTTGCAGGCGCTATACGCGATAAAGTCCAACGTCTAATGCGGAATCCTCTTCACTACTGCAACTTCGCGTACTCCGTTTTCGCCTTTTGCAGGACAGGAATATCCGGGTCCGCGTCTTTCCATAGCGTAAGGAAATCCTGATAGGGTTTTTTGGCCTTGGCCACGTCGCCCGAGATAACAAATGCTCTGCCCAGTTGCATGTGCGCCAGCGCACTGATCGGATCGGCAAGAACAATGCCGCGATGATCCAGGACTTTTTGGAATTCCGTGGCCGCTTCCCGGCCGCGGCCTGCCTGCAGGTACGCCAGACCGCGCACATAGGCGGGATATAGCCCTCCGAACTTGGCGAAGAAAGCTGTACCCGGCATCGCGAGGTCGTAGGAAAGCGCGGTTTGTAGCCGCTCGATCGCGTCCAACGGGACCTCATCGTAGAGCGCGAAAAGCGCTCGCAACGTGGGAAGATACTCAAACTGTACCGGAGTGTCTTCCGGGAAGCGTTTTGCCAGGTCCTCGGCGAGCATTTTCGATCCGGAAATGTCGCCTGATAGCACCAGTGCAAACCCCGCGGCATACTCCACATCTCGGCCCTTTCCGAGTTCGAGTGCCGCCCGAGCGAGCTCTTTCGCCTGATCCCGCATTCCGAAGTGTGCTTCGCACACTGCCTCCGCGGCCTGGTAAATGGCCGCCTTTTCGCGGTCGCCGTTCTGTTGCGCCAATTCGATCGTATGCTGCCAAAGGATTCTCGCGTTTCGCCTCTGTCCGGTACGCGCCAGGACCAGGGCCTGGTGGTGCGACATCCAGCCCTCTGTCTCCAGGTTTCCGCGAGCCCGATCGATTTCGCGTTTCATCCCTGCTTCGTCACCATCGAGAAACGCGAGATAGTATCGGTTGACCAGAAAATAGGGGGTCTCCAATTTGCGCTCGGCGGCCCGCTGCAATCCAGCCGCAGCCTCTGCGAACCGGCCAAATGAAATATTGTGGACAGTAAGAGAACCATAGCCAAACGGGAGGTCGGGATTTAACCGAATCGCCTCCTGGGACGCTTGAATTCCTCTCTCATACTGGCCAGTCCCCTGCGTGCCCCATCCGCCCCAAACCGCCCAGGCTTGCCAATCATCAGGATAGGCTTGCACCCACGACTCGATAGTCCCCAATTCCTTCTGTAAATTTCCGGTTACCTGCCGGTCGTAGAGAAAGAGGATAAAGAGCCTCTCCCGGTCACTGACGCGGTCACTCAGCGCATAGGCTTTGCGGACGTGCTCCGCGCCGACATCGGTTTGTCCCATGTTCCAGCAAAAGAATCCTAAGTCGGCATGCGCCATGGCGAACTGAGGATCGATGGCGATAGCACGCTGGAGATGGGGGATTGCGGCAGCGAAACCACGGGCGAACAAGGCGGTCCGTGCGACGCTATACGCCTTCAAAGCTTCCAGCGAGGGCGTGGTTGCCTGCTCGAGGGGCGTCGAGTGCTCCCGGATAGTTGCCAGCGATTCGCCCAGCCGCGCCCTGATTTGAATTGCAATCCGAGTGAGCGCATTCAGGACCTCCTCTTTCCTTTCCGCCTGCGCCTGTTCCTGGCCCAGGATGTCTCCGGTGCCGCAGTTTCTGGCCCGTAACCACAAGACATATTGATTTCCGAGGCTTGCAATCGAGCCTTCCAGTAAAGCCGTGCCGCCGGTGCGCTCGCAAATCTCCTGCGCCACCTCAGGAGTAAGCCGCGTCTCGGGCGGCCGATTCATAAAACGTAAGACCTGCTGGACCTGTTGATCCGAGACGAGAGTCAAAAACGGGGACTGCTCCAGTTGCACGGATAAACCCTGGCGAAGGATTCCATCGAACACCGGATCGCCGGTCTTGTTCTCGAATTCGCCCAGCACAATCCTGGTCTTTTGGGTAAGTTTCGGAGCCCGGTGAGTGGAAGAGTGTGCCGTGGCGTACCATCCACGTTTCCCCCTGGGAATCGCCGCCAGCTCCCGCTGTAACTCGACAGCGGATTGCCAGCGCCGCCCGGGATCTTCTTCCAGACACCGGCTTACGATTGTTTCCAGCTTGCGGGCACGAAGGCGTCGCCGCTGGGCGGTGACTCGCTCGCCCGTCAGCATTTCGCAGAGGACCCAGCCAAATGCGTAGATATCGGTGCGCGCATCCGTCGGTCTGCCTTCCCGCTGCTCCGGCGCCATATAGGCAGGCGTTCCCATCACCATTCGTTCGCCGGTGAGTGTTTGGTCTCCTTCCAGCCTCGCCAGTCCGAAATCCAGGACCTTCACCCCGGACCTGGTCAGCATAATGTTGCCGGGCTTGAGATCGCGGTGGATGAGACCCTTCTCGTGTGCTGCCTCCAACGCGGCGGCGATCTGCCGTGCGTAACGGATTGCCTCTTCTACGGGCAGCGGGCCTCCTCTCAGGCGGGCCGCGATCGTCTCCCCTTCCACCAGCTCCATTACTAGGTAGTTGGGCCCGATATCGTGAAGGATACAGATGTTGGGGTGGTTCAGGGACGAAATCGCCCGGGCCTCGCGCTCGAAACGGGCGTTGAACTGCTCGCGCGTGGTTTTAATGGCTACGGCGCGGCCTAATCGCGTGTCGATGGCGCGAAAGACCTCGCCCATGCCGCCCTCGCCGAGCTTGCTTTCGATACGGTAGGGTCCCAGACACGTGCCCGAAGCCAATGCGGTGAGAGTCGAATCCTCCAGCAGGTGTGAAGCGTTTCGGATGGCAGGCCGATTGAGAAACTCCCCGCCCGGCGGTTCTATCAGAAGCGATTCCACTTCGCGGCGCAAATTGGGATCCGCCCGCGCCAACAGCGCGGCTCGCGCATCGGCAGTGCCCTCGCGAGCCGTGTGGTATAGCTCTTCGATCTGCCGGAAACGCTCCGGAGTCATATCAGAGTCCCGATTGTTCTCCCATTGTATGGCTTAACTCACGCAGCAGCCATGCCCTGGCGAAGTCCCAATCGCGTCTAACGGTGCGCGGCGAAATTTTTAAGGCGGCAACGATCTCCTCCTCGGTCAATCCACCGAAATAACGCAGTTCGACCACTTTGGCTTGGCGAGGCGCTATCTGAGAGAACGTTGTCAGGGCGTCGTCGAGAGCGAGGATGGATCGGTCGGGCGACGGCGACAGGACGGCGGCTTCATCCAGATTCACTTTGGACGGTGTTCCGCCGTGCCTCCGCGAACCGCGCGCGCGAGCGGCGTCCACCAGGATGCGCCGCATCATCTGGGCCGCGATGGCAAAGAACTGCGCGCGCGCCTGCCATTCAACGTTGGTCACGTCGACCATGCGGAGGAAGACCTCATGAACTAACGCGGTGGCCTGGAGGGTGTTGCCCTGGGCTTCGTTCTTCATGTAGCGGCGGGCCATGAGACGCAATTCGGGATAAACGTGCTCCGCCAGACGGCCCAGGGCTGCCTCGTCACCGCCTCCCCAGGCTTTCAACAGATTCGTGATTTCTCCAGAGCGTGCGTCGATGGGTTGCCCGTCTCCCGGTGGGCTTCAAAAATATGCAAAACCCGTGGCCGCTTTTGGGGGATCACTTCCGCCTGTACCGGTAGAGGGAGAACAAAGCGGAACCATGACCTCCTTCAGAAAGCAGGAAGCACAAATGAAATACATAGCGACGATGGCGCTGACGCTCACTCTGAGTGTCGCAAGCGTTTACGCACAACAGCATCACGTAAAGATGGTGTTTTCGGGAACTGCTGCGTCCAGCACGATCAATCTACAGCAGCCCAACTCAAATAACAACGAAGACAATTTTGCCGGGAACGGTACGCTCGGCCCATTCACTTTTCGCAATGTCAGGGCTATCGCAGCTTCTCCGCAACCGTCCAGCACCTGCTCGGGTCCAAATCAGCTTTATTTTCCAAGTGATGTCGGCTCAGGCGTATTTCGCTTCGAGGATGGCAGTCTATTGAAGGTCAATCTCACGCAAGGAGCCGATTGCATAGATCTCGCGGCGCAAGAGGCACACTGCACTTTGACCTTTCAGATCACTGGTGGAACCGGCCGTTTCAAGAATGCGTCCGGTACTCTTACGTTAACCGAGACGGTGCTGCCGGTCTTGGCCGATGCCTTTCATAACCCTGTCTTTTTTGCCGGTACGGGGGAGCTTACGGGAAAGGTCTCCGGAGTAGCCAGAGAGGCAGACTGGCGAGAGGAGCAGCAATAGGAAGACATCTTCTCTTGGTCGTTGCGCTTCTGGGTACAATCACAAACGCGGTGCGGAGGTGGCCAGGTTAGGTAGCGGCGCCACAAGACATCGAGCTAGTGGACTGTCGCGGGAAAGGCCGATCGCGAGCCTAGCCACCGCCACACTCGCGAATGGATTGGATTGAAGCATGGAGAGCCCGACGGTCGCCGCAGTTTTAACGTAAGCTGCGAAGTGCCGTGAAACGGCGTTCTCGGTAAATTCAAGCCCGACGTCAGAGTTGGACGACTTACCTTAAACCCGGACTCTTCAGGCACGATGCAGGATTAATTCCGGATAGCCGGCGATATACGACTCAGAGAGTTTTCGTTGACTGTCAGAGCCGTTCAATCAGAGGGGTCGAGTTCTACATCCAATGCCAGACGGCTGCCTGAGTGTATGCGGATTGGCACTCCATTTCCAACACTCTGCGCCCATTCGACAAAACCCCAGAAGTTACATGCAGGAGCAGGTCTTTGTCAGGTGGCATCAAAATGGCGTGCGTGGAAAAACCGCTCATCGAGAATATCTGCTTCTTGGGGTCGTCTGCGCCCATCAGAGTGACGTGAACTGCTTCGATGACTCGCCCGGTTTTCCGGTTCGTCAGGTGAATTTCAAGGAAGCCTGCCTTTGGAGGAAGGACGAGATTGAATTCAGCTTCCGGCTGCTCTGGAGAAAGGGTCACTTCCTTGGTGCTTTCCGGACCATTTGGGCCAGTGCTGAACAGGGAATATCCCGCGTCCTCGTCTGCTGCAAATACTGCGTATCGGCCCCACCAAGGAATCCCAGTGAAACGAAATTTGCCGTTTTGATCGGCGAGGTTTCAGGTAACTTGCCCGCCGTCGATCGGATGCCAGAGCAACTTACTGAAAACGTGACTTTCCAGGTACTTCGGATCTGCCGCTACATTCGAGACCGGCTAAGGAGCCTCAGAAGAGTCGGGTGAATTCGCAACATTGACGTCCAGGAACGCACAGGCGCTGTGAGGAAGACCCGGCGCGTACCAGTTACCGTTAATATTGGCGGACGGTATTCCAGCATAAATTTCGGCGGGAAGGTAGCGACGCTTTTCACTACATAGATGACAAGTAACAATGACGGTTTCCGAAGGCGGAGGCGCACCGCGCTTTCTTTCTGTCGCGCTGCAGTTAAATCCCGGTGTCACGCTGGAGAGAATGCGTCTCCACCAAGAGAGAAATTCTCCCGTGCCGCCTTGATCACCAACACGCGAGCATCACTGGTTGCAACTTGCTCGATCGCTTCCTGCAGTTCCTGCCGCATCTGAAAGTTGATCCTGTTGTTGACGGGATGATCCAAATGTGAACTGCGCGATTGCGGAATCGACTTGAAGGTGAATGACATTCATTGCGTTACTGCTCTATTGGGTTGGTGTGAAGAATAGGCTGGATGTGTAGATTTACGACCGGTTAGGAGCGGACTACTACCTTCGCTCGACGAGGAGGGGTACCCCGTCTTTAGGCCGAAGGCTGATGGCAGGGTCGAGAGCGATTTGGGAAGAAGCTCCGGGGAGCGGCGCCAGGCGATAGTCACGAGCGATTGTGGCCAGCGACAGGACCCCTTCCATCCACGCGAGCCCTTCGCCTATACATTGACGACTGCCTGCACCAAACGGATAAAAAGCAAAGCGGGGACGCGATTTGTTGAGCTCCCTATTCCTCGGGGAGAAACGCTCCGGATCGAACTGTAGAGGATTAGGGTAAAAGCGGGGGTCGCGATGGACAACAAACTGAGGCGCTAGAAGAACTGCGCCGCGAGGAATGGTATAGCCCTCGATTTCGTAGGGAATCTCACAGGTACGAGCAACTACCCAAACTGGCGGATAGAGGCGAAGTGTCTCGGAGAAGATTGCCGTGGCGTATGGCAGATTGGGATAGTCTGCGGCAGTGGCCATTCGATCCCCAAGGACGGAGCTGGCTTCTTCGTGGAGTGTTTGTTGAATGTCCTGGTGCTGGGCGAGGAGCCACAGGGCAAAGCTGAGGGCGTTGGCAGTGGTCTCATGTCCGGCGAGCATGATGGTCAGGCATTCGTCGTGAACCTGCTGATCGGACATGCCCGTTCCGTCGGCGTCCACGTCCGTGGCTTCGAGGAGCATGGAGAGAAGATCACCGCGGTCGCCGGGAGATCGCCGGCGCTCGTCGATGATGGTATAGATCATTTGATCGAGCTTCGCTTTGCCACTTCGAATGCGCTTCATAGCCGGGATCGGGAGGCGCTGGACAAAGGTGGAGAACGGCAGCAGAGCCAGCGGAATGAAACCCATGAACGCATCGACGGCGGCGGAGACCTTCATGACCTCTGCGCGAGACTGCACGTCAAGATCGAGGAGGCACTTGCCCACGATCCGAAGGGCGAGCTCAAGCATTTCGATGTGGAGGTCGATGACGGTGCCGGACTGCCACTTAGAAGAGAGCACTGATGCATTGTGGCCGATGACTTCTCCGTAGGCGTCGATGCGCTGACGCAGGAAGGCGGGCTGGGCGAGGCGGCGCTGACGCATGTGGAGCGGCTCTTCGCTGGTGAGGAGCCCCTCGCCTAAGATCGTCTTGGCACGCTGCATGACGATTCCACGTCGATGTTTGGAGGCGTTCTTGAGAAAGAAGTCTTCGATGAGGCTGGGATGGTTGATCTGGTAGACGTGACTGCCGAAGGCTCTGAAGTAGACGAGATCGCCGAACTGTTGAGCAGCCTCCGTCATACTGGTAGCGGCCAGACTGCGAAAGAAGCGGCGGGCTACCAAACGGGGCAGGAACCTCGGGCCGGGTGGATAGGATTTTGAGGCGCCGGCACGGACGTCGATTGGAACAGCTATTGGGTTGGGTGCGGCAACTGTCATCCGGAGCCTCTGCTTGAGATTAGACGCAGTAGGCGTGGAAGAGCTACTCAGACACACCAGATAGCCGGTAGGGCATCAGAGAAAGATCACTATCGCGATCGTTCGTTCGTGAACTGTTTTTATCGGTGGAAATGCCATGCTGTTGCCGTTCGAATCGCGTTCCCTCAATTCTTGACCTCGACGGCATCTAAGCTCGTATAGCGAAGTGCCTGAAAAACGTTTTCAGTAACTTCGCTGCTCGACGTTCAGTACAGTAGGCTAGTTTCTGGTTGCCGGGGCGTCAAGCTCCGGCACCGGCGAGCGTCAGGTTACCTCTGCGGAATTATGCATTATTCCCGACGCGGGTCCTTCGCAGGTGAACCTTCTTTTCGAACCTTTTTCCGCGCACGCTTTCGCGCCAAAGCCTGTTTCACTCGGCGTTTTTCGCCAGGCTTTAAGTAGTACGAGTGACGCTTTACCTCTTTAATGATGTCTTCCGACTGAACCTTGCGTTTGAATCGACGGAGTGCATTCTCTAGGGATTCGCCCTCTTGCAATCGAATTTCTGCCACACTTACCCTCCTATACCAGGTTAATCGCGACGCACATCTCTTAACAGGCGACATTTCGCACCGTCAATTTGGTTGCTGGGGCCTTAGGCTCCGGCAGACTTGCCCTTAGGAGTCAGTTGCCAAGCGACCACCTGGCGTGGACTCCTCCACAGTTTCAGCCTCCCCGACAGTAATGTTGAATGGCGCCGCTGGTGCTGCATGTTCGGGCAGTGCGGCCATCTCATCCACACTGCCTACTACAGCCTTTTCCTGTTTTCGTTGATTCCTGCGCTCTGCCTTGTCCTTTTGTCTCTGTTGCCGTGTGTGTTCCTTCTGGCGCTTTGTAAATGTTGATTGGATTCTTGGCATAGCTATCCCTTCGCATCTCTTTGTTCATCGCCGACAGGCATGGCAGCCTGGCCGAACGCAATTTGTGCATTCGAAAAATTACCGGCGTGGTTCGCGCGGCTGCCGTGGATGGCCGCAACAGTCATCGCGCACGCGGCCACCTCCGCCGCCAAAACGCCGGGCCGTCACCCCCGGGACGTTCCGACTTAGGTTTGGCCTCCTTGATGGTCAACGTCCGTCCGCCCAGAATGAACCAGCTTGTGGTCGTAGAGATCAATCTCCTCATGGAGAGATTTCAGATAGTATTTGTCTTGCAGTTTGACGGACTTTTGCGTAGGACTCTCCTTGGCACGAGGTCTGGAAGGTCAACCGGTTGCGAGGAATGCTTAAAGCAGAAAAAGGGAGCTGGCGCTCCCTTTTCAGTTGATTCTGTTCTTTGCTCAGACGACTTCGACATTTTCGGCCTGCCAGCCCTTTGGGCCTTTCACTACGTTGAAACGTACTGACTGGCCTTCCTGCAGGCTACGGAATCCATTGCTTTGAATTGCCGTATGGTGGACAAAAACATCTTCGCCAGTCTGACGGCTAAGAAAGCCGAATCCCTTTGCATCGTTGAACCACTTTACTGTTCCTTGTTCCATGACTTGTTCCTTGTAAATTAAAGTACCGCCGAAAACAATGTGGAGTGTTTTGCGAGTGGAGGCAAGCCGGAACAAGCAAGTAAACCAGATCGGATTCTTCGATCTCTTTAAGAGTATCACCCTGGTCATCGACTTTCTCGATTGCCCCACTTCATCGGTAATGTTTGTGTAAGCCTGTATTCGCGCGAACAAACTTGGCTTTTAATTCCAGGCACGACCTTTACTCTCTCTTGCACCATCTTCATGGGAAAGCGCACTTCGCATTTCCGGCCCGAAAAAAACTTCAACCTTCATCAAAAGGGCAGTCATACGTATGGGCTTTTTCGACCAGAATTGCCGCTGAAATGTATCTGGTCTGCGCCCCGCCGGATGAAGTTACCTATAAGCTGACTTTTCAGGCGCTCCACTCAAAGCACGTGGCGCGGAATGTCCACCGCTAGTCGGTGCTACCCTCTCTTGCTATGTATAGGAAGGAGGACCATGGGAACGAAAAATACCATAAACAAGCAAGGAACGATATTCCTCCAATGCGACGCGAAGGCATCGGTGATCAAGCACGCAGTGAGCATCAGGAGTACCCAGATCGCGAAGCGAACAAACCGTTCCGTGGAATGCGTTGTACTTTGCATAGAGTCCCCTCACGGCTCCTCGATGGCTCCCAAACTCATTCAGTTTACGCTCTCAGTTGCGCAGGTCAAAAGAGGCGGGAAATCATCCGCGGTCAATAGAAAAGACCAGTAAAGAGTTTTTCTCGATTTGTTAGGGGTTACAAGCGGGAGAGGTATAGTCGGGCAGATTCAACGTTCAAGTCATTTTTTAACTTGATGGTCGTTAAGCGTGTGCATGGCATCTTGATATTCAAGGGGGACGCTATGGCAGTGAGGGCGCTGGTTGTCGATTAGCAGCCGACTATTGCCTACACCCTTGCCCTGGTCCTAAGGCTTTCCGGGTATGAGGTCAGGACAGAGCACAGCGGTGAAGCTGCGTTGGTCACGGCGATGGGATGGCAACCGGATCTGCTCATCATAGAGTTCATTTTGGCAGACATGAACGGGCTGGAGTGCGCAACGCGAATTCGTCGAAGATACGTGGATTGCGGCGTCATCCTCCTGTATGTATGCGTAGGTGACACTCTCCTTGAGGAAGTGCGGCGGCTTGGGTTTGGAGCATTTGAGAAACCGGTCAATCCGGAGATGCTTCTTGCCGCATCAGGCAATCTAACACGGGCGTCGGGGACCCGGAGGGGTTCAGATGGCGAGTGAACAACATTTGAAAAGAGGCGACATGAAGGTCGAAGTTAGCTGGGAATTCAGCGAAGAAGAGATGGCCGCGATAGGAAATCACTTGGGCGAAGAAAAGGTGGACCGCGAAGGAATCAAGGACTTTCTGCAAATTGCTGTGAGGGAAGCGGTGGAACGCGCGATAGTAGAGCGCAATGCCTCAGACAATGATCCCTCGTCGAACACCGGACCATAGATCTAAGAGTCCTTCCCATAAGGTGGCCGTTCCCATTCCGAAGTCCCGAATTGCATCGGGATTCCTTTCTGATAAAGGACAACTTGGCGTCCATCGTCCGAGACCTGAGTAAACAGGTCGATCCGCTCGCCGGCCAGATCATAAGACGATCGTGCGGAGTATTCGCCGATCACATCCGTTCGTTCGAGTGTTGTGGATAGATGGAGGAATTGGCGGCGATTTCCTCGCCATGCCACCAGTCCCACCCTAGTAGAAGCGCCTTGTTTGACGTGCGCGGTCGCCAACAGTAGGTGCTTTGCCTGACCCCTAATATAGGGAAAGGCAAGAGCATGCACGAACCGCTTGCCGCTGACCGTATGTACCGTGAGCAAGCTGCCCGTCCCTTCTTCCGCCAAATCCAAAGCCTCGATCGGTTCATCGAAGGCCAGATGATCAATCTCCGTCAACGTCGTCTGGCGAATTGCCATCCGCACCGCGGGAAATTCGCTAGGGTGCGTTTCCGAGGTAACGATCTGTGTAAGGTGAGCCTCAGACACGAACGGCCGATCGTCAAGGCCCATCAAGATCGCCGCGGCTCGCCCCCGACCTCTCAGGACCAAAGAAATGTTCATGCTGCCCCGTTGGTCTGCGAAGGCCTTCACCAATTCCACTCCGCTGTCTCGGTCCCATACCGTCAGCTGCCTACCTGCCGCGAGACCGCGAAGCTGTATCTCCCACTGCTGCGCGCCCACGTTGCCCGCCTCCGGCGGACGTCCCAGCCATATCTTTTCCAGATAGCTCTTGAGCAACAGCGATGCGCTCAGGGCTTTGCAGCGGCTGATACGCTGCGCCGCTTGCCCGGGCGTTTCTACAATCCGCCGGAATTTCGGCGGAGCTCCGAACTGATACTCCCGCACACCCCCATTCGTGAACAGCCGTAGCCGAAGCGGATATGGATTGTCGATGAACGGTTCAAATGCTTCCTTCCGCAACGTCGCGGTTGTCAGCGTCGCTTCCAACAGACACGGAACGCCGGGGAAATATACTTGCGTGTAATCGGTCGCCGCATCCTGATAAATCCCGAGGTTATCATTCAGCACCTGATACATCAGTGAAGTGCCGTCGGGTTGCAGGCCGTACTTTACAGAAATCGTCGGGCGGAGCACTGGCTGCGCCGTCGCACGATCCGTCCCATGTCCAGGCTCCAGCGCAAGCACCAGGCTGCCGTGGGCCGCCTGGCCCTTCCCGGGCTCGCACTTGTCCACCAGCACGAATCCTGAGAACCCTTCAAGATCCGCTGCCGTCAAACGTGGTAGCACAGCATCTGGTACATTCAGCACACCGCTCAGTAGCAGGCGATTGCCAGATCCGGTGCATTGCTTGAGCACTAGCCAGTCCTTGGTCAAATCGTTGCGTGAATCTAAGACCTGGTCGAACGCAAATCCGCCGCCGGGCAGTTTGGTCACCAACGGCTCCTTCCGCAACCGGTCTGCGACCACGCCTTGAACCAGGGCCTTGTCATAGCCGGCAAGCAACAGACTCACCGCCGCAAGCACCGCAAGGCCCTTGATCGGGAAGAGAAAATCAGACGCAAGCGCTCCAAGGCCGGCGCCCAGTTGACCGTGATCAGCGGCAGTAATCACCACCGCGCTTGGATCGAGCAAGATATTCCCGAGACACAGTCCTACATCGAAGTCATTCTTGGAAATGTCCAGGCTCAGCGTGCCGCGCAGCAGATTGTCATGTGGAACGTTCAAGTCTAGATTCAGGAATACTGTGAAGTGAATGGGAAATCCCGCGCAAGCATCGACAACAAGACCGTTCTTTGTCAGAACCAACCGAGGAGTCGAATCGCCAATAAATCCCGAGCGGATATTTCCGCTGAATTCCAACGGGCTTTCGTTCTTGATCGCCGGATTGACAGCTGCGCCAAGAGCAAGAGCTATTGCTTCGCCATCCAGATCTACCGACCAATCCCCGTCGGCCAAGTTTGTAACAAAGTCGGGCGAGAAGAAGTTCTGCCAGTCCGCCTCTCGGTCCTGCGGGGTCTGTCCCGAACCCGAAAATTCGAAGCGCATTACGATCGATCCATTGGCATCGCGCGTGATACCAGCGTTCACTACCTTGACGTTGCCTTCGGGAAAGATGACTTGCAGTTGGTCGGCAATCTCTATGGGAATAACCTTCGTGGTTGCGCGCTGGATCGCGGCAACAACTTGAGGCGGAAGACGAAGTTCGCCGATTAATGTCAGATCGGGCGACAGCAGAAACTGCGTCGTCCCCTTCGCGTCAACGAAAACGCGGGCGATCATACGGATGAAGCCGATGGGAATCGATTGAGTCAGAGACGGAGGTTGAGAAAGACCGGCCGATGCAGCGTCCTGCACGCGAACGAAGAAAATCTCGGCGGCAGCATCTGCGCTAACCGCGGCGGCCCTAAAATTGACTCCGGCTGGATTTGGAGCCACCGTTCCGTCCGGTTGCAATTCGTTAATCGGCATTAGGCTGTCGTTAGCGATTTGGTTGAGGACGACTTGCGTAACCAATATCCCGTCGAACCAGCTACTGGTGTTCGCTGGAAATGGCACAGGAACGGTCAATGGCTGAAACGAGTCGGCAACACGGTATTGGATCAGCCGCTCGAACGCGTTGCCGGAAAGCGAGAGTTGACAATACATCTATTCACCTTTCTCAAAAAGCGAAGCGGATTAAATCTCCGGACACGCAATTCGAATGACACACATGTCGTCCCGGATGACAATTTCCAATTGTCAGCGGGCGATGCTAGCGGCCACGTCTCGAAGATCACGTTAGGCCTTATCCCGATCCGCTCATAGCGAACTGAAATCCCACTTGTTAGGCACTATGCACAAGGGCCTCAGATGGTGGCCCTATCGTTCACATTTGTCTACTTTCTCACCAGTGACCGTGATGGCATTTTCATCAATTACCTCGCGGAGCTTGCAGCCCCCTTCCACCACCACGAAATGCACTTTAAGCGGTGGACCTTCTGACGGCAGGTTAAACGTAGCTACTCCGGTGCAATCAGGATGAATGAGATAAACACCGGTGCCGGGTGTCCATGAATCCGTTTCCGGCGTACCGTCGAAAACGATATGATCTCGAATGGTTAAATGTCCGGCACCGTCATAGGTTTGGAGGACGACACCGCGGAATGGAAGGCCCGGCCCGGGCGTGGTAGTAGCGTCAATCGTCAGACCGTAAGCGCCGTGAAGCGTTGCATTCGAGCATCCTCTGCCTCTCCCCTCCTCATCGTCCGCCCGAGCGGAGGGTACTTTAATCGAAAATCCGTAAACCATGGTTAGAAGCGCCGCGATCACCGATAGCTTTGATACTGATTTGCTTTGCATGTGAGATCCTTCTCTGAATACCTGTCAGAACTGCTTGGTCGTTAAATAAGCGCGTTTAAAACTTGATCTCCGTTTTGGTGCCGAGCATAAAGCCCTCCAACTTGGGTTGAGCACGGTCATCAAAACCGAAACCGTCCTTAAGGTCAAAGAAACTGATCGTAAAGCCTCCGTTAACGGCTAAGTGAAAACGATTCAATTGGATAGGGCAGACCCGTAAACGATGAAACAGTGTAGACTCCACATGGGATCCAATCCTTCTATCCCTTCGGAGCCAGAGTGTGCGGACAGATTCCCGAGTGGTCTATCAATTCGGTCCGTTTGAGGTAAACGTTGCGGCTGGCGAGCTTCTCAATCGCGGAAGGCGTATCAAGCTACAAGAGCTCCCTCACAGACTTCTCGTCGCGCTCCTGGAACGTCCCGGGGAGGTCATCAGCCGAGAAGAACTTCGAAGCCGCCTCTGGCCTGACGATACCTTCGTTGATTTTGACAGCAGCCTCCGCGTTGCAGTCGGCAAGCTAAGAGAGGCGCTGAACGATGATGCCAATGATCCTCGATACATTGAGACAATTCCAAAACGAGGTTATCGATTCCGTGTCTCTGAAGTACGTCGGATGGATTTGGCTCATGACGCTGCAGAACCGGCGGAAGATCCCGAGATCTCGAAAATAAGCCCATCCACCGTCGCTTTGGTGGACGCTGATTGCAATGTGGACGCCGCCGTGAACCTGAATGGCGTGGCTGGTAGCCACTCGGCTGAGAGTCTGAGCTTTGTGGACATGGCGTCTCAGCAGGGGTATCGATCTATCAGCAAATTGGAGGCACCCTCCCAAATCTGGTTGAAGATCGGCGTGGGCGTTTTCGCCGTCTCGGTCTTTGCGCTTGGAGCTTTACTTGTCTATAGATGGCACCGGCAGCTGCAACATCCCGACGAAGACCAGGCATTGACGGCGATTCCGTTTACAGCACTGCCGGGACGGGCAACCTCCCCGGCCTTCTCTGCCGATGGATCTCGGATCGCTTTTGCCTGGAACGGTGATTCGGCGCATGGGACAAAGGGTTTCGATCTATACGTGAAGGCGCTCGGAAGCGAGACTCTCCTCCGACTTACACAACACCCTGCGGAATGGATCAGTTCGGCATGGTCCCCTGACGGCACTCAGGTTGCGTTTCAGCGCTTAGACGGCCGAGACACCGGAATTTACGTTGTGCCTGCACTAGGTGGATCCGAACGGAAGTTACGTTCCACCAGAATTCCCGATCACGATCTCTCGAAGATCAGTTGGTCGCCCGATGGCAGTTGGATCGCCTTCTCCGATCTATTACCAGTAGGGGACGGTACAAGGATCTCTTTGCTCTCCACGGAGACATTGGAAGCCAAGCAGATTTCAATTCCTCCGATGTGCGTTCGTGAAGGTCTACCGGCCTTTTCCCACAATGGCAAGTCTCTTGCCTACTGGTGTTTTCGAAACGAAAATGAGGGCGCGCTATATTCTTTCCTCCTTCCGGGGGGAAAGCCCAGAATGATTACGCCATTTTTGGCGGGTGCAAACGGGTTAGCCTGGTCTGAGAATGACAAGAAACTGGTTTATTCCATCAATAAAGGAAGAGGCGCAGACGAGCTCGATGAGGTCACCGTCGCAGATGGTTCGGTGAATCGGCTTGTATTCGAAGGCACCGCCCTGCGCCCGACCGTTCCTCTCAGAGGCAGCAAACTTGCGTTTGAATCTATCTCGGTCAGCTCGAACATCTGGCGTAAAGACTTGCTTCATCCGAAGCTTCCTGACGTAGAACTCATGCCTTCGTCACGGACGCAGTACGACGCTCAATACTCTCCTGACGGAAGGCGGATGGCTTTTGTATCGTTACGATCCGGCGTGCAGGGGGTCTGGATCGGCCATGAAGACGGCAGCAATCTGGTGCAGATCTCAAACCCCCACGACATGAGTGGCAGTCCGCAATGGTCGCCGGACGGACACACGATAGCGTTTGACTCGCGCTCCCAGGACGGTTGGGTAATATTTCTTTCCGACGTGGCCGAACAAAAGCCTAGAAAACTGGTTACGAATATTCCAAATGTAATTCGACCTCTCTGGTCCCACGACGGAAAGTGGATCTATTTTTCGTCCTACGAAATGGGGAGGGAAGGTATTTATCGTTGCCCGTTCTCCGGCGGAGATGCAATTTTGCTTTCCAATGATATCGATGGTTTCAATCCGCAAGAGTCCTTTGATGGGAAAACAGTGTATTTTGCAAACCATGATGAGAAATCGACGCTTAGGCAAGTCGCTTTGCCGGGGCAGGCGGCCTGGGAATCAGAGGTGCATGGATTGCCTCACGTGAGTAGCGCACGTCTTTGGACTCTGTCTCCGAATGGCATTTATTTTGTTGCTGCCGAGACGCCGCGATCAGTCCAATACTTTGATTTCGCAAGTAAGCAAATACGGCCAATCTTCGAAGTGGAAAAGGGTCTCGGTACAGGCCTTTCGGTGTCAACCGATGGCCGCTGGCTTCTCTATTCACAAGATCGCTATGTGAATGGCGACATCATGCTCGTCGAGAATTTTCACTAGCGTTGCTCAACTGGAGTCGTCGTTTCGCCTAGTCAAGTAGAAGTATCCCACACACCTCGCCTTGCAATCCCAAATTATCGTTGACCGCGCGGCGACGATCTCCATTCCTCCCTGAGTTATCGTACAGGTGATGACGAAGGTTAAAGAGTCTATTCGGACATCTCGGTCCGCTCGAAGGCGTAGGCCGTCTAAAGGCCAAAAGGTCGGCTACCTGCGCGTCAGCTCTCTGGATCAAAACGAGATTCGCCAGCTCGAAGGGCTGGCCCTGGACAGAACCTTTACTGACAGAGCCTCCGGCAAGGATGCGAAGCGGCCACAACTGGAGGCCATGCTGAACTTCGTCCGCGAAGGCGATAGAGTGTATTGTCACTCGATGGACAGGCTTGCCCGCAACCTCGATGATTTGCGGAGAATTGTACTGGGTCTGACGGAGCGGGGCATCCATATCGTCTTTGTGAAGGAAAACCTGAGTTTTACTGGCGAGGATTCGCCCATGTCGAATCTGTTGCTGAGTGTCATGGGGGCGTTCGCTCAGTTCGAGAGAGAACTAATCCGCGAGCGCCAGCGTGAGGGAATCGCGATCGCAAAGCGGGAAGGGAAGTACCGCGGCAGGAAGCCGTCTCTGACACCCGCGCGGGCGGCCGAGTTGAGACGGCGAGTAGCCGATGGTGGCTCGAAGGCTGCGCTTGCTCGCGAGTTCGGCATCAGCCGGGATACGCTATATCGGTATGTTCCCGTCAAAAAGAGCCGGGTTGAGAAGATCGGAAAATGAACTGTATGCAAGGAAATCGGAGGAGAGAAACGATGAGTGAATCGGAGATACAAGCGGAGTTGGAGCGTCTACGAGCTGAGAATGCCCAGCTAAAGAGCAAAGACAAGGGTGGCCTCACTTTGAAGGTGAGCGAGAAGGGCGCGCTCTCGCTGTACGGCATGGGCCGGTTTCCGGTCACACTCTACAAAGAACAATGGCTCCGCATCCTGGCGAGTGCGCCGGAGATCGAGGCATTCATCCGCGAAAACGACTTCAAGCTGAAGACGAAGGAGTAGGGCTTTGAAGAATGGGGTCCAGGCCTGCAATATGCTGTCCCTACGGGAATTCGCCCTGGGCCTCTGCGCGACCTGCTACACACTGAAACGGCAGGATGCCGAGTATTTCGGCGGCCTGCGAGAGTAGGTCTTAGAGCGCGATGGATACGCCTGCAGGGTGTGCGGTCATCCCGATCCTGGAGTGCATCATCGTGAGCCAGGCAAGTCTGCGCTGCATCTGATGATCGCTCTCTGTGCGGGGTGTCATGCGAAGGTCCACCGGACGAAGGTTGCTGCGTACACGATGGAAGCGAATCACTTCTCGGATCCTCGGCGTGGTTTGCATCACACCTCTCGTCGTCGCCCTTCCTGCGATTGTTCTCGGGCTTGCACTGGGAAACAGTGGCCCATCTGCGCAGACCAGAACGGTTCGGTCTGCTAATGGTCAAGAAGCAAGTCTGAGCTACGAAGCAGGGTTCCTCGGTCGTGACTACACCGAGATAACATTGAAGCGCACGGGGTGCTGTCGGCACACAGTTGTATTCTGGCACCAAGGTCCAAGCTGGTTTGACGATCCGAAGATAGATTGGCTCGACAACCGACATCTCCGAATCAGCTATCACGCCCGCCAAGACGATCCTCAGCATTGCGAACATCAAGTGGAAGACATCACCATTGTTTGCACGTCCATGCCGCTCTCGAGTGAGCCGCCAGCGGTTCAGAATGCACCACCACCTCTAAGTCAAGACCCCCTGAGAAGCCGTCCGTAGTCGTTGCCCAAAACGGTGATTCTGGTAACTTGCAGGCTGTCGAGCCTATCCCAGCGGCAACCTACCTTAAAGCTGACTTTGCAGGCACGATGCAGGATTATTTCCGGATTGCCGGTAATACACCCTGTCGCGGGGATTGACGACACTACACTGCGTCGCTGAACCTTATTGCCAGAATGCAGAGAGATCCCATTTCAGAGTTTGCAATTCTGTTCCTGATCATCGCTGGAATTGCCAGCGTGGCTATGTCGGGGTTCGGCCTTTTCGCGATGGCGTGGGGCGGCGCATGGGAAGGCTCCAACATCGGAGGTAAGATTTTGCATCTCTTGGTTTGGCTGCTTCCCGCCCTCAGCACCGTTGCATTTGTCAGCTACTTCGTCGCGAAGAAGGTTGGGCTACTAGGCTCTTGGACAATCGCAATCGGAAGCATCGTCACCATCCTCATCCAAAATCTAAACTCGTGCCTAGCGGGAAACTGCACGACCAGCAATCCGGTCAAAATCGCTCTGGGAGTTTTCCTGCCGCCTCCCATTTGGATTCTTCTTGCGGCTTCCCTCGGCCTGCAACTCGCCACATTGATAAGAGGCAATTCCGTCACTTCCTCCGAAGAGGAAACTAGCAGAATGCTAAATTTAGCGTGTCGTCGGCAACTCGCGAAGCGAGTTGGAAAGGATATCCTCAGCGTTCTTGTAGTACAACTTTCAATTCTTAGCCTCTAGGCGCTTGCGAAAATCATTGATGCACGCCTTGGTCGGGTGTTGCCGATCCGTGATCAACTTCAATGCATCCTTCGCGGTGAACGCTGGCTCTTTTTGCCCTTTCACAAAAACGTCCATTTCCGTGATGCCTAGATTACCCGACTTATCCATACCGTTTTTGTGGGTAAATACAACGACAAGATCAGCATCATCTTTCGACTTTGAAATCGTAAACCGACCCCAGTTTGTGAATTGATCAGTCGCCGTAGCAAGAACCTTCTCATTTCCAGTTTCATCCATCAAGTAGACAGTCTTAGCGGACCGGACTTCCGCTGGAACTGGACTTTCAGCTGGAGCGGATGCCGTTAACACAAGAGCGATTATCGTGGCTTGGCAGAGCGTTCTACAGAAACTCATGGCTAGAGTTTAGCAAGGGACAACCATCCGGATTCTTGATCTATTGTCGCCAATACGAAGTCTCCCACGGCGCAAACGAGAGAAATTGCAGAGTACGATAGAACGGTATGAGCGAACGAGGGCCTCGTTGGCGACTTTTGTTGTTCCGTCTTGGCTTCGCCTTCATAGTGATCGAGGTGGCGTTGTACATTTGCGGCATTGTGCTCGTAAATGTGATTGATCCCTTGAACGCAAAGCTGAGAGCGGCGGCTTGGGTGTTCGTGATCGGAAGTACATTGAGTTTAATCGCGCTGGTTCTTAGCATGTTTGGATACGGTCGCAAACGAATTGGACTAGCAGCCGTGTGTCTTGTGTCTTTCACTTTTTGGTATGGATTCACCCTCTACTGAAGGCATTTAACCGACACGCGCTTGCGTTGAGTAATGTCCGTGTGGTCGGCAATACGAAAGTAACCAAGCGTCCACACTGCGACCTATCCGACGAAGTGCTGGGAAAACGGTGTTTTGAGCAACTTCGTAATATGGCGTCCCTCCTGGCGGCAATTTACCGAAATCCCGACTTGTCGGGCGTGTCAGCGTTCCGTCCATTGCGAGATGATCCCGTCGCCTTGCAATTTCGCAAAGAACCTCGGCGTCAGCAATGGTCCAAAGAACGACGCCTTCGGTGCGCAGTTATCATAGAGGCCGAGTTCGAGACGATTGCCTTTCTCGATTTGGATGTGGAGTATGCCCCTTGGTATAGTGCCTCCCACCGCTGCAATGATTGCTCCCACAAGGTCGGTCTCCAGCGGTAGGACGACGAAGTCCTGCCTTGGCCATAGCGTGTTTCTCTTGAGGATTTCCCTCTCATCTGCGGACGCTCCCGCTAGATGTGCCAATGCTGTAACACTCAGATCGCCCTCAAAAGAGATGCGTGCGGTTCCGGCTAGCTCCTGCATAGCAGCGATTAGAAATCGGCGCTTATCGCGAATCTTATACAGATGAGCATCTGTCGGCATCTATCCTTTTTACCAGTGATCGGTGGGCCATCAAAGCGCCCAAGGACGCAGCAGCTCATAGCGCCTGAAAAACGGGGTTACTGAGATGGTCCGCCGCTTGAACTTCACGTTAGGGTGGAGGGATCTTGTAGGCAGGTTCAAGGAGGATCATCGACATGCAGATTCGTTCCGTTGGCATTGATCTTGGCAAGACGACTTTTCACCTGGTGGCGCTTGGCGATAACGGCAAGGTGCTGATGAAGAAGAAGTTCACGCAGAAGCAGTTGATTAACTTCACGGTGAACATGCAGACGTCTCTGATCGGGATGGAGGCATGTTCTGGAGCCCACTTCCTGGGCCGTGCACTGCGAGCACAGGGACACGACGTTAAGCTGATTCCGGCTCAGTTCGTGAAGCCTTTCGTGAAGTCGAATAAAAACGACTTCATTGATGCTGAAGCGATCGCCGAAGCTGTCGATCGCCGGAACATGCGGTTCGTTCCGATCAAGACGGACGACCAGCTGGACCTGCAAGCGCTGCATCGGGTGCGGGACCGACTGATGGTGCGAAGAACATCTGTGATCAATCAGCTTCGTGCTTTTCTGTTGGAGCGCGGGATGGTCTTTGCCAAGAGCCCCATTCGGTTGAGGGAAGCCATACCTGAGGTGCTTGAGAACGCCAACGAGAACCTCCCTCCGAGGCTACGGAACCTGGTTGCGATGCTGTGGAGCGAGTGGAAGCATGTGGAGCTCCAGATTCAGGAGATGAACGAGGAAATAGAACGGATCGCTTCAAGCGATGCTGGCTGTTGCAGACTGCGGCAGATCCCAGGCATCGGACCGTTGGTGGCAACGGCGATCGTAGCATCGATCGGCAACGGTGCGGCCTTCCACAAGGGACGAGAGTTCGCGGCGTGGATGGGTCTGGTGCCGAAGCAGCACTCAACCGGAGGCAAGGCGAAGCTGTATGGGATCAGCAAACGCGGAAACCGCTACCTCCGCAAGATTCTGGTTCATGGGGCGCGCGCTGTCGTGTTGCGATCGAAGAGAGATCGGATCGCGATGGGCCCATGGTTGACATCCCTCGAGATGAGAGTACCACGGAACGTGTTGATCATCGCTATGGCGAACAAACTGGCGCGGATCGCATGGGCAGTGCTCTCAAGCGGTCAGGATTACAGAGCGATTCCCGGTGCTATACCGGCATAAACAGGCGTAACAAAAGATCGACCTCTGATTCCCTCACCAAGTCTGCATCGGCGAGTGAAGATGAAAGAACAGTCAGAACGGCGTGCCTGAAACCTGTTTACCGAATGGGCCCTTACATGGCCGAGGGGTTTCTGAGGACAACCACGCGGCGTATCTCATCATGGCCAGGAGAAGCAACTCTCCACAAAAAGGCCGGATACATTGACGCAGACTTTCTTCTTCTAAACACTTTTCCCTTGCAGTCCGACGGCGGACCATACATTGCGGTAACTTGCCTGCCGATGATCGGATGCCGGAGCAATTACTGAAAACCTGACTTCTCAGGCATTTTCGGGATTACTTCCGTATTGCCGGTGATCCACCCAGAACCAACGTGGACGAAGAGGAAGCGGAGCGATCTTTATATTCAGACTGGCTTTGGCAATGAGATCAATCTGGGCCAGCGCACTACAGGCGGCCGACTCAACATCGATGTGAGAATTGCGAAGACACCCAACACGACATAGGGCCACGTAAGCGCAAAGCTGCCGAATAAGGTTTCATTCTCTACTTCCTGCACAATTCAGCGATCTTCCAGAATAAGGGTGGAGCTTTTGAAGTCAAACGTTACGGATTTGAATAGGCTCAGAACATCGTTTCCGAGGAGGCCTTCTGCGTCAGCGAATTGGAAGTCTCCGACAAATGCGTTCTTACGAAAGGAGCATTGCCGCTCGCGCGAGTCCGAGTCGCCGAGAATTAAACCCACGGAAAGGTTGAAAGCCGATACACTTCCTTTCGCCAGGTTAATCGTAACTCTTGAATCCCCACTCAGCGTTGAAACCAGCCTCCGCGAAAGCAGTGTGACAGTCGAACCAGTGTCTAAGAGTAAGGTTGTACCCTTTCCATTCACCCGCGCCTTAATATAAATCAAGCCATCACGCTGCTGAAACCGGAGCCTGTGCTCCCCAGCTGGAAGTGGGAGGGAAGGCTCTTGTCCAGATGCTGGCCACGACGAGCCGAGGATGGCCAGCAATCCGAACGTTGCAATCATGGCGTGTCGAACTGGCATGGTTCACCTGCGTAGAAGCCTCAGTAATCCCAGGGGTCCCAGGCGCTCGAAACACTTAGGACTGCGGTACCACTGTCCTCACAAGTGCCACCGGCGATAGCGTAGTTTCCGCTGATCTCGCTTCGATCCTGGCTCAGGGTTCCAAGAAAAGCGAGAGTTCCGTTGCCAGTCTCAAACTCCAGAGAAACAGTTGTGCCGAGAATGAAACTGCCGGAGGGAAACATCCCCGGCTTGATAGTCCCCGACTTGAAGCACGGCGTATCGAAGATACTTGTCCCACTGAGTTCAAAGCTGCCATCGGAGTTGGCGTTGCCGCTCTGTGCGATCTCGCCTGCTACATCGAAAGTCCGGTTCGCAGAATTGGTAAGACTCCCGCTTAAGGTGTTACCGATGTAGGGAATGTTGTTCCCGATGACTTTTCCCATCTCCCCATCAGCACAGCCGCCTTTGATCCTGTACGTTCCCGCGAAGGCGGTGTTACCGAAATTCCCAGTTAAGGTGACAACCTGTCCCTCAATGGCAGCCGAGATCAGAGAAATAGTGCCAGCCGACACGGTTCCGCTGAAGCCTATGGTTGTCAGTCGATCGAAACACTTTGAACCTTCGATATGCAGTGCGCTGCTGAGCGCTGCGCCGTTTTGACTGATACTGCCGGCAATTGTAAGGGGAAGCGCCTTTGGCATAGTGGGCGTCGCACTGAATTGCCAATTGCCGGCTATATATAGAGTGACCTGCGTTGCCGGAGGCGTTCTCGTTGCGGTGGGCTCTGTTGGTAGTGATTCTCTTCCACACCCGCATAGAAGAGTAAGTGCGAAAACCAGCCTGAAGGGTCTGACCAGGAGGTTCATGGACTTTCCTCGCTTTCATTACCGCGCGCTTTCGGTGAATCCGATCCTGTTGCGCGAGGAGTGAGGCGCTGTGTGGCAAGCCAACTATCGCTGGGGGACAACTCAGAACGCATTAGAATCGAGAAGCGGTATTCCGTCCCCGCTCACGTGCCAGGACCTCTGTCAGCCATTCGTTGTACCGGGCCATCGAAACTTTGATAGTGCTGCGTACCGTGTTGCCTTCGCTGACCGCGTCAGTGGATCGGAATAACGCCGATTCTTTCTCTAGCGCCGTTAAAGATTGCGTCAACGACGCTGACATTGTAAGAGCAGTGTGACTAGAAGCAGTCGTAACCTCGTACTCGAACTCAACCTGTCTGCCATAGTGAATTCCGAATTGAAGGGTATCTCCATCCTTCAGCAGTTCCGCCAGCTTTGGATTGAGGGCCGCTAAAGCTTCACGTATGTCAGAGGTCCAAGTAAGCAGCGACAGGACGCTCCAGCAATTGTCGTCGCGTCTCAGTCGCGCCACCTTGGCTACTAGACGAGGGTCGGCCGGGCTCCGATCCAAATGCCTGTCAAGCTCCTGTTGCACGCTGGCGACAGACCCGAACAATAGGACACTCGAATCAGGAATCGCCAGCCAGCGAACTTCATTGAACTCGCTCCGTTCGCGAGCAAACGGTTGGACAACCAATACAGGCAGTCCTCGGTAACGAGTGACACTCGCACCGTCGTTTAGTGCAGACTTGTATATACACTCACGATCAAAGTTTCCCCTGGCAAGAAGGCTATGCTCATTGAGCATTCCAGCAGCGTCGTTAGTCGTAACGTAAATAAGCTGATCGACAACAAGAGTGCTGTCGGCCCCGGTTAACGCTGAAAAATCATTGAAATCTATTCCGTTTTTGCGCGGGGTGAGGACATAGTGGCCCATGATAGCGCCGGGAGATGGGGAACTGATCCTTGCAACAGCCTGCGCACCCGGAGGGACCAGCGAGAGGAGTCTGTAATCCGCCGTCGCCGCTGGGCTGATGGGAACGGCTATGCACGCCAGGAGAGCCAGCAAAATGGATTGACCGCATTTATGTTCTCGCATATACCCTCCGTTTTCACTCCACTTGCGCCGAGTGTGAAGAGAGTAGGCCCTACCGCTGTGAGCAACAATGACCGTGGTCTTCGTTTTGTCTTAGCAAATTGTTAGTAGATAAGCTGCTGTCGAAAGTTATACTTAGAGCGGCTCGAAATGGCGTAATATGCATGCAAGCCAGCACGCGCTGGGCGGTGTCTTATGGCCTCGCTGGGTACTAAGCCAGGTGCAATTCGCTTCGGCCCTTATGAACTCGATCCTGCGAATCGTGAGTTGCGCAAGCGCGGCAATGTGATCAAGCTTCAGCCGCGGCAGTTCGCTGTCTTGCATTTGCTTGTGGAGCGCGCTGGGCAGGTAGTGTCTCGCGACGAGATTCGTGCACGCATTTGGGACGCGAACACATTCGTAGATTTCGAACGCGCCATCAATTTCGCCATCAACCAGATTCGTGCGGCATTGGGCGATGACGCTGAGAAACCGCGCTTTGTCGAGACAATCCCGCGACTAGGGTACCGCTTCCTCTGCCCAATAGAGATTTCGCCATCTGCGCATGTCCCGCCGGAAGCGAGCGCAGCGGCGGAGTCAAGAGAAAGCGCGCTGTTCGATGTTTCCGCTAAGCCAGAGGGCCCTTTACGAAATGAGGCTGGAGCGAAGACAGATCGACCATCAAAGGGCATTGGAATATGGCTACTATCGGGAATAGCCTTTGCCGTAGTGCTGATGTTGGCAGCTGTGTTCATAGGGAGGCACTACAGTCTGCGCCTGTATCTACCCTCGATTCTAAAAGCAGGCAACGTGGCACGCACGCACACGGTTGAGCTGACCAAGCTTCGCGGCCATGTATATAGTCCAGTGTTCTCGCCCGATGGAAAGCAGATCGCCTTCCTTTGGAATGGCGCGGATCAAAACAAGGCAGATCTCTACGTCCAGGTGATCGGTGAAGAACAGCCCTTGCGTTTGACGCATTCAGGGGCGAGACGAATCTGCTGCCTTGCTTGGTTTCCAGACGGACAGAGGATTTCCTTTGTGCGCTGTGATAAAGATGTCGGATCCATTTACACGGTTCCGGTAGGGGGAGGCGCGGAACGCAAACTAACGGAAATCACCTGCAACGAGTTCGACACGGGCGCCCCAGCGTGGACAGTTGATGGAAAGGCATTGCTGCTGCTGGACCGTTGCGTTCCCGGAGGGCCATCTGGGATTGTCGTTTTTTCTCTCGAAACCGGGCAGAGGCATTGCCTCACTGCGCCACCATCCAATGGCACACGGGATTCTGGCTTGAGTTTATCTCCAGACGGCAAGACAGTGGCGTTCATACAGTCCCCCCTTACACTCTTCGCCGATGAAATTTACATCATCCCTCTCGAAGGAGGAACTCCGAGACGGCTTACCGCTGATGGAAACCTGATTACGGGCATGATGTGGGCAACAGACGGGAGGCGCATTATCTTTCTTTCTTTTGGCGGGGGCGACTGGCACTCCGACCGCTTATGGCACGTTTCCATCGAAGGAGGTGAGGTCGAGCCTGAAACAGTTTATCTACATCTCGGCGCGCTATCTCGTGACGGTCAGCGGCTCGCATATGTAGTCATTGGAAATGGAGAGCCGCAGGCGATCTGGCGGGCTGACCTCTCCGGTCCGGGCGGCCACGTGCTTGCACGGAGGAAGATTGTTGCATCGCCCGAATACAATGCACAGCCCCAACTATCTCCCGACGAAACAAAAATCGTGTTTTCCTCACAACGCTCAGGAAACAGCGAGATATGGAGAAGTGAAGCAGACGGGAGCAATCCGATACAACTGACCTCCTTCGGTGGGGAGTATGGTGGCACCCCGCGCTGGTCGCCCGATGGGCGGTGGATTGCCTTTGACCGCTACCCTGCCAAACATCCCCAGGTCTATGTCATCGATGCTGAAGGGCGAAACCTGCACGCCATCACTGACGGCGATGGCAACAATGGCGTTCCTAGCTGGTCACGTGACGGAGAGTCGATTTACTTCTGCTCCGCGCGCGACGGAAGCTGGCAGATATGGAAGCAAAGCGTCCATGGAGGCGGTGCGGTTCAAATCACGCAGCGCGGCGGCTTCACCGGCTTTGAATCGTATGACGGTAAAACTTTCTACTACTCAAAGCTTGATGATGAAGGTGTCTGGAGTGTTCCGGTGGACGGCGGAGCGGAGACTCTTGTCACTCCCGCGCTACGCCGAGGATACTGGGGCGCTTTGGCAGTCTCTGAAACTGGCATCTATCTGATCGATGACGATGTCCTGCCACGGCCAACCATCGAGTTTTACAACTTCAGTACCCACCAATTGAATGCAGTCATGCAGATTGAGTATTCTCCCCTCGACGAGGGCGATCCGAGCCTGGACGCCTCACGCGATGGTCGCGTCGTACTCTTTGCGCAGTATCGGCCACAGACTTCGATCGACATGGTGGAGAAATTCCAATAGTTACGCAAGTACGTCTGTCAGTAAAGGCTGCCATTACGGCTTCGCGCCTCTCGAAGACTCAAAGTTCCGTCAGCCAACTGCCGAACCGTGTCATCGGAATCTTGATCACCCCGCGAACCGTCCTGGTCAGAGAGTCCGAAAGTTTGTGAGAGGATGCGCTAGAAGCCGTCGTAACTTCCTGATTCCATCTGCTTGCGATAGCGAATACCCGAAACTTCTGGGTTGCCGGTTAACTACCAACGCCGAGTAGTCGTCATCGACATGTCTAGCCTGCAGAACCGCAACCACTAGGTCGTTAGAGGATGACTACCCAAATCTAGGTATGAACCAAGTGCCCTTGAGTGCAGGCTTAAAAGCACTCAATCTCGGGATGCGCCCCCTGGTCTTGATGCTTCATATTGAATTGGGATTTGAGCTACTTGTGAACTGTTGCTTTCACCCAGCGCGCACTTGGGCGGTTACGCAGAAACGCCGAGACTCAGGAAGCGAAGGCATTGGTGTTCTTACGGCGGCCGTAAGGGTAGTTACGGCCATCGTCCTGTTGGCAGGCATCCTGCCGGCGCAAGAGAGAGTAAACGCAGCGGACGTTCCTTCAGCGTTTAACATCAAAGCGCAGACCGCATGCGAAACCAAGATGCTGCGTAAATTACGCGCGCGCGAAGTTTTCTCCGGTAAGGGCTACGAAGTGCTTAGCGAAGTGGCGCAGGCGTATGGTCGGGTAACTCCACACATTTATGTTTTCCTCGGAAGTCTGAACATCGTCTATATCGCGGGCAGCACTGCCGTAGACGGGCGAGGCCAGATCGTCGTAGGCCAGCAGGCGATCGAGCAGTTCGATTCGCTTTCACTCGAAGGCTTTCTTGGTCACGAGATGGCGCATCTTGTAAGCGACAGGGCAGCGCAGGGATGCAACGATTACATCCTTCGCGATCCCCAGATGGAAGCTGATGCCGACGCATTGGCAGCGCGAACACTCGGAACGGGACCGGTCAAGGCATTCTTGCAGCGGGTGCTTGTACTCACACAAGGCCAGAACTGGGATGCCAAACAGCGACTCGAAGCGCTGCAATGATTCCAAAGCATTATTGGTCGCAGATGTCCGAAGCCTGATGCATTCATTTAGCTTTTGAGCTTGCGTCGACGCCGGGCTAGTACTTGCTTGCGGTGTTATTAGACCGCGCCAACCGGCTGAGGGGTAACACCTGATGCAAGCTTGTACTGATTTGCTGCAAGAGCCTGAACACTATTGGCGCCATAAAGTTCTTCAACGGAATCGCAGGTCACTCTGCGAACAGATCTTCTCATTGGGCGCTCCGGAAATATCTCGACACAGTCTGCAGGAACGGCTTTGAAGCTGGGGGCGCGGGTACGCTTCCATGCAGGACCTGATCGAAGCTGTGCTCTGAGCCGTAGAGTTTCGTAGTATCGTCCGTGTTTTGGCTGATGGAAGCTCCGGTGAGATCGATACCGGCAAAGAGCCCCTTGGCGCGAGACCACGTAAGCAGTTCGGCTTTTAAGCTTACATCAGTCGAGGCCTGGGTATCGCGCCCTACGGGGCCGGCCGCGGCTGAAGCGTCTCCGCCGATCTTGAACTTGTCATGCAGCAGAGCCTGAAAACCCTTGTCATTTACAGCGACAAGCACCAGATCCGTGGCCTGGCCGCCGAGCTGCAGGCCAAAAGATCCACCGCTCAGACGAATGAAAACCGGTCCACTCCAGCCATGTGCCGTGTGGCAGGTCACGACACCCTGGCCATACTCCCCGCCGACAATGAAAGCCCCCTTTTTCACTCCAGGAATTACGCCGATGCAGACTGCCTTTTTGGTAATACTGTCAGGGATCGCTTTGTCAGGCGTGGCCATGATCTCTTGAATCACGGTACGCGAGTCATTGATCCGTGCGTCCAGCTTTTCGACATCGCTGGAGCAAAACGCTGGTGCGCTAATGCCAGCAATACAGGCGACAACAAGCAATTTCTTCATACCGTCCTCTTTCTTTGAGATTCAGTTCCCAGCCAGGGGGTAAGGTACTGCTCGGGGATTGGAAGCTCCTCGCCACCTTCGACAACTCATCTCAATCCACGATCATGATCAGCAATATTACATCATCGTGGAAGACTCGATTCGATTCGGCACTACCCTGTCGTGTTATATCAGCCCCGAGAGCGTCAGTTACTTTACTGGGATTTGACAGTCCGAATAAACGCGCTTCCGTTGAGTAGTGTACGTATTGTCGGCAACACGGAAGTTTCGCAGAATCGCCATTTCACATAACCTCCGCAATTGTTTTCTCAACGGCTGATCAATTGAAGACCGGCACTCTACCACTGAGCTACGGAGGTGCACCTCTCATTTGAATTAGAATGTAGGCCGAAAAGATGCAAAGCAATTAATGACCATTGAATTCTTTAACGAGCATTACGCGCACCTCCCTGACACTGAGGATGCGAGTAATGTCATTGGGGTTCTGCCAGGGGTAGCTAAGATCGGTGATATCCGGGCGGCCTGCGCTGGACATCCCAAGACTTCGAGTATTTATCCCAAGATCGGTGGATCCGGCTTCTACATCTCCGACGTTCAATCCAAATTCCTTGACTGAGGTTTTCGATCATAGACCATCCCAGGAAGGGCTCAGCGCTGGTGCAGCAATACATCGATGCAGCGACAGCCCGGAACACCTTCAACTCGGACATTTGATGTGAAGAATGCTTGTGCTGTTCCCAGTAAACTAAATGTCCGGTTTGCGGGCGAATAGTCGGCAATACGGACATTTCAACGGCAAACTAATGGCATGGTCCGTATTGCCTGTAATTCGTCCGCGACGCGATTTAAGAGCCTTGATCGTTTTTCGAGGAGCGCTCGATTTCCGCGTTGATCACTGCTCCGATAAGCAACGCTAGCCCGGTCGCATAGAGCCAGACCAAAAGAATCATCAATGCGCCCAATGACCCGTACGAGACGCTGTAATTATTAAAAAAATCCAGGTAGATACGGAATCCAAACGAAGCCGCCAGCCAGATAAACCCACCAAATGCCGCTCCAGGCGTAAACCAGTGCCAGCGACGGCGCTCTTTCAAGTCGGGACCGTAGCGGTAAATCAACGAACACGATAGGGCAACGAAAAAGATAGCAGTCGGCCACTGAATAGCCTTCCAGACGAGGACGACGAACGGATTCAATCGAAGTCCTGCCCCTAACCAACCCACAAAGTGGCTACCTGCAAGCACCATAAACAAGGCCGTAAGAAGCAGAATTGAGGCTACTAGGCTCAATACGAGTGCTATTGCGCGAGCTTTGAACCAGGGACGAGTCTCGCGGACATGAAACGCTGCATTCAGGAAGCAAATCATAGAACTTACGCAACTGGAGATACACCATAGGGCTGAAACTACGCCAAAAGTCAGTTTGCCTTGACTAGCGTGTGCCGCTATCTCAGTGGTTACTCCTCTCAAAAGTTGGAACGCAGTTGGTGGAAGAAACTCTGCGAAATAAGAAAGGAATTCGTTTTGAAGTTCGACACTATGTGAGGCGAACAGGCCGAACAATGTCATCATCAAGAATATCAGCGGAAAAAGGGCGAATAAGAAATAGAAGGCGAACTCGGCTGCCCGTCCAAAGACGTTATTTGCGTCGATTTCCTCGAAAACGGCTCGACCCAGTTGCCCAAGAGTCAGACCTCCGAGCTTCCAAAGAGACCTGGCGGTAACGGAGGGCGGGCTTGTCATTGCTTGCACCGAACACCATATCGTATGGTTGGCATTACGGACATTTCAACGGCAATCTTCTGTATAGCCGGTAATACGTCCAGCCCATCACTTCCCACGAGCCGACATCCCGGTACTAATCCGCGTGACTCCCCACTTATGGAAACACGCTCCAATAGACTTCCGTTGATGGAGTGCAGAAGAAACCTTCAACGTCGCTCATAGTTTGGATAGCCGCCAAGTTCTGCTGGGAGGAACAGAGAAATGAGAAATGGCTATCCCAGTGGATGGTCCACAATAACTGCTTGTCTGGGGTGAATACGTTGAAACGACCTCTTGTTAAACCATCGTCCTGATTCTTGAGATCATCGATCCAATGCAGTTTTCTTTCGGTGCAGAACTCGTCCCCTACCCAAAGCCACTCGTAGCCAAGTCCCTGTACGGACTGAAGAATCTTGTCATGGAGCAAATCGGGAAACAACCCCTCTGACGGAGTCAGAATGTTCTGCATTTCACTTAGCGCGTGGATCGCTGAGGCGTAGCTTTCGTTTTCAAGCTCCTTTCTTAAGCCACCGATCCCGGTTCGAAGCCCGATGTCAACGGCTGAAAGAGACGGTAGTCCAGTTAGACGCACGACCTCAGACCAAGAAACCGGCTCGCAGTTCGTCACGATACTTGCGCGACTGGGATAGGTTCCAGGCTTGAATTCTGCTTTATCGATCGCGGTTGGTCTTATGAATGGATTGAGGGAGACGTAAACTGCTTCGAATGTGCCTGAATAGTACTGAAGCACTTTGCCATCCAACGGACAGGAGGCGAAGACGTCGGGAGATGGAAGGATGCGTGTCGTCATGCGAAGACTTAAGAATAAATGCCAAGCTTTTGCGGTGAGTACTGTCCGGTTAGTCAGCAATACGGACCTTTGACCTGTCCACGTCCGTGGAGCCGTTACTCGTCCGGAATAACCGAATCAAGCTAGTATTCTCGAAGAGTACGTTGGCTGAAGAGGATACAGAGCTTCGTGACGCAATTGCGGATAGTCAGAAGCCCATCTGACGGTGTCCGTGTCGCGTTTATAACGGTGGCGATCCTCGTATTGCGGCTGAAAGATTGAGCGAACTTGCCGTTTATCTCAGCGCGGCGACGGCAATTACTCTCTGGATTCATGCGGACCTCGAACATTTTGCGTGGGAAATCAAAAGATTTCTCTGGCGAGCGCGATATGCCTCTACAATTCGTAACTGCGTATGAACATAAAGATTGAGGGGTCTGAGAATGGCTGAGAAGGCGTTGATCGATAAGGCGGGAGAGACGGTTGGGATAGGGGTGGAGATGGTGTCGGATGTGGCAGGGGCCATCAAAACGGCAATCGGCGCAGCCGTGACCGCAGTGACAGAGGGTGCAAAGGAAACGCCTGCCAAGAAGGTCGAGAAGAAAGCTCCGGCTAAGAAGAGCACAAAGAAAGCGGTGGCAAAGAAGGCTGCCAAAGCGGCACCCGCGAAGAAGGCCGCGAAGAAAACTGCAGCCAAGAGGTCCCCGGCTAAGAAAGCTACGAAAAAGGCGATAAAGAAGACACCCGTCAAAAAGTCGGCCAAAAAAACTCCGGCCAAAAAAGCTGCGGCAGCTAAAAAAGCCGTCAAGAAGTCAGCGACGAAGACTGTCCGATCGAGACGGTGATGTCTATCGAATGCGGGACCATGACTCACCCCTCTGCGCTATGACGTAAAGACCGCCGAGTGCCTCCCGGTATCTAAAACTTCGATCCGCTTCAAGTCCCGCTTGCTCTTCCGTATCCAGCTCAATCCGTCGCATCACTCCTCCTGACTAGTGTTAGGGTGCGAAGAGAGAAGCGACATTTTCGCTTTGCAGAACCCGACATTGTCGCTTTGCGCTTACAGCTTTAGTTAACATAAGCTTTCTTATCCGACTGGGCAAGATAGTAATGCCTGTCTCACTACAGAAGGCGGAGAACTGCCGCACTGCTTCGCCGTGGGCGCGGCGGGTATTTACCGGCGCGGTCTCCTTTGTACGCTCCCGCACTTTCGAATGCATTCGTACTCTGTCAAGCTAAGAAGCGTTTGCGCTGTTCAGGACTGGGAGCTAGGCAGACGGACGCTTTGGATGAGAACCGGCGACGGTTTTTGGCGATAAATTTATAGACTCCGTTCAGGATGAACGAAGGACAGAACGAACCGAGGACTGCTAATCGGCGCCACCAGCCGCCGAGGTAGCCTGCCGCCTTTATCACCGCGTCAGATTTGGCAAACACTTGGCCGTCTTCGATCCACAACATCGACTCGACCGATTCCAACCCGTGTGCGCGACGCAGTCCCATACCCAGTTCTGAGTTGCGCGTCACAAACGACAAATCATGTCGTCGTTCATAATGCAATATGAACCGAACGGACCGGCTACAAAAACGGCAGGAGCCATCGTAGACCAACATCGGAGAGGGATAGGCAGTGATTTCTGAGTTGGTCACTGGTGTCATTGTGCTGCGACTCAATTTATGCCGCGGTTGAAAGACTAGGCAAATCGCGGTCCTGGTTGGGAAGCATTCTCATTGAAGGTTCCCAACCTGCTCGCCATCCACGCGTAGCACTCCAGCACTGAGGCTCCCAGAGAGCCGCGTAAGATAGCCCGCCTCGAACTGCTCCGAGTTGAAGAGGAACCCGGTCGGAGTAGTGAAGGCAAAGCCGAAAGCAGCAATTCGGTTGAGGGAAGGGAAGTGATGCCCATGCTTCTAGGTTCTACGTAGGTTGGGCATCAGGGCTCACACAAGCGGTTCTTCGGTCAGCCGCCAATGCGCGATATCCAAGCACTTCGCGCGTCAGCGTGAACATTGACAAACCGGCTTGTGGAGGATCAGTAACGAGAAGTGCGTTTCACAGGCCAAGTGTTCCGACGTGGGCTAATCCCATGTTCGAGCGGCTTAATGTCGGAACTGGAATCGAAGAACGCTTCACGATTTCAGGAGAAGACATGAAAACAAGAAAGCTGGGGAAACTCGAAGTATCGGAACTCGGATTTGGTTGCATGAACCTGGCCACCAACTATGGTCCGGCAGCGCCCATCGACGATGCCATCAAGGTCATCCGTGAGGCGCACAGGAACGGCGTGACATTCTTCGACACAGCCGAAGTATATGGACCCTACACAAGTGAGATCATCGTTGGCGGTGCGCTTGAGCCGTTCCCGGAACGAAGTGAAGATTGCGACCAAGTTTGGTTTCGATCTCACGAAGAAGGGCGGCCTGGATAGCCGGCCCGAACACATCAAGTGGATGGTGGACGGATGTCTCAAGCGTCTCCGGACAGACCACATCGATCTCTTGTATCAACATCGGGTCGATCCCAATGTCCCGATTGAAGATGTCGCAGGCGCTGTGAAAGAACTTATCGAGGCAGGCAAGGTACTGCATTTCGTCCTCTCGGAAGCGAGTCCCAACACGATTCGGAAAGCGCACGCGGTCCAGTCCGTCGCTGCGCTTCAGACAGAGTATTCATTAATGGATCGCGACCCTGAAAGCAATGGATTGCTTGCGACATGTGAAAAGTTGGGGATTGGCTTCGTGCCATGGGGCCCGATGGGCATGGGCTACCTGACGCAGAACCTGGCCGCACAAACCGCTTTCGATCCGAAGTCAGATCTTCGGTCGACCTTCGACCGCTTCCAGCCGGAAATCATTGCAGCGAATCAGCCTTTCGTAGATCGCATCACCGAGCTCGCCAATACGAAAGGCGCTACGACCGCGCAACTGTCGCTCGCCTGGCTGTTGGCTCAAAAGCCCTTCATCGTTCCGATCCCAGGCACAGGAAAGGTCAAGCATCTTCAGGAAAATATCGAATCCACCAAGCTCGTTTTGACCGCGGACGACCTGATGGAAATGGACAAAGCACTAGCCGAGTTGAAGGTGCACGGCGGTCGTATGAACGAGCAACAGATGCGCGTTGTGGAGCAGTAAGGAAGGCGATCGTAAGTAGGTACCGAGAAACGCCGCAGTGTTTACTAATCTCCATTGTGGGGGATTCCACATGGCCGTTTAGTCCGCTTTCCGGATATCTGAAGGAGATGCGGGAGATCTACAAGGTGTGCCCAAATCCGTGTCAGGCCCCCTTGAGGCAAATAAATCTTCTAACCGACCATCCAAAGCTGATTACTTCAGAATTGCCGACAAACAGGAAGTTGACCGGAAGAGTAGCCACCGCACTGCCGCGATCTCAGATCTGTTGCTGATTCTTGTCCGCCGTCAATCAACGATTGCAGGTTTACAAGACTTTACGTTACTTTACTAATCTTAACTGCATGCGTGTCCCTCCAATGCTCAAATAAGTTGATCCGGTCGCTGCTGCGAACAGCAGGCGCGTCACGCTAGGAGCTCTGGAATCCGATCGAGCCCACTTTGCCGGTGGCTGCAAGGATTTGTAACGACCATGAGCCGGGTCATGGAGGGAGAACAATGCCTGACCGGAAACAGGAGATCAGCAGGGCCGAGCGCCGACATGGATTGCGCAGCATGACAAGAGCACCGGCCTTTTCCTTCTTTGTCATTCTGGCGCTGGCCATGGGGATCGGCGCGAGCACCACCGTATTCACGGTCGTGAACACTCTGCTGCTTCATCCGCTTCCGGCACGGGATCCCTCCCGTCTAGTCTCTCTCTATACGACGGATATGAAGAAGCAGAAGCAGTCCTCCAGCCTCCTGCCGATTTCCTATCTGAATCTCAAGGACTACCAGGCCAGGAACACCGTGTTCAGCAGTCTCGGCGGCTTCGCGCCGCCCATGCCGATGACCCTGGTCGAAGGCACAGCGCAGGAGCGTTTCTTCGGCCAGCTTGTCACCGAGGGTTACTTTGAAGCGCTCGGCCTTGTACCTGCAAAGGGCCGATTCTTTCTTCCCGGCGAGGTCAGCACGCCGGGATCCGCACCCGCAGCTGTGCTGAACTACGGCGCCTGGAAAAACCGCTTCAACAGCGTGGGGGACGTGATCGGAAAGACCCTTGAGATCAATGGCATTCCATTCACGGTGGTTGGAGTCGCACCGCAGGGATTCCTCGGGGTCAGCGCCGTCTTCGGGCCGGATGTATGGCTTCCGGCGACCATGGCTCAGCAAGTCCTGCCTCCTGAACTCCAGGATGTGCTGCAGCAGCGGGGAAAGCCCTTCTTCCAGGGGATCGCGCGCCTCAAGTCCGGAATCAGCCGCGGCCAGGCGGATGCCAGTTTCGAAACGCTCGCCGCTGCATTGAGGCGCGAATATACGGATGCGAATGCCGGGCACGCGATTTCTGTGCAGCCCGTGACCACCGCATTGTTCTCGACCACAGGCGGCGAGGGTGGCCTGGCGCTGGTGAGTACTGTGCTGCTGCTCATCGTAGGCCTTGTGCTGCTCATCGCCTGCTCGAATGTTGCCAATCTGCTTATGGCGCGTACGGTGAGCCGACGGCAGGAAATTGCCGTTCGTCTCGCCATCGGCGCCGGTCGCGGACGCCTCGTCCGCCAACTTCTGACCGAAAGCGTGCTCCTCGGCCTCTTTGGCGGCTTTGCCGGGCTTGGCGTCGGCTACGAGGGCTGCCGTTTCCTCTGGTCCTTCCGCCCGCCGGAGGTTGCCCGCAATCTTGTCGACTCTAGACTTGACGGCACCGTCTTCCTGTTTGCCTTCCTCCTGTCGCTCGCCACAGGTTTCATCTTCGGCGTTGTGCCCGCCCTGCGAGCCTCCAAGACAGGCTTGGTCGAGAGCCTCAAGGAGGAAGCCCATGTCGCGGGACCATCTGGCCGCGGCGCGCGCTTTCAGAAGACGCTGCTCGCCGGGCAGGTCGCGTTTTCGCTGATATCGCTGATCGCCGCCTCGCTCTTTCTTCGCGCAGTCCAGCGCGCCTACGACATCGATCCCGGATTCGATTACCAGCATCTCGCCGTTCTCATGATGAATCCGGAGCAGCAGGGTCACGACGCAGTGCGGCTCAAGGCGTTTCATCGCCAGGTCGAGGACCGCGTCTCGATAATCCCCGGTGTTCAGGCCGTCACCTGGGCGTCCAATTTGCCGTTCTGGTCGAGCGCGTCGCGCGGCATCTTCATTGAAGGACAGGAGCAGCAGCGCAAATCCGAAACCATCAACACGGTGACCAACACGATTGATGTGGACTACCTCAAAACCATGCAGATCCCTCTTCTTGAAGGACGAGCATTCACAGCAGCGGACCAGGAGGGATCACTGCCCGTCGTTATCATCAACGAAGATCTGGCGCGTCGATACTGGGCGCATGGCAATGCCATCGGGAATCATCTCCGGCTTTCCGGCGATACCGTCAGGCGCCAGATCGTCGGCGTGGTGAAATCCAGCAACTACACGACGTTGGGCGAAGCTCCCCAACCGTGCCTCTACCTTCCACTCCGTCAGAGTCCCGGAGGCAGCGCAAACCTCTACGTACGAAGTGCGGGTGATCCTTCGCTCTTGTTGGCAGCGGTGCAGCGCGGCATTAAGGACGTGGACCCCAGCGTACAGGTCACCGATGTTCGGACCGGCGCAAAGCTTGTGAATCAGGTGTTGTGGAATGCCCGCATCGTGCTTGGCATGCTGGGTATCTTCGGCTTGTTAGCTCTTGCCCTGGCCAGTGTGGGCCTCTACGGCATACTTGCGTACTCGGTAAGCAGCCGCCAGCGTGAAATTGGAGTGCGCATGGCTCTCGGTGCCTCTCGCTTCGATGTTCTGCGACTCGTGCTGCGCCAGGGCATGGTGCTGGTCGCCGTCGGTGTCAGCCACGGCCTAGCGATCTCCCTTCTTATCGGCCGCGCGTTCTCCAGGATGCTCTTCGGCCTCAGCCCTGCTGATCCGCTGAGTTTGCTCGGCGCTTCCGCGGTCCTGCTTCTCGTGGCGGCATTCGCATGCTATCTGCCTGCACTCGCCGCAAGCCGGATGGATCCTATGCAGGCCTTGCGAGAAGGTTAGCACCACAATAGCCACACAAAGAATGTGCCGAGAGCAGCACTGCTGGCAACATCAATGTCCCCTATGGCAGATCTGATCGTGCCTACCGGTTTACGGTAAGTTGCAGGTAGGCAAGTCGCCGGCTTGGACTTACCGAAACCCGTTTTGCAGGTGGATGGATTGCTATGCTGGAGGGGATAGGTAATCTGTCGACGCATTGCCTGCAACCGTAAACAAGAATGTTTGGAAGAGTGAGCATGATGCAGGTTTTGATCCGATCCGCTAGGTTGGAACTAAGCCCGTTCAAAATGGCTGACGCCGAAGAGGTATTCGAATGCATCATCCCTGCGATCGCTCGCTTCATGCGCTGGGAGCCCTCAAAATCGCTCAGCGAGTACAACGTTTGTCCAGTTCTACCCAACTCTGCTGCCGATCGCCAAGAGCAAGGGTACACTCGCTGCCTCATACCAGAAAGAGATTGGAACACCCACACAGAAGTAGCCATTTTTTAGTCCTGTCGCATGACAGCGATGTCGAGGAGATTTATACGGATCAAAACCCAGCGGTATTCGAGTTCAACTTTTTAGACAGACGCACGCAGATCGGTAGAGCGAAGCACAATAGCACTCATCCGAGGTATGGCGACGGCTCCATCGCGAATCTCTTCTTTGGTCGCCGCTTTCCATCGTCCGTCTGGGTCCACCGCAGAGTCGCCGAACGTAATTCCAGTCTTACTCCCTGCTGAGGGAGCAATAAGCCGGAGAGCAGTGACCGTGTTCATCCCCAATTCTCGCATCGAAAGATGCGCATCGTGCAAACTGTCTTTGTTCACAACGACAACCGAGCTTGGCTTGCCACCTGTCCCCAAAACATAAGTTGTCATGTTTATGCCACGAGTATCGATGTCGATCGGAAGGATCTCATTGCAATCAGCAGCGGCTGCGGCAAATGCCAGCATGCCGTAATAAGAAGGACCAGCTGTATTCACGCCTTTTTGATCGTCCTGGATTGGAGAGTAGGAACTGATGAACCCCAGTTGGTTGATGCCCGTTTCGATGTTGACGCCAGAGCAGCCGTATTGGGCCAATAGCAGCATGTAATCCAGGGTCCAAAGAGTACCTACGAAGGTATCGCTCACTCCTGGACGGCCTCCCCCAAAGAACGAATTTGTTTCACACATGCGCCAAGGAATTTCGCTATGTCGAGAAACGGCGCGAAGTCGTACCAGTACATCTTTCAGACGCGGATCAGGACGAAGGAGCTGTCCGGCAGTGCCGGACTTCTGATTGCCCCGATAATAGTGGGTTGTCAGCAATTGAACGTCGCCCTTCGAGTCCTTCGCCATGCGTTCCACCCACTCGACTGAGCTGGCAGTATCCGGAGCAGCAAAGCGGATACCGGGCACTGCCTTCCGAATCGCGGCAAGCCACTCGCTATACTCAGCACGGTACGTCTCGTAGTTATATGGCGATGTGCGGAATGGCTTATCGCCGCGTCCGTAATTTTCCACTTCGTTGCCCAGTTCAAGAGCCAACAGGCGACCGCCCATTGCGTTGGCAACCGCACGCGCTTCTACGATCGCATCTTCAATGCGGCCCTGTGCGAAGTTGACGCACCAGATCACGCTCCAGCCAATCGTTTTGAGAAACTCGCCGAAACGATCCAAGTCAGCGGAGGTGATGACGGTATTCTGGCGTTCCGCTCTCGAAGCTCCATTCGGCTCGTAGCGGGTGTAGTCGGCAACGATGCCTCCAACGCGTAGCACCCCTGCAGGTCCCAGCCCCTTGATCAGATTTACGTAGCGATGATTGTCTACGTTTAACAGCCCCGCAGTGGCAACCGAGGACATTTCATAGCCCACCCCGATAAAGTTACCTGCAACAGATACAGGCGCAGCACCGCTTAGCCGCGGGGTATCTGGTAGACCACTTACATTGACAAGGGCAGGACTTGAGCGGCTAAGCGACAAACTGGCGCAATACTTCAGCGCATTACTCAGAAATGCACGGCGGCTAAACATGTTCGATCACTCAGACTGCGGTAGCGACGAGAGGGTTACTTGCGGTTCCGTTCAATCCTCGCCTTCAAAATGGTAGCTGCCCCATTTCTTCTTTCTGATCACTCTTTAGCTCTTTAGGAGTGCCCAGTGGAAACCGACTACCTCGTCAATTTCTTGTTCAAAGTTTGCACCAGAACCTGAGAGGACTACCTTCCGACTGTCAGATTGCCACCATAATTGGCATCATATCGATGCTAATATATGCACAGAGAGGTTTGAATGCGTACAACGATTGCACTGGACGATGAGTTGATCAGGCAGGCCGAGCAGTACACCGGCATCAAGGAAAAGGCGGCACTGGTCAGAGAAGCACTTACGCGGCTTGTGCGGAGCGAGGCTGCGCGGAGACTGGCTGCTGTTGGAGGCAGCGATCCGAAGGCTGAGGCTGCACCGCGGCGCAGGGGGAAGAGTGATTCTCGTTGACACCTCGGTCTGGATTGACCATCTGCGAAAACCAGAAGCAAAACTTCAGGACTTGCTCCTGAACGATGAAGTCGTTACCCACCCGTTTGTTCGGCTGGAGTTGGCCCTTGGTTCCATTGCCAACCGGGACCAAGTATTGGCTGACCTCGCGTTGTTGCCTCACGCCGCGGTTGCGGCAACCGACGAGTTGTTCGGGCTACTTAAGCTTCGCAGGCTATACCGAAGAGGAATCGGTATTACCGACCTTCACCTCATAGCCTCCGCTCTTTTCGACAAGTCGATCTCGATTTGGACCAGGGACCGGAGATTAGCCGAAATTGCAGAAGAACTCGGAGTCCGCGCCGCGATTCCCTAAATTGACTTTGATGCGGCTGCCCTTCCAGACCATATCAAGTGGCTCGCTTTTCGTTCTCTAACCGGTCGCTTTCTTTGACCGTAATCCGCAAAGTAGCTCGCGCATAGTTTCTCCGTAGCTTCTTTCCGCACCTTGATGCATATCTCTCACTCTCCGCTACCCGACTTGAGGAAGACGGTGCAGCGTAAAGCGTCAGAGGAACACACCCAGCTGCTCCCTGATCGGCCAGACAGTTTCGCACTACCGTATTCTTGAAAGGCTCGGCTCTGGCGGCATGGGCGTCGTCTACAAGGCCGAGGACGTCCGGCTTCACCGCTTCGTCGCCCTCAAATTTCTTCCCGATGAGGTGTCGCGCGACCATCCCTTCGCCTTGG
>Ga0207035_1030_pt1 | contig 43007 bp, 36 predicted proteins | sample Alteio_BWMinCont_77_FD_153272 | JGI IMG/M metagenome (GOLD analysis project Ga0207035, IMG submission 153272) | Enriched cells from forest soil in Barre Woods Harvard Forest LTER site, Petersham, Massachusetts, United States -... | ecosystem: Environmental > Terrestrial > Soil > Temperate forest >... | reverse complement strand
CATGATCATTGGAAATGTGACCCCCTTAAAGGGGCTGTTTTTTATGTTTAAGTATATTGAATATTTTATTATTTTTTATCTGGCCAGCAGTATCATTCATCATGAAAAACAGATCATGGGCTTTTTGAAACTGTTCTTTGCCGTTTTTCTGATCGTCAACATTTATGCTTTTTCCCAAATCGGTCATGTGGACCGCGTGTCCGCCCCATTTCAGCACGGAAGCGGTGAGCCAAACACGCTGGGAGGGTATCAGGTTTTAATGCTGGGGATATTGCTGGGGATCTTGACCCATGTTAATTTACGCCAGTGGACATGGCCTCTGATTGGACTGGCGTTATTCACGATGGTCCCTTTTGGGTATACCCTTTCCCGTGCTTCTTACATGGCCCTTATCCCGATGTATTTGACATTGATTATTTTTAATAAATTTTCAACTAAAAGCATCCTCATAGGAGGTCTTATTCTGGGAATAGCTTTTTTTCTTATTTTTAAACCCGATAATATCACCCATCGCCTAACGGATGCTTTTACTCCCGAATATCAAGAAGGTATTCCTACCGTTACCATTGCCGGCATTTCTCTGGGGCCGTCTCCGTCAGCGCGTGTGAACGACTGGATAGAGCTATATCATCAATGGACAAAACAGCCGTTTTTGGGATATGGTTTGACCGGCACACGATTCGTTGATGGCCAGTACATGAAGGTCTTTATTGAAACAGGTTTGCTTGGCTTCACGGCTTTTATTTTACTGATTGTCATGATATTCCGGCAAACCCTGAAAATTTATAAAAATACCAAGAATACTTTGTACAAAGGGCTGGCCATTGGTTTTTTAGCAGGCCATGTGGGAATGCTGTTCCACGCTATTTCTGCCAATACATTTATTATTATCCGTATCATGGAGCCTTATTGGTTTTTGGCCGGGATGGTCATGGTCATCCCGTATTTAGAGAAGGTAACCGTGGCCGCGGTGAGTCCCCCAAAACCGGAAGAACAAAAAGTGTATGTGCGTAACACCCAATTTTTTTTAAATTCAAGTAAAAATCTCGCCAAAGGGGTTGGGTAATGCAACAAATACGCGTCTATGAGCCTCATAAGCAATTAAAGCAGGGCATCAATATTTGGAGAGAGATGTTTGGGGAATTATTTGATTTTCGTGAACTCATTTGGCGTTTGTTTGCCAGGGATTTATCGGCAAAATATAAACAATCATTTTTGGGCAATAGCTGGTGCCTGTTTATGCCTTTTGTGGCCATAGGTACTTTCATGTACCTTAATCACGCGGGTATTTTACATATCCGCCAAACACCCATGCCGTATCCTTTGTACGCGCTTATCGGCTTGTCTATTTGGCAGATTTTTGCGACGGGTTTAAATTCCGGCGCCAATAGTTTGGTCGGCGCAGGGGATTTAGTCACCAAAATTAATTTTCCCCGTGAGGTCCTTGTCATTGCTTCGATGGCGCAAAGTGTTTTTGAGTTTCTCATCAAATTCGTTTTGATCCTCGTTTTTTTCTTTATTTTTAAGTATGTCCCTTCTTGGAAAATCGTTTTTTTTCCGTTTGTCCTTTTGCCGCTGGTTTTCCTGACGATCGGCTTATCATTGATATTGTCCCTGCTAAACGGTGTCATGCGGGACATTGGCAATATGGTTTCCTTGTTATTGATGTTCCTGATGTTCCTAACACCGGTGCTATATCCGCTTCCCAGCCAACATTTCTTATTGCTTAAACTTAATTTTTTATCCCCATTAATCAATGCGCCAAGAGAGCTTATGACTGATGGATCGATCCATCAGCCTTTGTATTATGGGGTCGCCTCCGTCATTTCATTGCTACTATTCCTGATGGCGTGGCGTATCTTTCATTTGGCGGAAACCAAGATCCCTGAAAGGATATAAGTGAACGATATAGCCATACGATGTGAAAATACAGGCAAGAAATTTTCTAAGAGCCTTACGAGGTCCATGTGGTACGGCTGTTTGGACATTCTGCAGAGCAGCTTCGGCGTTCTTGCGGATTCAACGTCCCTGCGTCCTGATGAATTTTGGGCCATTGAGGGCGCCCATTTTGAATTAAAGCGCGGGGAAAGCATTGGTATTATCGGACCTAACGGGTCAGGCAAGACAACACTTTTAAAAATGCTTAATGGTATTTTTATGCCGGACCGCGGGCGCATTGAGGTCCATGGCAAGATGGGGGCGCTTATCCAGGTGGGTGCCGGGTTTCATCCCATGCTAAGCGGCCGGGAGAATATTTATATTAACGGCGCCATCCTGGGGATGACCACCAAAGAGATTGATGAAAAATTCGATTCCATTGTCGATTTCGCCGACATCGGGGATTTTTTGGAATCACCTGTTAAATTTTATTCCAGCGGCATGTACGTGCGGCTCGGGTTTGCCATTGCTGTCCATTGCAGGCCGGACATTTTATTGATTGATGAGGTCTTGGCGGTGGGGGACCTTAAATTTCAAACCAAATGCCTTAAATTCATCACCCATAATGTTTTAAAAAACGGATGTACGATTGTTTTTGTTTCCCATAGCAGGTATGCCATCGAAGATGTCTGCCAGAAGGCCATTTATTTTAATAAAGGTAGGATGATAAAAATTGGAAAAACTACAGATGTTCTTGGGAAATATTTACAGGACATCAAAGACGAAGAGAACACTTTAGGAAAAAAATTGTCCGATGGTTTTGACGCGGAAGGGATCACAAGGCTAGTTTTTTTAGACAAAGAAGGGCAGATCAAGAATCAATTTAAATCAGGAGATGAGGTCAAGATCAGGTTTTATTATTCTTTCAAGGCAATGGTCCGCAATCCCAGTGTAGGCATCACCTTTGTCCATAATGATCCCAGGTATAGTGTGGTATCGAGCTCGGATTATATATTTAATTTGCATTCCGGGTATGATCATTTTAACGTTGAATCCTTGCAGGGTCAGGGATATTTTGAGGTTTCCATTGATTGTTTATATATTCCGGTGGGTATTTACACCTGTTTGATTTATTTATTTAATGAGAATTTTATGAACTTAGTGCGCAAATATGAAAATGCCGCTTCCCTGGAAGTATTGTGGAGGGATGACCGCCCCCAAAGATCTTTGATTGATCTTCCCCACCGGTGGACAAGGTCGGAGGAAGCAGGGGCATGAAATTTATACCGCTCGACCCTTCGCTGGCAGTACCCTGGGACCAGGTGGCCCGCAACTCGGATGATGCTTGGATTTTTCATTTATACGATTGGCTCGTCCTTACAGAACCGAATTGGGACCTTGAATCTAAAAGTTTTTTGGTGGAATTTGAAGGCAATATCGTCGGCATTTTTCCATTGCAGTTAAAAAGAAAGTCTAAAAGCCTCAAATCGACCTATATGGGTCTAGGCGGAGCTGCGTTAATTAACGGCTTACAGGCGGGCGAGAGAAACATGCTCCTCAAAGCAATGCATGAGCATGTGCATGCTATTGCCTGCGAGTCTCAATCTCCTTTTATAGAAATTTGCCTTAGTCCTTTAAGCGAAGCTTCCCTGCAAAATCAATGGCAAATCAATCCATTGATCCATTATTTTTATGAGGATGTCTCCACGCACACGTGGATCATTGATTTAAAATACAGCGAAGAAGAAATCATGAATGGTTATTCTCAAGTGGCGAGAAAAAAGATCAGGGCCGCCCATAAGGACGGCTATACGCTCAGTGAGGTCAAGGCATTGTCCCAAATGGATGAGCTTTATGACATGCATTGTGAGAACAGGAAACGGACAGGGGCTGAAACTCATCCTAAAGATTTTTTTGAGGGATTTTATAAAAGCTTTTGTGAAAAATCTTTGGCAGTGATGCTGCAGGCCATGGACAGCCAAGGAAAACCGGTTGCTTTTAGGGCAACAGGTTTTTTTAAAAATAGCGCCTTGTCTTGGATGGCAAGTTGTAAAACAGACCATCTTGACTCAGGGGTCAATTATTTATTGCATCATCATTCCATTATCTTGGCCAAACGCCGGGGCTTGAAATGGTTCGAAAGCGGAGAAGCTTTTCCCAATATTCAAGAAGGAAAATTGCACGGACTGACTGAATTTAAAGGGAAATTCGGCGGTCAATTGCACCGGTTTTATAAAGGCAGGCTCACTTTAATGAAGGACACTAACAGCGAGAGTGAATTTAAAAAATGGATTAAAAGCACAATTGCCTTGTTTCGGCCGATACTGGGAGAAAGATTAACAGGATTTATTAGGGCCATATCCAGGAATATTTATTATTTTATCCGGAGAATTTATCAATGGATACAAGGGCTAAACAGGGTCAGGTTTATAAAACCATGCTGGGGCCTTCAAGAATTCCTGGCCGTGTTCTTATATAAAGACACAGATGCTGACAAAAGTGTCGAAGAAATGCTCAATAAATTTCGACAGATTTTAGGAGCCAAAGGAGCAGTCGTTGCCACCAGCAGCGCCAGGAGCGCCCTTGAATTAGCGTTAAAAGTATTAAAAGTTCAATATCCTTCCAAAAATAAGGTGATACTTTCCACCTACAACTGCAAAGGTGTTTTTGATCCCATCATCAACGCCGGGTTAATACCTGTTTTCGCGGATATTGACGAGGATCTTAATATCAGTAACTTTTCAGTAAAAAATAAACTGGAGAAAGAAGACCGCGTCCTTGCGGTGATTGTGGCACATATGGGCGGAGCCCTGGCAGACATCCAACAGATCCAACAAATATGTAAAGTTAAGGAAGTCATCGTCATAGAAGATGCCTGCCAGGCTTTAGGGGCCAGGATCACAGGGCGTTTATTAGGCACACAACAGGATATGTCCATTTTTTCTTTTGGTATGGGTAAAAATGTGATGGCCTCTGCCGGGGGGATTTTGGTTTCAAATATTTTAAAAGAAGAGATTGACGAGGAAGCTAAAAAGCTCGAAGTAGAAGAAACGCCCCTGGTCAAAAGCAGGTTTGGCCGTTTAATACAAAAATATTTTTTTAAATTAAACCCTTCCCTGGATGCCCAAATCCATAGTTCTTACCGATATAACAAAATGCATCCCATAGATGCGAAGATCGTATTTTTACAGTTGGATAAATTAGAAAGCATCATGCAAAAAAGAATAGAAAACGCCAAGACATTAATTGCTGCCCTCAATGGTGCGCACGCTGGATTTTCCACACCCCATACAGAAGGCCATGTTTTCACCAAACTATCAGTCATTGCCAAGGACGCGCAAGCAGATGCCCGGTTAAGAGAAAAATTAAATAAGTCAGGCATAGAAATTGAGGAGATGTATACTCCTTTACATTTAAGGGATTTTGGCCAAAAATTTTCAGGAAAAGAAGATTTATCGTTCTGTGAGAATACCTATAAGAGGGTATTTAATATACCGGTCAGGCCTAATTTAAGTGAACTTCAATTAAACAGGATAAAAAAGGCCATTGATGGACATTGAAGATTTTAATCGCAAGATTTATGCAGATGTGTACACGGTTGATCAGGTGTCCATTAATAAAAACACAGACGCAAAAGAGTATTTTAATAAATTAGTTGCGGCCAGATTGGCATACCTGCGCTCCCACTGCAGGAACAAGGAAGTATTGGATATCGGTTGCGGGAGCGGGGACTATCTCATCCAGATTAAGGATATTATTACTTCGGGATACGGCATTGATTACACCGATAAAGCCATTGATGCCGCCAATGCAAAGATCATGGGAATGCCTTCTTTAAAATTAAAGTTCATGAAAGCCAATGCCAGGCATTTGCCTTTTGAGGACGGGGTTTTTGATTTGGTTTTTTCTTTTTCCGCCCTGGCCTATATGCCGGCATTGGAAGAAATTATAAAAGAGATCACGCGTGTCTTAAAAGCAGACGGTATGGCCATTTTAGAAATTGGGAACCTCAATAGTTTAAATACCCTTGTCTGTGAAGCCTATCCTGAATATGCCAAGACATGCCACATCAAATTATCAAACTTGAAGAAAATCCTTAAAATCGCCCGCCTGCGCATGGTCGAAGGAAGAGTGTTTGGCATATTGCCTTTTTGGGGAAAGAGGCCTTCATGGTTAAAGTTTTTGCTTCATGAAAGATGGAAGGAATTTTTTCAACATGAGATCAAAGGAAAAATGTTGGATGAATGGGTTTCGAGTCTTCCTATTTTACGGAATTTTGCTTTTAGGCATCTCATTGTTTGCCAAAAAATATGACCTACCCTAAAGCGCAAGATCCCCGATGGGTCAAGCTCAAAAAAAGTTTAAAAGAAGCCAAAACCATCATTGATTTGGGCTGTGGCAATGATCCGGTGGCGGGCGCCTGTGTGGGTGTTGATTTTCATCTTGATCCCAAAGAGCGGCAGGCAGGAACAGGCCCCATGATAGATGCTGAAAAATTTAAAGAAAGAGGGATCAAGTTTGTCCATACGCGAATTGATGGAAAATTGCCTTTTAAAGACAAAGAATTTGACTTTGCCTATAGCCATCACGTATTTGAACATCTCGATAGTCCTGCCACTGCCTGCGCTGAAATGACGCGGATCGCCAAGGCAGGGGCCATTATCACGCCTTCTTTTTTTGCCGAGCAAATTTTTGGCCGGCCGTATCACCGTTGGTTAATTATGGACAGGGGAAATCGTTTGATCTTTTTTCGCAAAAGGAGCTTTGAGCAGACCCCTTTTGGCTTGCCGCCCAAATTTGATAAAGCCAAAAACACCTGGGTCATGGACCAGGGGACCAATCCTTTTGATATGCTGTTAAATGATGAAGAATGGTATAAGGGCCAAGAAGGACAAATGCCCAAATTATCTAAAATATTGCGGTTGCACTGGTATAGCCATTCTCCTTTGTTTGAAATTATTTTTTTATGGAATGATCAATTTCAATGGGAGATCATTGATTAGGCATGGACACAGGGACCTTACGTCACTTTTCTATTCCTCAAGAGCTTGTGAATGTCCCAGCCATTACCTGCGAAAGTGATTTTATTGATTGGGAGAATGAATTACTTTTATTTTTTAATTCAAACTACCGATTTTTTACCCAGTACGCCGATTATTTTCGGCTGCGTACCTATGAATTCAGGATTTTACGCCAACTGATGCCGGTTTATTTTGATCTGACCCGTCCTTATGAATCGATGCTGGAAATCGGGTGTAATTTTGGTTACAAATCTATTTTATTATCGCGGTTTACTCAAAAATTGTTCGCTGTTGATATCCCCCAGGCCTATGAAGGCTGTGATTTGGGAGATTTCCAAAAGACCATCGATATCGCCCGAATGATGGTCAATGAAAAAATGGCCATGCCCAACGTGGAATTTAAAAGTTGTTGGCCCCATGAATTGCCCATTGATGCGCAAAGCATTAACTTGATATTTTCCGAGTATGTTTTAGAACACATTCCCGAATTGGGTACGGCCATTAAAGAAATGCACCGGGTCCTAAAAAAGGGTGGAGTGATGGTCCACACGGTGCCCAACACCCATGATGCTATCAGGGCTTTTTTGGACGTAAACACATCAGTGACAGCATCCCGATTATTTAAAATCGTCAAAAGTCAATGGGGAGCTTGGCTTAAAAGGCAGGATCGTAATAATGCCGCATTACGTTGGAACGGCACCATTGTTCCTGCTTGTCATTCAGAGCATATCAGGGATTTTTCCAAACAATTGGATATTTATACACTGGAAAACTATTTATTTCCCATGCTGGATGCCGGATTTATAGTGGAAAAAATCATACAAACAAGGGAACATAATCATGTGATCGTTGTCAAAAAGGTCAAATGAAAAGATTAGCTGTAATCCCCAGCGATGCCATTGACGATTATCTTAAAGGCGGTTATTCCGAAAAATGGTTAAGGGATTATTACAATCCTTGTAAGTTTTTTGATGAGGTTTATTTGCTCTCGCCGCTTGAGGTTGATCATCCTGATTTATTAGGGATGAAGGTCATTCATACACCGCCTGAGGATTTAAAAAAAAGGATAAAAGAGCTTAGGATTGACATTGTCAGGGCCTACGGAGGCAATTGGGCAGCTCGTGCCGCGTGTGACAATAAAGTCAAAGGCGTGCCGGTAGTGGTTTCCGTGCATGACACAAACCCCGCGGTCCTTTATGATTCCATTAAAAAAGCGGATGTTGTTTGGTGTGTGGCTAAAATCGTTGGGGAGTTGGTTTCCACAAAATTCACCAACAAAGAACATATATGGCTATTGCCCAATCGCGTGGATTTTGAAATGATGCGGCCTGTACCTAAAAGCGGATGGAAGGGCCTTGATGGGCAATTTTCATTTAAGTATAAAGTCCTTTTAGTGGGCCGCTTGACCAAACAAAAGAACTTGGACACCTTGCTTAAGGCATTAAAGTTATTGGGAGAGGATTTTTGTGTGATTGCCATTGGTCGTGGAGAAAATAGTTTTTATCAGGACATGGCAAAAGAAGAGGGAGTATTCCCCCAATGTTTTTTTATTAATAGCGTCAAGCATGAAGAGCTTTGCATCTATTATTCCTTTTGTGATTGCATGTGTACGCCCAGCCGTTGGGAAGGCTTTGGCATGGTTTTTATTGAGGCCTTAGCTTGCGAAGCTATTGTTGTGACCTCAGATATTGCTCCGATGAATGAATTTATCACAGATGCCCACAACGGCCTCCTGGTCCAAGATTATGAGAATCCGGTGAAGTTAGCTGAAGTTATTAAAAAAGCATGCACTGACCAAACCTTACGCGCCCATTTAAAAGCGAATGCCAGAAAAAGTGTGGAGCCATTTGAACGCAGCCGGATTGATCAGCTGGAAGCGGATTATTATAAAAAGGTCTTAGAAATGAGGGGCTTATTGATATGATTTCGAACATCAAGATACGTGATTCTTACCAGAAAGCACTCGCATGGGTCAAAGAGCATACAGTCCCTGAGCAAGGTATCATTGTCAACACCCAAGAGCCGGTACCTTATTTGGAGGTCACTGGGTATTTCATCCCGACGTTAATACAAGCCAATGAATGGGGCTTGGCACGCTCGTACGCGGAATTTTTAGCCTATATGCAGCAGCCTGACGGTGCGTATCGCGGTCCCGATGGGAAAAAATATGTTTTTGATTCTGGTCAGGCCTTGCGGGGGTTGGTTGCAGCAGCGGGGCATTGGCCGGAATTCACCCCCCTTGCTTTAAAAACAGCTGATTTTATCATCAAACAAATGGGCCCAGACGGTCGTATTCATTTTGACTATGATGACGATATCCCTGAATTCGTCCACATTTTTGTCCTGCCGGCTTTAGTCGAGACCGGGCTTGTTTTTAAACAGGGGGATTATATCAAAGCCGCTCAAAAATCGATTTCTTATTATAAACAGCAGCCGAAGGTGTTAAGTTCAAAATATTTAACGCATTTTTTAGCGTATATTTTAGACGGGTTCATTGATATGGGTGAAGTTGATTTTGTAAAGGCCTTTGTGGAAGAATTATTTACAACCCAAGGCAAAGACGGCCGGATCCCTGCCCATGAGGGTGTGAATTGGGTCTGCAGCGTTGGATTAGCCCAATTGGCCATTGTGGGATATAAATTAGGAATGCAAAGACAAGCAGACCAGGCCTTGGACTATGTCTGTTCTATTCAAAACGCTTCCGGAGGGTTTTATGGGTCTTATGGATATGGAGCAAAGTATTTTCCAAAAGCAGAGATCAGCTGGGCCAATAAATTCTTTTTAGATGCCGTTCACCATAGAAATTCGTCACCCCCGAATGTTTTAATCGGGGGTCCAGGGTTTGCGCAAACTCTGGATTCCCGACAGATTTTGGATGACCAACAATGGCATAAGGCCATCAAGGCCGGCCAAACCGTTGACGGGCTTGCCGCTAAAATTAAGAGTAATAATTTTCCTGTATGGTGCAAACCTTTATTGACGCACACCAAACCTGATGATGTTTTATTGGAATTAGGCTCTGGGACCGGAGAGCTTGCGGCCATTTGCGCTTCCTATGGCAGGCAAATGCAAATGCTTGATTATTCAACGCAAAGCAACGACTTTGCCGAAGAATTGTTTCAACAATTGGGTTTAAAAGGAGAATTCGTTTGCCATGATATCCTTAAAGGGATCCCTCTAAATAATGCCAGCGTTGATTGGGTATACAGCAGCGGGGTTCTGGAGCATTTTTCTGATGAACAAATTATCAGCATCTTAAAAGAATCCAAGCGCTTGGCCCGCCGCGGGGTGATGAGCCTGGTGCCCAATGCCAATGCTGTTTTTTATCGGATTGGTAAATGTAAAATGGAGCAGGAGGGCACATGGCAATACGGCCATGAAGACCCCAAATGGACAATGCGTCCTTTGTTTGAGGCCGCTGGATTAAACAATCTTCAAGAATATTCCATAGGGACCTACCATGCTTTGCAGTTTTGGGGGAAAACCCATGATGCAATTAAACATTTTTATGACCAAAGTTCCCCTGAGCAATTACGCCATTTGAACCAGGGTTATTTACTTTTTACGATAGGTCTCATATGAAAATCCTTATAGTCTTTGGTACGCGCCCGGAAGCCGTTAAAATGGCGCCGGTGATCAAGGAGCTTGGCAGGCATAAAGGCCGCATTAAAACATGTGTTTGTGTCACGGCCCAACATAGGCAGATGCTGGACCCTTTCTTGAAAAATTTCAATATCAGGCCGGATTATGATTTGAATATCATGCGAAAGAACCAAAGTCTTGGATACATCACCAGCACGGTCTTGACAGAGATGGGAAAAATCATTGCTCGAGAAGGCCCTGATTATGTTTTGGTGCAGGGAGATACTACAACCAGCATGGCAGCTGCCCTGGCTGCGTTTTATCATCAAGTCAAGATCGGCCACATTGAAGCAGGTCTTCGCACGTACGATAAAAACAGGCCGTATCCGGAGGAGGCCAATCGTCATATCATCGATGATATCAGTGATTTGTTTTTTGTGCATACCAAGGAAGCCAGGGACAATCTTTTAAAAGAAGGCAAGCCGGCCGATAAAATCCAAATCACCGGCAATACGGTCATTGATGCGGTTTTAGAGGTCGCAAAAAGAAAAACAAAATTTGACCATCCGGCCCTTCTAAAAAAGAAAAAAGTGGTCCTGGTCACGGCCCATCGCAGGGAAAACTTAGGCAGGCCCTTGGAGCGGATTTGTTTAGCCATCAAAAAGCTCGCTTTAAAATACCCGGCCGAAATTGAAATCATTTATCCGGTCCATCTTAATCCCGCTGTCGGCCAAAAGGCGCATCAAATCCTTGGGAACATAAAAAATGTCCATCTTATTCTGCCGCTGGATTATTTTTCATTTATTCATTTGATGAAAAACGCCTACCTGATCTTAAGCGATTCCGGAGGGGTGCAGGAAGAAGCCCCCAGTCTTCATAAGCCGGTCCTGGTCTTAAGGGAAGTGACAGAACGGCCGGAGGCGCTTAAAGCAGGGGCAACCAAGTTGGTCGGAACCGATATTAAGCGCATTGTTGATGCCGCCAGCCGTTTGATTGAGAGTAAAAAAGCATACCAAAAAATGGCCAAGGTACCAAACCCCTATGGCGATGGAAAAGCAGCCCAAAGAATTGTCGCCCGGCTTCTCGATAGGAAAAGAAACTAAGCCATTTTAAACTATGTTGGTACAATTGCCCAAGGTCAGTATTGTTCTTCCTACCTTTAATGGAGCGAAGTATATCGCCCAGTCCATTAAAAGCTGCCTTGATCAGACGTACCGGAACATTGAACTTATTGTTATTGATGATGCTTCCAGCGATGATACAGTTGAGAAAGTCAAAACTTTCCGCGATGACCGTATGCGGCTTGTTCCTTTAGAGAAAAACCAAGGCCATATCGCCGCTTTGAATAAAGGCTTTGCCATGAGTACGGGCGATTTTTTGACCTGGACATCAGATGATAATTATTATGGCCCCCAGGCCATTGAGAAAATGGTAGAGGAATTGGAGGATCCAGGCGGCACGGATTTTGTTTACACCCAATACCAGGTCATCGATGAAAACGGCAATAACCAACGGCTGGGACGTACCGAGGACCCGGATTATTTGGATGTGGATAATTGCGTGGGGGGCTGTTTTTTATACCGGCGCAAGGTCTATGAAACCATCGGCGATTTTAACCCGGAAGCTTTTTTGGCTGAAGATTATGAGTATTGGTTGAGGGTCAGGCAAAAATTCCGGATGAAGAAGATAGATTCGGTGCATTATTTCTACCGTATGCATGGGACAAGTTTGACAGGAGTGCACAAGGAAGAAAAAGTACAACGGCAGGTTGCTTTAGTCCGCGACCGGTTTGTTCCCAAATGGAAAAGGCTCCTTTGGCGTGTTAAACAAATCATAAAATAAAGTATGTCATTCGTCGTTGCAGATGGATGATTATCTTGTTACCTATTTTAAACAGCAGGGTATTTTCATTTAAGCTATGTGCGGTATTGCCGGATATTGTTTGAAAGAAGAAATTTTACCGTCACCAACGGTGATTGAGGGCTTTTTGGCTGCCATTCGCCGTCGAGGTCCGGATGACGAGGGTGTCCATCTCATTTCCCGCAGAACGGGCAAGGTCCATGATTTCCAAAATATCCAAGAGTCCCAACAGAGTCATGATGTGGCCTTGATCCATACCCGTTATGCTATTTTGGACCTCAGTGCAAAAGGCCATCAGCCTTTTGTGAGCGCTGATCAATCTGTCACCGGGATCTTCAACGGTGAGATTTACAATTACATTGAACTGCGCAAGGAGTTATTGGCATTAGGCAAGATTTTTCATACTCATTGTGATACCGAAGTCTTGATAGAAGGCTATGCCCATTGGAAGGATGGTCTGTGGGCAAAAATGAATGGCTTTTGGGCAGTGGTTTTGTGGGACAGTGAGAGCCGTTCACTTGTTTTTTCCCGCGACCGGCTGGGAGTTGCACCGCTTTACTATCGCCAAACGGCAAAGGGGTTGTATTTTTCAAGTTATATAGAACCGCTAATCCAGATCGAAGGCGCCAGGGCCCAGCCCAACCAAGACGCGGTCTATGGTTTTGCCCAAACCGGATTTAAGGATATTGAGCAATCAACTTTTTATGCAGAAATCAAATCAGTGCCATCGGGTTGTGTTTTGCGTTTATCCCCCTCACAAAGCGTGTTATCTGAAGCTACAGAGAAACGGTATTGGGACCTTCCTTCAAAACGCCTGACAGAAAAAGACATTTCTTTTGCCCAAGCCATCAAGGAATTCAGGACAATATTTTTTGATGCCGTGGATATCCGCCTGCGGGCAGATGTGAAAATAGCATTTGAACTAAGCGGAGGATTGGACAGCTCCTCGGTGGTGGCCGCGGCAGCGTTATTGGGTACCCCTAAACTCACCACCTTTACCGCTAAAATACAAGGGGCTGATGAAGAGCCGTACGCGCGTTCGATGCTGCAGAAATACGATTTAGATTACCGCGTGATTGAGCATGTGGAAGATCATTTTGCCCGTGATTATGCTTCATTTTCATTACTCATGGAAGAGCCCTTTGATAACCCAAACGCCTACACCCATCACCAAATGCTAAAGACCATGAAGGAGCAAGGGTTGAAGGTGATCATCACCGGTGCCGGCGGTGATGAGGTATTGGCCGGGTATGAAGCCAGTTTTTGGCCCAAGGCGTATTTAGAATGGAAAAGGGAGAAGTTTTCTTCTTATTTAAAAGCGGAATGGTACGAAGTTTGCCGGCGGTACAAAACATGGAGCAGGGCCAAAAGTACCATTGGAAATTATTTTTGCGCCCCCTTCAAACGGTTTGCTCCAAGAAGGCCATTGCCTCAAGGACAAAGTGCAGGCATTGCGACAAGGGCCGCATACTTCCATGACCGGTATGACAAGCTGTCCTTTGATGAGCAAAGGCGTTTTCATTTTTCAGTGGCACTTTTGCCGTTTTATATGCGCAGCAGTGATCATTTCACGATGGGTATCCCCATTGAGCACCGCTTTCCTTTATTAGATTACCGCTTAGTCGAATTTGGATTGCGCCTGCCTATCAGTTATTTATTCCGCAATGGCTGGACAAAATATATTTTGCGCAAAGCCATGGAGCCGTATCTGCCCTCCAAGATCACTTGGCGAAGGCAAAAAATGGGTTTTCAGTTTCCCTACAGGCAGTATTTTCAAAATAACCGTCAAGTGTTCGCTCCTTTGTTGGAAGAATCCTTGGGGACATTCTCTTCACTTGGCCTGCCGGGAGGGTATGATGTGTTGCTTGATGCAGACCCTATTTTATTGTGGCGTTTGATTTCTGTGGGTATATGGCAAAAAGGATTGAAAACATGACCTTTGTATTTGTCGTTGACGCGTTTCCAACGGTTTCCGAAACATTTATCCTTAATCAAATCACGGGATTGATTGATTTGGGCCATGAGATTGTTATTTTTTCCGCTGCCCGTCCGGATGACCGTGATTATCATGATGATATCCGAAAATATGATCTTTTAAAAATGACTTATTATCATAATGACCGAGACAGCAATAAATTGACCCGTATGCTTTGGGGTCTATTATTGATTGTCCGTTATGGATATCGCAACCCGAAAGCTGTTTTTAATTCCCTTAATTTTTTTAAATACGGCAAGGAAGCCTTGTCCTTGAATTATTTGTATAAGGTGATGTTATTTTTGGCCATTGGCAAGATTGATATTATCCTTTGCCATTACGGGCCTAATGGGAATTTTGCCGCGTTGATGAAAGAATTGGGTGTGGGGGGCAAATTAGTGACCATGTTCCATGGCTATGATATCCGCCGAGGTATTGAAAAGGGTGGCGCCATCTACGCCCTTCTTTTTAAATATGGGGATTGTTATTTGAGCATCAGTGATTACAACTATAAACATTTGGTGGCATTTGGAGCGCCGGTTGATAAGATCCGCACCCATCCGGTGGGCATTGATATGCAGCGCTATGCCTTTTTTGCCCGGAACAGACCGGCCCAAGGGGCCATTAAGATATTAACTGTCAGCCGCCTGGTCAAGGAAAAAGGTTTGTTCTATGGCCTTGAAACCATCCATCAACTGATTAAGGAACGATCGTTGACCAATATTGAATACTATATTTTAGGTGACGGGCCTGACGGGGGAGAATTAAAAGCGATGGCCCTGAAACTGCAAATAAAAAATAAGGTGTTTTTTATGGGGTCTCTGACACAAGAAGCCGTGATCAGGGTTTTGAGGGAATCACATTTGTTTTTTTTGCCCAGTATTGCCGAAGCCCTTCCGGTGGTATTGATGGAAGCGCAGGCCACTGGGTTGCCGGTTGTTGCCACCGATGTCGGCAGTGTCAATCAAGTGATGGCAGATGGGCAATCAGGATATATGGTGCCTGCAAGGGATGTCAAGGCCATGTGCGACAAGTTGGAATATCTGGTCCTCAACCCTCAATTATGGGCTGCGATGGGTGAGGCCGGGCGCCGGCACGTGGAAGAGCGTTATGACATTAAAAAGTTAAATCAGCGATTAGTGGATATTTGCAAAGGTCTCCTGGAGCATTCATCATGATGCCTGTTGTCAGTGTGGTCATCTCAACCTATAATCGTCGTGAAAAGCTCAAAAGAGCTTTGCAGAGCGTTTTTAATCAAACGCTAAAGGACATTGAGATCATCGTCGTTGATAATGCTTCCGTGGATGGCACCGATGCCATGGTCAAGGGCATTGAAGATTCGCGCATTTCCTACATCAAACATGATACGAATAAAGGAGGACCAGCAGCCCGTAATACAGGCATTAAAAAGGCCCGCGCATCATTGATTGCTTTGTTAGACGATGATGATGAATGGTTTGCGCAAAAATTAGCCAAGCAAGTATCCCAGATGACCCAAGCGCCGCCTGACATTGGCCTTGTTTATGTGGGATCTGAGATTTATGATGAGGCAACAGATAAGATCCTGAAGGTCAATGGGCCCCAGCATCAAGGTAATGTTTATCAACGGTTGCTTTGGGGGACCATTTTAAGCTCGGTGAGCAGCGTTTTGGTCAGACGGGAATGTTTTGAAAAGGTTGGGGACTTTGATGAAACTTTAAGTTCTTGCCAGGATTGGGACATGTGGCTTCGTATTGCCCGGTATTTTGAATTCGATTATGTTGATGAAATTTTAGTGCGGATCAATATGCACGGGGAGCAGATTTCGACTGATTATGCCAAATTAATCCCGGGCCGTACCCGCATGGTGCAAAAGCACGCAGAAGAATTTGCCCAACATCCGAATATTTATATCACGCATTTAAAGCGGATTGGAAAGCTGCATTGCATTAATGGCACATGGTCCCTGGGGGTCATTTGGTTTCAAAAAGCGATCAAGGTACGTCCTTTAGAAATTATTAAAATCCTGGGATGGTGCCTTTTAGAATTACCGTTAATCAAATATGGGTCACCGGCAAAATATTTTAAGAAATATAAAGGTCACTTATGTTCCTGATGCTCATGTACCATGGTTTTACGGATAAAAGCCGTCATGAGGGCATTGAAAATTATCATGGCAAGCACCTTTACATCAGAAGGTTTGAAGAACAGGTCATATACCTAAAGAAGAATTATAACATTATCCCTTTATCACAATTATTGGCTTTTTATCATGGGGGCAAGCCCTTGCCCCCGCGTTGTGTGGTCATTACCATTGATGATGGCTACAGGTCCAATTACAGCCTTGCTTTTCCGGTGCTTAAAAAGTACGAGGCGCCTGCTTCCATTTTTGTTTCTACGGATTTTATTGATCAAAAATCCTGCCTTTGGGTGGACCGCCTTGAATATGCCATTTCCCAAACACCAAGGACATCATTGGGATTAATGTTAAATGGAAAAAATTTATATTGCACACTTGGGGAACCCCGGACAAGAATAAAAGCAGATCAGCATGTCAAATCGATTTTAAAGTCTTTACCTGCCCAACAACAGGAGAAGGTGCTCCTTCGCATTGAAGAATTTGTCCAAAAATCCTTGGCCGTTGATTCAGCCGGCGATATGTACGCTCCTTTGTCTTGGGAACAAATCCGCCAGATGCAGGCCAGCGGGCTTATCACCATCGGGTCTCACACCTGCTCGCATGCCATATTGACCAATTGTTCCCAAGAAAAAATTGAAAATGAATTGTCCCAATCCAAAGAACGCATTGAAGAGATGACCCAACTGTCATGTGATTATTTTAGTTATCCCAACGGCCAAAGAGGTGATTTTAACAGCGCGACAAAGGCAGCATTAATAAATGCCGGATACCGCTGCGGATTGACTACGGTCATCGGGATGAATGACTCAAGGAGTGATTATTATGAATTAAAACGTTTAAATATCGATAACGGCGGTGATTTGGAAGGGTTTAAACGGACTTTATCCGGGATCGGACGTTTTTTAAGGGCGGTTAAAAATGGAAGCTTTTTTAGAACACAGTTGGGAAACTATTGATCCTCAAACATGGAACCGTCTGTGTTTGCAAGGGGCAACGAACACCGTTTTCCAAACCTATCAATGGCACGCGGCCTGGCTGGAAGAATTCGGCAAATACGACGGCAATAAAATTTTTTTGGTCCAAGTCAATGACAACGGCCGGCTGATTGGCTTGGCACCTCTGATGATCGTTAAAAAAGGCAGCTTACGCATCCTTAAATTTATCGGCACCGGACATTCAGATTATTGTGATTTTATTTATGACAAAACAAATACGGCAATTTTAAGCGAGATATTTAAATTTTTAAGCGCAAGAAAAAGTGAGTGGGATGCGATGGCGTTGGACAATATTCCCAGAGAATCACCGACAGCAGGGATGATCAATGAGTTGAGTTTGATGTGCGGGTTTTGGCCATCTTTATATTCTAAGCACCCATGTCCGGTCATCATTTTTGACCCAGCTAAAGAACTTGTGGAAGAGTTGATATCAAAAAAAAGTTTGAACAGGCATTATCAGTATTTTCAAAAAAAAGGAGGGTATCAGGTTTTGCACTTGAAAACAGCCGATAAGATAATGCCTTTTCTGGAACAGTTTTTCCAGCAGCATATCCAACGCCGGAAGGCGGCACGGCACCAAAGCCTTTTTGCCAAGGAACACCATCAACAATTTTATAAGAACCTTGTCAAAAGCTTATGTCCCAATCAATGGCTTAATTTTACAGTACTTCAATCTCAGGAGCAGTGCATCGCTTTTCATTTTGGCCTGACCTATAATCAGCGATTCATTTGGTATAAACCCTCCTTTGATACCCTATTATCAAAATATTCACCCGGCGAGGTGCTTTTGCGCGAGCTCTTGATTTACGCGCAGGGTCATGATTTTAAAGAATTTGATTTTAGCATTGGCGATGAACCATTTAAAAAACGGTTTGCCAACCATACCCGGCAAAATGATTCTTTTAAAATATTTAAATCTAAACAAGATTACTGGGTACATCGCGGCATCAAGTTACTCAAGTCCGTTAACTTTTTAGGAAACCGATGAATATTTTAATGGCCGGGTATCATAACCCAAACTTTGTTAATACCATGTTCTATCGGGAACAGGCCATCAATTATTTAGGCCATCATTTGATTGGGTTTGATGATCGCCGTTTTTTAATTCCCGGAAGGATACGGTCCAAAATCAATTTTCTTCACCAATGGGACTTGGAAAGGCTTAATGCCCAGCTTATTTCTTTAGTCAAAGCAAAGCGCCCTGATGCCTGTTTTATGATCGGCGGCCAGAGGGTCTTGCCCGCAACGGTGGGAAAGATCAAGAAAATGGGGATTCCGGTGGCGCTATGGACCACAGACGTGCCCATTGATTTTAAAAATATTTTGGAAGCCGCGCCTTTTTATGACCAATTGTTTTGCGCCGGTTCTGAGGCCTGTGATATCTTTCATGCCCATGGATTGAATAATGTTAACTTGGTCCCTTTTGGTTGTGATCCCCATTATCATAAACGAATATCTTTGAGTCAAGCAGAGCAAAAACAATATGCCCATGACCTGGTGTTTATCGGTTCTTATTATCCTAACCGGGCTAAACTCTTGGAAGCCCTCGCCAACCAAGACATTGGTGTGTGGGGACCCTATTGGCAGCAACTGCCCCAAAATTCTTCATTAAAGAAAAAAACAGTCAATATCAAAATGAATTATGACCAGTGGGTCAAGATTTTTAATGCCTCTAAAATCAATATGGTCATCCATTACCAGGACGGGAAGGTGCCTTGCCACCAGGCAAGTCCTAAATTATTTGAGGCCATGGCCTGCGGCTGTTTTGTGTTATGTGACCGGCAAAAAGACGTTACTCATTTATTCAAAGATCGATTTCATCTTGTTTTCTTCGACGATGAAAATGACCTGACGGAAAAAGTCAGGTATTTTTTGGGCCATGAAGAGGAACGTCAACGCATTGCCGCACAGGGCCATCAAGAGGTATTGGCCAAACATACCTATCAGGACCGTTTCCGGCAGATGCTGGAAATCTTACATAAAGGATAAGCTTATGCCCCAGGACTACCGTAAAAAATTATTCGATGAGTATTTAGAAACCAGTTATAAACACGGTAATATTTTGACCCCTGAACAATTTCAGATGGCATCTGAGGCATATGATATCGATTATCAAGGGATCATGCCTCAAAATACCGATGCTGTGATCCTGGATTTTGGCTGTGGGGTCGGGGATTTTTTATATCATTTAAAGCAAAAAGGCTATTCCAATTTTTATGGCGTGGATATCAGTCCTTCGCAAGTGGAGTATTGCCGCAAGCATATTACGGACCGTGTAGAAACAGTCAATGGCATGGATTTTTTAAAAGATAAACAAGACAGGTATGATCTGATCACCGCGCATGATGTGCTTGAGCATATCCCCAAGGCGGAGATTTTTCAATTTTTAAGCGCCATTTTCCAGGCCTTAAAGAATAACGGTATCTTGATCTTGCGTGTCCCTAATATGAGCAATCCTTTTGGGCTGGATGCCAGGTACAATGATCTGACGCATGAAAATGGATTTACATCCAAAAGTCTTGGGCAAGCATTGGAATCTGCCGGATTTAAAGAGATACAGATATTACCTGCGCGAAAAATTCCCATCCGGTCTATCCGCAACTTTTTTCGCATGGTTTTGGTGAAGATGCTGCATGCTGTTTTGCGGTTTTGTTTTTACATTCAGGATTATACCGTCCCTTCCAATTTGGATAAAAACTTGGTGGTGGTGGCTAAAAAACATGTCTAAGATAAAAGTCCTGCATTTATTGGAATGGTTTGACATCAGCGGCGGTCTTGAACGGGTCGCCTTAGAAATTGCCTTTGGTTTGGCAGGTGAGAAATATGATGTTGAAATTTGGTGTGTCCACCGCGGCGGGGCATTGGTTGAGTCTCTTGAGCAAAAGAGAATTTCAGTCCGCATATTAAATATCGAAAGTTATTTTAATCCTTTGAATATTTTAAAATTAGCCAGAGCTTTCAGAGAAACCAAGCCGGACATTATCCATACCCATGTGTATTTTGCCTCGACGATCGGCCGCATCGCCGCGACAATTGCCGGTGTGCCTGTATGCATTAACCATGTGCACAGCGCGTATTGGCATTATACTCCGCAAAATTTATTTATTGAACGTTTGTTGGCCCAAGTCACCCGTCGTATCATTTGTGTTTCCAATTATGTGCGTGATTTTGTCATCAACCATGAAAAAATCGACCCATCCAAGGTCGAGGTCATCTATAACGGGATTACAAGCGTGAACACCGCTTCCAGGCCTGATTCACGTCAGGCGTTTCATGTGCCGGAAGCAGAGATCATTATTACGACGGTCGCCACCTTGTTTGAGAATAAAGGCCACCAAGTTGTGCTGAAAGCTTTAAGTTTGTTGAGGGACCGGTTTAAAAATTTTAAATATTGGATCGTGGGCGCAGGGTTAATGGAAAAAGAGCTAAAAGAGCTTGCCAAGCAATTAAATTTGGAAAAAGAAATCATTTTTTGGGGGGTACGTAAAGATGTCCCTCAAATATTGGCAGCCAGTGATATTTTTGTTTTGGCCTCAATCCATCGCGAAGGTCTGCCCATATCGATTTTGGAAGCGCAAAGCTGTCAAGTCCCTGTTATAGCCAGCAGGATCGGAGGAGTGCCGGAAGTCATCAATGATCAAGTCAATGGTTTATTAGTAGCCCCTAATGACCCAGCCGCGTTAGCCAAGGCCTTGGAAGAGCTGATTTTTAAAAGCGATAAACGTCAGGAATACGCGAAAGAGGGGGCAAGAACATTTAATGAACATTTTTGTGCTAAATTCATGATCGAACGCATAGATCGTCTATATCAAAAGTGTTTAAATTTGAGGCTAAAATGAACAATGACATGGGCGCCACCAATAGGGAAGTCTATCAATCGAAAGGTACAGTTGAATCTTATAGGCAAGAAGAGCGCTTGCAGCCAGCTGAACAAAACATCCTTGAGCTATTAAAAGAAAAATTGTTTTTTATGAAAATGCTGGATATCGGTGTGGGGGCAGGGCGCACCACTGTTCATTTTGCCCCTTTGGTCAAAGAATATTTGGGCATTGATTTTTCTCCCAATATGATCAAAGCATGCCAGGAACGTTTCGCGGGATTATCTTTTCAAACGCTAGATGCCAGGTCTATGGAAGCATTCAAGGACGGTGCATTTGATTTTATATTGTTTAGTTATAACGGCATCGATTATATAAACCATGAAGACCGCGCCAAAGCTTTAAAGGAGATCAAGCGTGTGGGAAAACCCGGAGGATTTTTTTGTTTTTCAACCCACCATTTAGGTTATATCAAGAATTTCCGTCAAGTATCATTGAATAGAAATATCATTCATTCATGGCACCGTTTGACTCAAGTCAATGATGTCATAAGAAGTCAAATGCCCTTTGCGGTGATCCGTGACGGAGGAGAAGATTTCAAGGTACAGACGTATTATATTATGCCAAGCCTTCAGCTTACAGCATTGCATCAAATGGGGTTTAGCGATATCCGTATATTTTTAGGGACCACAGGCAAGGAAGTGACCGGTCTTTCCGGGGTCGATCTTTATACCCAAGAGCGTTGGCTGTATTATTTGTGCCGGATTTAAAATTCAAGTGAGATTTTTTAATGCGTTACGGGATCATCTCTGACATTCATGGGAATTTAGAAGCCTTGCAGGCGGTTCTTCGTGAATGCAAACTGAATCGGGTGCAGGTCCTATTATGTCCGGGTGACATCGTGGGTTATGGCGCAAATCCTAAAGAGTGTTTGGGCGTAATCCGCCAATTTAAAATCATTACTGTCGCCGGTAACCATGACTGGGCAGTTGGCGGCAGATTGGATTTTTCACATTTTACGGATGATGGCAGAGCAGCGATAGAATGGACTCGCACTCAGATTTCCATGGAGGACATTGCTTTTCTTAACGCGCTGGAATTAACTGTTAAAAATAAAGATTGTGTCCTGGTCCACGCCTCTTTGTATCTTCCGCACGAATTTAGGTATATGACCAATGTTTCAAAGGCTATAGAAAGTTTTCAATTATTGGATGTGCCGGTCTGTTTTATAGGGCATACGCATGTTCCCGGAGTTTACGTTCAAGCGGATGGAAAATTTTATAATTTGGACAATTCCACCATAGAAATTCAGCTTCAATATAAATACATGGTCAATGTTGGCAGCGTCGGCCAGCCCAGGGATGGTAACCCAATGGCAAGCTTTTGTATTTATGACACTCAATTACAGACCATTGAATTAAGACGGGTGCCCTATAATATCCCCGAGGCACAAAGAAAGATCCTTGAGGCAGGTCTGCCCAAAAATTTAGCTTTGCGGCTGGCCATAGGAAGGTAATTTGATAATGTTTAGCATGTCATTCCGGCGAAAGCCGGAATCTTGTGACAATGCAAATAAAGATCCCGGCTTTCGCCGGGATGACGAGCAACTGCGAGTGTCGGTCAATACGACCTTCGACTTCGTAAAGTATAGTGGAAAAAGCGTATGCGTTTAGGGATTGATGCTCGAGAGATCCAAGAGGGTGTTTTTACAGGCATTGGCAGGCCTTTGGTCAATTTTTTGCGCTATTTTGGGGCGCAAGACAATCAAGACAGCTGTGTTTTATTTTCTGCCAAAAAAATCCCTATTGATTTTGGGGTTAGGGTCAGCAATGTGGTCATTCCCGGATGCAGCACCTTTGTTTGGGACCAATGGTCTTTGCCACAAGCCATTAAGAAGGCAGAGATAGATCTTTTTTATTCGCCTTATTACAAAATTCCTTTTCTTAAACCCTGCAGAACAATAAGCGCTATTTTGGATTTAATGTATATTGCCTATGGGCCTTATTATAAAGCGATGTCTCCATTGGCCAAGTTTTATTACGCTACCTTCGGCAGGCTATTTGCCCATCGGGCGGATGCGATCCTCACCTGTTCGCAATATTCGAAGGAGGACATTGAGCGTATATATGGCGTGGACAAAGACAAAATCAAGATCATCCCTTTGAGCGTTGCCGACTTTTATTTTGTCCCTCAAGATCCTGCACGGATTGCGGCCATCAAAAAAAAATTTAATATCACCGGCCGCTATGTCCTTTATATGGGGAATTTCAAAGAGCATAAGAACATTGCTTGTCTGGTCCATGCTTTTGCTGCCATTGCCCCGGAATTTCCTGATGTCAATTTAGTTTTGGCCGGTCCTAAGGAACATACTTATAATGAATTGGTCAAAATCATCCAAAACAATCATCTTACAGACAGGGTCATTTTTACCGGAAAGATCATGGAATCCGATGGGCCTCAATACCTCTATCAAGGAGCTCAAGTTTTCGTGATGCCGACACTCTATGAAGGATTTGGCATACCGCCTCTTGAAGCCATGGCCTGTGGGGTCCCTGTAATCGCCTCAAGAGCAACATCCATTCCAGAGGTCGTGGGGGACGCGGGGATCTTGGTTGACCCCAACAGTGTTTCAGACATAGCTGAAGCTATCAGGAAAATCCTTCAGGACCCAATTTTGAGAAAAGGACTTATTGATAAAGGTTTAAAGCGTGCTTATCAATATGAAACAGCAAAGATTGCCAAGGAAATGTATGATTTTTTTAAAGATGTTTATGAGGGCCCCTAGAGGCCAACATCATCCAGGAAAAAACAACAAAGATCAGGATGAAGGCATTAAATGGCAAGCGTAAACGGTCACCACCAGCACCGGTGCATAAGGCCGTACATAATACGCCGATCAGGGTAGAGACATAAAAAAGCATGATCGCTTGAGAATCAGAGGGAAAAGACCCTTTTTTAATCAGAAAAATAAAAGGAAAGGCAAAAAAACTGATCATTAAAACCCATTTATAGAGGCGAGACATTTGAAACAGGATGTTGCGTAATAATAATTCTTGATGGGTGTAAGAGCTGTATTCTGAGCTGGAAGAATTGACGAATGCCATACGTTTGGTAAAAGATTTTTGGGCCAAAACAATGGTGTCAGAAATATCGAAATATGAAAATAGGAACAATGTCCTGATGCCATCAATTTCTTTTTTGATGGCCTCAAAGGGATGTTCACGATAATGCGCCAATACCATATTTTTTAGTTTTTGATCAACAATGGCTTCTGTTTGATTAATGGTTTTGCCTGATTTTAAACTTTGAACAAATAAATCTGCCGGAAGGCCATGCTCTTTGGGATGATCATAACCCAGATGAACGGTGTAAAGGACAAATCCTCCTTGAGTAGACAATGTTCTTTGGTCAGTCAGCCTTTGATTGCGCACCATCCATGCATTCAAACACACACCAATAAATACCAAAAGAACCAAGGCATTAATGACGATCTGTTTGTCTTTTTTCATGGCCCCATATAGAAATCCTAAAATGATCAAAGGATAAATGTAAAGGACCAGATTGGAGCGTGTCAAACAGGCAAGCAGACCAAGGAGAGATGTCCAAAATAGGTGATACCTCGGCAACCGAGTCGTCACCCCCGAATGCTTCTGTCGGGGGTCTGGAATTTGTGTTAATGTCATGATCCTCATGAAGGAATAGGTGAATGCCGTCGCTAAAAAGCCTGCGCAAAAATCCGAGCTAATGCCCCACCGTGTAAAATAAAGAGGACTGAAGGTCAGCAAGAAATTATAAATCCAACGCCAGCGCAGATCGGAAATAAGCAGATTGCCTAAAAGAAATCCATAAATGCATATACCTATGTAAAAAAGGTAATTTATAATGATGGCGGCCCAGGGAGAATCCCAGAGCATGCGCGCGAGGGACAAAATCACAGGATAGCCCGGAGCACGGGTGGTACAGGGGATAATGTTGGGGACCAGGCCCATTTTAGCAAAGGGTTTAAGTTTTAAAAGAGGATAAAATTGCTCTCCTGAATAGGCAAATTGTTTCTTTTGCAAAATATTTGTCGAAAGATGCCAATATTCATAACCATCAGAGCCTAAGCCTACGGGATTTTGAATAGGATTAAAATATAAGGCGACAAAAAACGAGAGCATGAGAAGACCGGCAAGGAGTAAGGTAAGATGTTTCATGATTATTCTAATATTATCAGAAAAGCCAAGCGATGATGGTAAAAAAAAGAATTTTATATCTGCATAATACCTCCCAGATCAGCGGTGGGGAACGCAGCCTCCTTAATCTTTGGGAAAATTTAGACCGGAAGCAATTTGAACCATTTTTAATGGTACCTCAAGAAGGCCCATTGAGCCGAGCGGCCAAAGCAATGGGTGTCGGTGTTTTCTTTCTGGAAGTCCCTGGACTTAGTCCCAAGAATGTTTTTAAGCACTTTTGGACAGCAGGCCGGCTCCATCGTATTTTACGTTTAAACCGGATCAATATCATCCATTCCTACGCTCCCCGCAATAATGTCCTTAGCGCTATTGTCGGCAAATTTTTGAAGGTACCGGTGATTTGGCATGAGCGTAATCTGCTTTATCAAAATGAACCGGATAGAAGTAAGCAGTTCTTTTTTCTCGCTGATTACATTATTTGTAACTCAAGGGCGGTTGCCAAACGCTTCGAGCAGGAAAAAAATTTCTCCCGGAAGGTCAGGGTCGTACTTAACGGCGTTGATCTGGAAAAATTTAAACCGTCAACCCAAGACAAGCAGTTGAAACTCAAGCTTGGCCTTGAGGGGATGAAGGTGGCAGGGATGGTCACCAATTTAAATAAAAGAAAACGGGTGGAATTTTTGATAGAAGCCATCCCTCTTGTAGTCAAGAAAGTCAGCAATGTCAAATTTTTGATTGTTGGTGGCGAATTTCCCTTGGAGGATGGGCGCCGCTTAAAAGAACTTCAAGGTCTGGCGGAAAGATTGGGGATACAAAAACATGTTGTTTTTACCGGTTTTCAAGATGATGTCCGCCCATTTTTGAACATTCTTGATTTATTTGTCCACGTCACTGTCAAAGAAGCATGCAGCCGTGCCATTCTTGAAGCCATGGCCTGTGCCAAACCGGTGATTGCCATCAACGATGGCGGTAATCCGGAAATCGTGGACGACCCAAAGACCGGGATTTTAATCGGCGGCCAAGACCGCGAAAAATTCGCTGAAAAAATTATCGAACTTCTCTTGGATGAGGGCAAATGCATCATGATGGGCCAAGAGGGACGCTCGAGGGCAGAGCAATTGTTCGATGTGAAAAGAAACGCCCAAGAAACCCAAGCCATTTATTTGGAATGCCAGGCCTGAAAGACAATCAAATTCCACAATTGCCAGGATGTGTCGCGACGGTTGCGGAGATGATCATCTATGAGATTTTTGACGGGCCCATAATGGAAAATACCCTGCCGTTTTATCTTTGCTTCACCGAGGTGTTCATCGATAAGAAATTTTAAGTCCGTTTTAAGCCAAAGGCTGATAGGCACCTCAAAACCCGCTTTAGGGCGGTTTAATAAGGCAGGGGGCAGTAAATTTTTAAATGTTTCAAGCAAAATATATTTGCCTTTGCCGTTTTTTAATTTTAAATTCCCCTCTAATTGAAAAATAAACTCAATGACCTGATGGTCCAGCATGGGGACCCTTACTTCCAGCGCGTTTTTCATGCTCATCCCATCAACCTTGAAGAGCATATCATTGGGCAGGGAATTTTTAAAATCACAGTAAAGCATCTGGTTGACAGGATCATGGGAATAGGTGTTTAACAATTGGTGCACCATGTTTTTTCCGGAATCTAAATTGACAGGGCCGGTATTTAAAAGCCCTTCTCTAAGGTCCCGGGGACAAATTTGGTTCCATAAAAAGAATCGTTCCTCAAAAGTGTCTGCTGCGCCGAGGATGAATTTTTTCAAACGCCTCAGCTGTTCAAGGGATTTTTTGTCGCGCGAATCAGGAAGGGCCTTGACTAAAGGCGCTATCAAGCCGTTCCTAAGGAAAGAAGGGATTTGTCGATAGCATTCATACCAGTGTTCTCCGGCATACATCCGGTAACCGGCAAAAAGTTCATCGCCGCCGTCACCCGATAGGGCGACCTTAACGTGAGCCTTGGTCTCTCTTGAAACAATAAAGGTGGGGATGGCGGAAGAATCGGCAAAAGGCTCATCAAACCAATCAAGCAGGCCGGTAAAAACATTTAATACATCTGTACTGCGTAATTTGATTTCATGATGGTCGGTTTGATGAAGCTCTGCCACTTGGCGGGCATAATGTGTTTCGTCGAGCAGAGGCATGTCTTGGTAACCGATGGAAAATGTTTTTACTTTTGAGGTGGTGTTTTTTGACATCAAACCTACAATAATGCTGGAATCAATCCCGCCGCTTAAAAAAGCGCCTAAAGGGACATCCGCAATGCTTTGCATCTGGACGGAATTTTCCATCAGGGAGTATAATTTCTTTTTGCAATCTTCGAAGTCCATCTTTTGAGAACTCATCGCGCCGGCTGGTTGGTCCACGTCCCAGTATTTTTGCAGAGAGACTTCATTGTTTTTGAGCATTAAATAAGTTGCGGGGTTAAGCTTCTTGATGCTTTTATAGATCGTGTAAGGGGCCGGGATGTAATTGAAGGTGAGGTATAAATTCAGAGCTTCTTCGTCCATGTTCGTCGGGATGGCAGGATCGCACAAAAGACTTCTGATTTCTGAAGCAAAGGCAAGGTTTTGTCCGTCCCATGAATAGACCAGCGGCTTGATACCGGCACGGTCGCGGCACAAGTACAAGCTTTGGGATTTTGAGTCCCAGAGGCAGAAGGCGAACATGCCGTTTAATTTTTCCAGACATTGAATTCCTTCTTCTTCATAAAGATGAAGGATGACTTCACTGTCTGTTTGAGAAGAGAACCGGTGTCCTTTGGATTCCATCTCTTGGCGGAGCTTCAAAAACCCATATATTTCACCGTTAAAACTAAGCCATATGCTTTTGTCTTCGTTAGCCATGGGCTGTTTTCCGGCAGGGGAAAGATCAACGATGCTCAAGCGCCGGTGGCCAAGGCTGACACTATAAGGGATGTTAGTCTGGTAAATCCCGCGGTCATCCGGCCCTCGGTGGCCCAAGGCATCGGTCATCTTGGTGATGAGTTCCAAGGGGATTTCTTGGCCCTTAAGGTTAATTTTTCCGCAAATTCCGCACATAAGCGCTTAATTGCCTTTTAAAATTGATTCCATGTTAATGAAATTTTTTTCCCAAGAGTAATTCTTTTCGGCATATTTTCTGGCGTTGATGCACCATTGTTGGTATGCATCCGGATTATTTTTATAGATCGCAAATTTTTCAAAAATTAAATCTGCCATGGCCTGGGGTGTGGTGTCTTTAAATAAGAAGCTTGGGTCAAGACCGTTTAAGATTTCGATTGTGCCGCCGATGGGGGTGGCCAAGACAGGGGTGGCGCAGGCCATGGCTTCAATGGTCACCAGCCCGAATCCTTCCAGTTCAATCGTCGGCAATATGAAAAAATCAGCCATTTGATAATATTTAAGAAGTGTCTCCTGCGCAAGAAAACCGCAAAGGGTCACAGAACCCTCAAGTCGTAATTCTTTAATCAAGGCCTGTAATTTTTCCTTTAAAGGGCCTTGCCCGCCGATGAAAAGGGAGGCGGGAACGCCTTTTTGCCGTAGTATGGCGACTGCTTGAAGGAGATTTTCCAGCCCCATACGGCCTACAAGATTGCGGACCGTGAATAAAATCAAGGGCTGGTGGTCAATGTTTAGTTGCTGACGGACAGCATTTTTGTCGGCGGCGGGCTGGAAGAGATGCCTATTAAAACCGCCGGGGATGACAACGATCTTATTTTCTTTGATCCGGTGTATATGAAGGAGTTTGTTTTTGGTAAATTGGCTTAAGGTCGTTATTTTATCTGATTTGTCCAGGTTGAATTTTTCGATTGACTTTCGAAAGAACAAATTAAGAGTAAACCTTAAAGAATGATTTTGGGGGTTGCGTGACCTATATTCTTCAAAAGACAAAGAATGACAGGTGTAAACTTTTTTGATGTTTTTTGTTTCGACTAGTAAATTGACGGCCAATGCCGTGAAGGGCTGGTGAAAATGAATCACATCGAAATTCTGTTCCAAGCAAAACTGTTGATACCGTTTTTGGGCATTCTTAATCGTTGAAAAAAGAAAGGAAGCAGGATTTTGGGCATTGATTTCATACCTGAATTCATGGATGCCATCGATGACTTCATCGAAAGTTCCGTGGGATTCCAGTTTGCGCGTCAGGATACAGACCTTATGCCCTTGCTGCGCCAGAAAGCGGGCCTCTTCATATAATACTCTTTCACCGCCTCCCAGCAAATTTTTAATGGACACATCCGCTGCCAAAAGAACATTCATAGTTGTCATTGTAACAAAAAGAATTACCAGAAGATAGTGGCCCTGACAATTTTTGTATCGTAAAATAATCATCAATGGAAAAAGTCAAAGTTTTACATATCATCACACGCCTTGATCCAGGAGGATCGTCGACGAATACCATCGAAACCGCAGCACGCCTTGATCCCCAACGTTTTGACGTATTTTTAATCAGCGGCCGGACAAAGGACACGGACGGGGGCATCGAAGAATTATTAAAAAGCAAGTGTCTCAAATACGCATTTTTCCCTGATCTTCAAAGAGAAATCCACCCATGGAAGGACATCATGGCATTTATCCAATTATATCATTTTATTAAGAAGCGTCGTTTTGACATTGTCCATACGCATACCTCCAAAGCAGGCATCTTAGGGCGCTTTGCAGCCAGGTGCGCCGGGGTTCCGGTCGTCATTCACACGCCCCACGGCCATGTCTTTTATGGTTATTTTTCAAAAGCCTTGACGACTGTTTTTATTTGGGTTGAACGGACTACTGCCCGGATCACGGACAAGATCATTACCCTGACCGACCGGGGCAAGGAAGAACATCTTGAGTTTAAAATAGGGCCAACGGATAAATTTGTAAGGATTTATAGCGGGATTGATCTGAGTCCTAAACTTAAATCTTCGGACCTAAAGCACCAACTTAAAAAACAGTGGGAAATCAACGGTGGAAATTTTATTTTTGGGTGCGTTGGCCGGCTGGACCCTATCAAAGGGACAACCTATTTGATCGATGCCATGGCCCAAGTCGTCAAAAAGCACCCGAAAACCCGATTGCTTTTAGTCGGTGATGGCAGTCAAAAGGAAAAATTACAAGAGCAATGCAGGGCGTTAGGATTGCTGGACCTGGTAAAATTTACAGGATTTCAAAAAGACCCTGCTTCTTTTATAGAGATCATGGATGTCTTTGTCCTGGCCTCGCTCAATGAAGGGATGGGGCGCGTGATACTGGAAGCCATGGTGTATGGCAAGCCAATCATTGCCACCAAGGTGGGAGGTGTCCCGGAACTTGTTCATGAGGGCAAAAATGGTTTACTGGTCCCTCCTCAAAACGCGGATGCTTTAAGTGCTGCGATGATCAAACTCGTAGAACATCAAGAGCTCCGTGAAGAGATGTCCAAACAATCAAAAACCATAGTGGGGGCCCAATTCGATTTAGATAAAATGGTCAAGGACATCGAAGGTCTCTACAATCAATTATTAAAATCTTTATGAATTATATATTATAATTCCCTAAATTTGATAAATTATAGAAGGGAATATGATCATCACCATCCACCAGCCCCAGTATCTTCCCTGGCTCGGGTATTTTGATAAAGCCAGGCAAGCGGATGTTTTTATCCTGCTTGATAATGTTCAATTTAAGAAAAATGAGTGGCAAAACCGTAACCGCATACGGACAGCCCAGGGATGGCAGTGGCTGACTGTCCCCGTGTACCATGAATTTGGGACAAGGATCAATGAAATCAAGATCGACAATAAGATACCATGGCGCGGACGTCATCAAAAAGCGGTGGAGTTGAATTATTGCAAGGCGCCGTATTTCGAGGAGTATTTTCCTCATTTTCAAAAAGTATGGAACCAGGAATGGGAAAAACTTTCGGACATTAATATTCACTTAGTCCGAATGATCATAGGGCTTTTAGGGATCAAAACAAAGATTGTTTTGTCATCAGAATATGAAGCGGCCGAGCATAAAACAACGCGGCTGGTTGATCTATGCAAATATTTTGACACGCAAACATACCTTTCCGGAGAAGGCGGGATGGCGTATTTGGATGAAGAACAGTTTAAGAGTCATGATATCAAGATTGTTATCCAACAATACCAGCACCCCGTGTATCCGCAAAAGTGGATGCATAAAAATCCCGAAGGGTTCATTTCCCATTTATCGGTGATAGATCTTATCTTTAATTGCGGGCCGGAAAGTTTGGCTGTTTTGGCCAATTTGGAAAGGAAAAATAATTGAAGATTATTATCACCGGCGGCGCCGGAATGATCGGCTCCCATTGCGCCGAGCATTTTGCCAAAAAGAAAAATAAGGTTGTTGTCATTGATAATCTTTTGCGTTCCTCTATTTTTGGGTCAAAAGATAAAAGTGTGGAATATAATTGGCAGTATTTAAGCACGCTTTCCCATATAAAATTACTTAAGAAGGATGTGCGTGACCGCGTTGAAATGATACGGATTTTCAACCGGGAAAAACCGGACGTGGTCATCCACACCGCAGGACAGCCGGGCGTGAAATACTCTTTGGAAAACCCCTTTATCGATTATGAAATCAATGCTTCAGGCACCATCAATGTCCTGGAAGCCCTGCGTAAATCTAATAAAAAAGGCATGTTTATCTTTACTTCGACTAACAAGGTCTATGGGAATAATGTCAACGCCGTTGCCCTTAAATCGCTAGCCAAACGCTATGCGTTTAAATCCATCAAGGGCATTAATGAACGTTTCAGCATTGATTTAACGGGGCACACGCCCTACGGTGTTTCTAAATTGACCGGGGATTTATATACCCAGGATTATGCCCAAATTTTTGGCATTAAAAGCGCCATTTTCCGCATGAGTTGTATCTACGGGACCCGGCAATTTGGTTTTGAAGACCAGGGATGGCTGGCTTGGTTTGTCATCCGTTTTTTCTTAGGAGAGTCGGTCACGATTTACGGGGATGGCAAACAAGTGCGTGATATTTTATGGGTGGGAGATTTAATCAAAGCGTTTGAGGCTTTTTTATCCCGTGATTTTCGATATAAAGGAGAGGTTTTTAATATCGGGGGAGGATCTCGCAATACTGTTTCACTCCTTGAGTTGATCGAAATTTTAAAAAAGTTAATGGGGCGTCAAGTGCCGGTTAAATACGGCCCCTGGCGTAAATTCGATCAAAAAGTCTATGTTTCTGATATCACCAAGGCGGGGAAATTGTTAAAATGGCAGCCGCAAGTTGACCCTAATGAAGGATTGCGCCGTTTGTATGATTGGGTGTCACATAATGGCCAACTGTTTAAAAAATAAATCTATTATGGAGAAATGGAATGACAAAAAATATTTTAGCTTTTGGTGCCCATCCCGATGATATTGAGTTGGGCTGTGGCGGTACAATGAGCAAACATGTTAAAGCGGGTCACAATGTGTATTTATGCGTGCTCAGTGAAGGACAGGAAGCAGGCGACCCTGTTTTGCGAAAAAGAGAACAAGAAGAGGCCTTTCGCCGCCTGGGTGCCAAGGAATTGGTTTGGGGGGGATGGTTTGACACGAAATTCGAAGTCAGCAAGGCATCCATTGATTTCGTGGAATCGGTCGTCGCCAAGGTCAGGCCGTATGAAATTTATGTTAATTATACCAATGATTCCCATCAAGATCACCGCTATTTGGCCCAATGTGTGATCTCCGCGACCCGTTATAATAAACGTGTTTTATTTTATGAGGACTATACGTCTTATAATTTCCAGCCTGATATTTTTGTGGATATCGAGGACGTTCTTGAACAAAAAATGCACGTTGTCAGCGCTTTTGCCTCCCAGGTCGGCCGGAATTTTCCGTCAGGCCAAACAATGCTTAACGGAGTCAAGTCCATGGCGCAATTTCGGGGTTTTCAGGCCAAGATCAATTATGCCGAAGGGTTTAAGGCCGTGCGTTATTTAAAATTGGACTTCTGATGGATTTTATTCCCCACTCAAAACCGACAATTGACGCCAAGGACATTGAAGCTGTCAGCCAAGTCCTTAAAAGCGGGGCATTAGTCCAAGGCAAAAATGTTTTGGAATTTGAAGCTAAGGTAAGCCGTTATTTGGGTGTAAAGGAGGGAGTGGCAGTCAATTCCGGTACCAGCGCATTGCATTTGGCCCTTTTGTCTTTAAATATCGGGCCCGGGGACGAAGTGATGTTGCCTTCATTCGTTTGTTTGGCGCTTCTTAACGCGGTTTTATATACCGGCGCTAAAGCGCGGGTCGTGGATGTCAAAGAAAATGACTTTAACATTTCCCCTCTTGAAGTAAGGCATAAGTTAAATAAAAAAGTCAAGGCCATCATTGTCCCCCACATTTTTGGCTATCCCGCGGATTTAAAAGAATTATTGGGTTTTGGCGTGCCGGTCATCGAAGATTGCGCGCAAAGCATAGGTGCCGATTATCAAGGGCGTCGTGCCGGATCGTATGGCGTATTATCCATTTGCTCGTTTTACGCCACAAAGGTCATGACCACCGGGGAGGGAGGGATGGTGCTCTCTAACCAAACAAAAATATTGGATCGTGTCCGTGATTTGCGCCAATACGATCACGCGTCGAATTTAAAGGCCAGGTATAATTACAAAATGACGGATTTTCAGGCGGCCTTGGGATTAAGCCAGCTGCAAAGACTTCCTGAATTTATAAAAAGGCGAAGACAAATCGCACTTTTGTATGACCGCGCTTTTGCCGCAAGTGATTTCATGACCCCTGTTAAAGATGCCTATAGAGATCCCATTTATTACCGTTATGTCATCAAAATTAAGAACAAGGCAAAATTTTTTATGGAACAATTAATTAAAAAAGGGATTGGTGCCTCAGCGCCGGTATTTAAACCTTTGCATCAATATCTCCAGGGCAGCCGTTGTCCTGTTGCGGATAGGCTTATGGACCAATGCGTTTCCATCCCTATTTATCCGGGTCTAACAAATGGCCAAATAGGCCAAATCTGCAACGCGTTAAAAAGTTAGAAGTTTTGCGCCTGTAGCTCAACTGGATAGAGCATTAGTCTTCGGAACTAAGGGTTACAAGTTCGAGTCTTGTCAGGCGCGTTTATAAAATTTAGGACTCCCGCTAAAATTGCTCGTCGAGCAATAATTTTAAGCACTTCATCAAAAAGGCCGTTAAATAGAAGTCCCTTGCCTGTAAGTCAACGGCGTATGAAGCTCACCGACTTATTCAAAGAATTTATCGCTTATGCTTTATTGGAAAGGTGTTTGGAACCAACTACGATTGGGTGGTATGAAAGAAGCATAAATTGCTTTTATAAATATCTCCGTCGCAGAGTAATCCCCGCCGATTTAAACGCCCTGAATGTTGGCACCTTGCGTGATTTACTCATTCACCAGCGACAACAAGGCAACTCACCCAGGACGATTATCAACTTATTGAAGGGTTTGAGGTCATTTTGCACCTTCCTGGTCAAGCGTGGCCATCTGGTCAAGAACCCCTTTGACGGTATGGAAAAGCCTAAACTCCCCCGCAAGCTCCCTGAATTTTTAGATGAGGAAGAAGCCAGGGACTTACTTAGAGCCTGTTTAGACAGAAAGCTCTTTTATAAATCCCAATATTACAGGGATGTGGCCATTATAGCCATGTTCCTGTTTACGGGTGTCAGACTCAAAGAGCTTCTTAACCTCCGCTTACCTGATTTGAACCTGGAACGAGGCTATATCAAGGTTTCAGCCAAGAACAAGGAGCGTTTAATTCCGCTCAATGAAACGGTGGTCGAATATTTACGGGATTATCTTAAGGTACGGCCCCAGCGTACGGTGGATAACGTCTTTGTTTCGACCAATAGGAAGGATAAGGCTTTGACCAGAGAGGGGCTTTACAATTTGTTCGGGGAGCTAAGACGGAAGCTTAAACTCCCTAAGAAAATTTCCCCGCAGATTCTACGGCATACCTTCTGCACCCTCATGCTTAGGAACGGGGTCAACATAAGGGACATTCAGCTTCTTGTGGGCCATTCCGACATTTCAACGACGGCCAAGTTTTATTTGGGATGTGATACGGGGCAATTAAAGATTGCTATTGATAAACACCCGTTGAACCTAAATTAGGAGGTCACATTATGAGATACTTCTTTTGGCTCTTTTGCGCTGTGTGCGTCGCTATCCCCCCGTTGGGTATTGTAGCAGTCATTATGTTTTTAATAACCAGGTCTTGCAGGTCGGGAAGTGGGGAGAAAATCCATTACAGCAAGATAAACTACCCGCCTTGCAGGGCCTTTGGTCGTGAAGTAGATAAAGATGGCATGACCTGGGCAAAGTCGTACAGGGACAGGGCAGGAAGGGTAAAATATTGTTCAAATCCGAATCATAACCATTTTTATTAAAACATATTAGAAAGGAGGGTTGAAAATGTATAGTAAGCAAGTTCTCAAAAGTATTAAGGATTGCCAAGCTTTAATACTTTTAATACAATAGCGTTCATGTCAGATAACATTGATGCAGAGCTTCAAAAAGCTAATCAATCTGGAAGTTTGCCAGCTATTATAAGATTTTTTCTTATTTCTTTAAGTGGTCTTCATCCAGCCGCAGGATTATTAGGCGCAGGTGCTAGTGCATGGTCTGAAGCAGAACAAAAACATTTTAATAATTTACTTTCTGCGTGGATAAAATTACAGACTGATGAGATTAAAGAAATTGGTAAAACGTTAGCTGAAGTAATGATAAGAGTAGATAAAAATGATGATGAAGTACAGAAACGAATAGAAAGCCCCGAATATCTTAGGCTAATAAAAAAAGCATTTCGAGATTGGAGTGCTGCTGAAAGTGAAGAAAAGAGAAAATTAATCAGGAATTTATTAGCTAACGCAGCTGCAAAAAGACAACTTTGCGGTGATGATATTATTGGATTATTTATTGAATGGATTGGTCAATACAGCGAAGGGCATTTTCAAATAATCCGATTAATTCATCAAGACCCCAGTTTGACAAGATATGAAATTTGGAAGGAAATACATGGGGGCCAGGTTAGAGAGGATTCGGCTGAAGCAGACCTTTTTAAGAAATTTATTCAAGATTTAAGCTTAGGTCATGTAATAAGACAATACAAACAAACAGATTCACAAGGTAATTTTATTCTTAAAAGAAAAAGAGCAAAAAAGACGATGTATGCAAAATCTGCCTTTGATGATAAAGAAGAATATGTATTAACTGGTTTGGGAGAATGGTTTGTTCATTACACTATGAATGAGATTGTACCTAAAATTACTAATCAACAAACGGCTGCTTCATAGAAAATGAAAAATTATTTGAATAATGCTTTTAGGGGTATCAAATCAAAAATTTTATTTTAAATAAATCTGCAGTTCTAAAAGGTCTAAGACATCCGCTATTGATTACTATTGTAGCAGGGGCAATGACTTGCTTTTGGGGACAGAAAGTAGCCTATCAATATCAAATCCGTCAACTTCGTTATCAGCAAGAATTTGAAATTTTTAAAGAAAATCTTTATGGTAGTATGACGTTATTAGATGACATTTCTCTGGCTGCGAGTGAAAGACTGATGGGTATGGAACGAGTTTTATGGGTAATTAATGGAACGAGCAAAGGAGACCTTGATGCAATTTGGGATGATTACTATAAAACTGTTTTAGATTGGAATGTGAAGCAACTTGTTTTTAAGACAAAATTAATTCAATACATAGATGACGACGCTTTGATTGAAGATTTAATGGATGATAACGATTCAAAGCTTGTGCTCTATCAAAATGTTGAGCCAAAATCTTTGCATGGTCATTTTTTGCGTGCACATCGTATAATCAAAAAATTATATGAATGTGCTCGCCACAACTGTTCTGAAAAGGACAAAGAATTTCTTATGAATTCTACTCAAAATGAAATCAATAATTTAGGTCGAGCGATTGAAGAATATCATAATGAATTTGTGAAAAGAGTGTATTCAATGGCAAAAGTAAGTAAGACTGATTTTTTTAATAAAGGAAATCGGTTTTAAGAATAAATATTTGAAAAATTAGGACGCATTGAATTATTAACACCAGTCATTGATTTCTTCATTGGCTGGTTTTTTATTGGGTGGATGAGAAATTTTGGTAAAGTATATAAATATAGGGTAAACTTTTAATATGTTAAGGAATTTAGGTATTAAACGACTAATAGTGACGGGGATGGTCTCTGCCTTTTTAGGGAGCTTCCTGCGCCCGTCTTATGCCCAAGAATTGACCTTACCTGCACCAGGCACAATGGTCAATTTAAGCTCTGCTTATGTTCCTGTGCTGATAAAAGGGCTTCGTGTCCATCCTGACAATCCGCTTTTGTTTGATTTCATCCTTGATACAGGTAAGTCTGGTCTTAAAATCAATAGTCTTGAATTTAAGAATGAATCCGATAAGCTCATCAAATACTTTTTGGCTTCGCTAACGATTAAAGAGGATGATTTGTGGGTCAATTTATCTCCGTATGAGAAAAACAGAATTATCCCTAACCAATTAGGTCAAACTGAACTTGGCCGTGACATGCTTGCCCAAGATTACATCCTCAAGCAGTTGACCGCATCACTCATCTATCCTGAAAAAAAATTAGGCAAAGAGTTTTGGAATGCCGTTTATGCCGAGGCCCAGCAAGAATTTGGTACTTCCGATATACCTGTGAATACCTTTAATAAAGTTTGGATTATCGCAGACAAGGCCAAGATTTTGGAAAGAAACAATATTGGCTATGTGGTCAATGCTCATTTAAAGGTCATGTTGGAAGAAGATTACTTGGCTCTAAAAAATCATACAGCTATCGGCCAGGTCAGTAAAACCCATACAGTCGCCTCCCAGGTTGTGCGTGAAATCATAATTCCCGCCCTCGATAAAGAAGTAAATCAAGGGCGAAATTTTGCCCCATTGCGCCAGATGTTTTATTCCATGATTTTGGCTTCATGGTACAAGCTGGCCTTAAAGAATGCTTTGCTCAATCAGGTTTATAGCAATAAGGAAAAGACGGGCGGAATTTTGTCTAATGACCCTGCGGCCAAAGAGAAGATTTTTCAACGGTACTTGCAGGCGTATAAGAAGGGTGTGTTTAATTTTATTCAAGAAGATATGGACGCAGTCAGTAAACAGCCAATGCCAAGGAAATATTTTTCAGGTGGTTTACGAGTTTTTCCCCATGCTCCCGAAGTCGAGAAAAACCTTTCCGCAGGTGATGATGCGATGGGCACAGGTGATATGGCTATGGAAACAGTGGGCATGACAAAACAAACGTCGGTCAATTCCGATGCCGCTATGTCCAATAATTTGCCTGTTGATAATAATAATTTCTTCAGTTCTTTGCTTGCAGACCCTGATTTAATGAGAGCGGCTGAAGCTATTAGACCTAAACTTCAAGAATTAGTACAAGAAAGAGCGGGCACCAGTCCTTTGACAATAAGGGACATCAATCTTTATTTTTTAAATGATACCAGTGCATTGGAGGCCATGCATTACAGGAAAATAGAATTCAATTATCTCATCGATGTTATCAGATATTCGGGCATCAACCTAGATGAGGAATCTCAAAAATATATTGAAGAAGCATTACAGATTTTTAGACGGATTCTCGCCACAAATAATATTGGAGAGATAGACAAAATCATCGACCAATTAAGGGGTTTGACGCTTGATAAAAAGAAGACAATGATGCCTCTGGTCATCTTGACGTGGTTAGGGAATGCTGCCGAATCTGACCTGGAAGAATTTGGAGAACAGAAGGAATCTGCCAGGATATTCTTAGAGAGATATGTTAATAGGATGTTGACCAGGTATAATGGCAAGCCTATCTTGGATGGCTTTGTTAATTTTGTAAATGGTAAAATCAGAGATATTGAGCAGAAAGAAAACTTAAAGCAGAGTGAAATATTACTCGTATCTGTCTTAACGAGCGGTTCAGAACTCGGTGAATATGTTTCCAGCAAGCTGGGTGTGCCCGTACATCCTTTGATTTTAACAACGGCAATGACAAGAGAATTTGGAAGAATGACGCAGCCTGATGGAACATTTCAAAGAAATGCACCATTTACGGACAAGGGGAGATTATTGGCGACTCAATATCTTGAGCAACAGGGTATTATAACGTCCGATAATCGTTATAAGTATATTGTGTTTATCGATTCAGGCAATAGAGGTACCTTCGGTATGTTAATGGCGTCAGTGTTATCTTCTAAAAATATAGGTTCAACTTTATTGTTGCTTAGACATGGTAATTTTCAAGAAATTGGTTTGGAAGGTCAATGGGCCGACGGACTGAATGAACAAGAATCATGGAAATCTGAAGCGGATAATATTTTGTTCTTACAATTAATGTTGGATAATGGTGTAGAACATTCAATAGAAATCCCATTTTATAAAGTGGCTATTGCAAGTGGCGGTAAGATTAGTGTTATACAAAACTCCACCAAAAGAACCTGGTGGGCTAATGTATTTCGAGAACAATTAGGCTTAGAAGTTATTTCAGAGGCAGGGACAACTTTGGATAATGAGCTTGTGCCTCAATTACGTGCAGGCTACGATAAAAAATATGCAAAAATAAGAGAAGCGGAAGAAAAGGGAACAGGTCAAACCGATTGGAACAGGCCACAAAAAGCCATGGGAGAAGAAGTCGAAATAGCTATCAATGGAAGAAATCCTGAAGCTTTGAATGTTTTAAATTTGGGAGCAGGTGATGGGGCTGGTGGCGGGATGGATTTAGTTAAAAAAGGGCTTAGAAATACACATGTAGACCTTTCGGCAGAAGCAATAAGTCTATTTAGAGATAGGGTAAGAAACACAGCGGCAAATATGATGGATAGAAATCAGTTTGAAGTAGGAGACATGCTTGAAGTGTTGAAAACCTTAAAAGACGGGAGTTTTGACATTGTTCATGCCCATCTTTCCTTACAATACCACTCTAAGGAAAAATTGTATGAAATCTTAAGACAAATACGTCGAGTCTTAAAACCTGATGGTAAATTTCTTTTTAAAGTTCACTCTATGGAAGATACTCGTTTAATCAATCGCAATCAGTGGAAACAGCTTGAAAAGGGCGAGAGTTTTTATGAAATGCCAAATGGAGAGGTTACCAGATTTTTTACAGAGGATTTTATAAATCAACTTTTGAAGGATACGGGTTTCAAGTTATCCATTCCATTAAAAAAAGTAACTGTAGAAGGATGGTATAACAAGCCATGGGTAGCTGTGGCTCAAAAAGATTTTGCGCAAACGGTATTGCCTCCTGGTGGTATTGATTTGAATGCTAAGAATATGGCCATGGCTGTGGACAGAGAAGGCAACGGTATTGAAATGAACTTTGACCCCGCAATGGTAGCTGAATTTCGTCGTGGAAATTTTTCAGGTATAGTGGCCAACATTATCCGCATCATCCCTATCAAAAGTCCCTTGCCCATGATGGGATTGGATGCAGCATAAGGTTAAACCTTAGTTTATTCAGATTGACGATTTTAGCCAGCTTCAAAAATTTCCTTATACCCCTTCCTGGTTGTATCAACATAACGCTATAGCATATAATATACTAAGATAATGTTAATTGTATGCTTACACTTACTTTTAAGAAAGAACTACTACGTAGTTCTTTTAAGAAAGTAAAGCTATTAGATTACTTTTTAGAATACCTACTCATTCTTAGTAGTATAGTTAACCTTAATACTTCGTATTAAGCAGTGAGGTCTTAAAAATTTACAATTTTGACTGGCTTACGCTCATTGGCCTGTACTGGCCGTGCGACAGTTCCCCCCAAATTTTAATCGTGAAGAACGCTTTGAGCAAACTGGTCATTTTTCGCGTTATAATGCCTGTGGTTGAGGCCCAGTATGGAGTGGGAATGAAAAATGGCCAGGAAGGGCCATTCTGCTTAATTGGCGGCCTTTGTAATTTGGGATTGGATGCTTATATAAGTCATTATAGTATAAGAGTGCCAAAATTGACCTATCTAATCTATGTGGGTTTCAGAACAGTAGGGAAGATTTTAGTCTGTAAGAAGCATTTTCGCAATTTTGACCCCACCCCTTAGTTTGTGAGACTACTGGTCAGTGAGGAAGCGGCGTTTTTAAGCAAAACCGAGGAAAATGGGTTAAAAGTTCTTAAAGATTTTCAAAAAGAGTCATTAGTGGTCAAAAATGGCCATTTCCTGTGTAAAATGACGTTAAAGTCCGAAATTGGCATTCCGAAAAGTTGTCTTTGCGAGCCAGTGGGAGTCATGGTTTGAGCAAAAAATTAAATAAAATATTTAATTTTTAAGGGCTTGTGTTCTAATCCCCGCCTTTGCGGACAGGCAAGGTGCTTGAATATAGCAAAGTCTCAAAATTCAATCCATTGACAGGTGTAAATAATATGTTATACTACCACTCAAGTAGGTTCACTTAGGATGAACTTTATGATGATAGAGTATAACAATGCCCCCTCGGGGGGGATTTCCAAAGATAGCAGAGAAATGCTTGATGCTGTCAATAGGCAGTTTCCTGGGCCTTTTGAGGTGTCGGACATTGAAAAATTGTTCCATAGAGGGCAGCCCAAAACCAAAAGGCTATTGGCGCACTGGGCCTCTAAAGGCTGGTTGACCCGTGTCCGTCGGGGGCTTTATATTACTGTCCCCCTCGGAGCCAAGAACCCCAAAACCCGCTCCGAAGACCCTTGGATTGTTGCTAATAAAATCTTTCATCCATGCTATGTTGGGGGATGGAGTGCCTGCGAGCATTGGGGATTGACCGAGCAGATATTTGATAGCATCGTTATTTTTACATCCAGGGCGATTCGTCATTCAAAATCAAACGTCCAGGGCACCAATTTTTTATTGAAACCGCTTAAAAAAGAATTTTCTTTTGGACTCAAAACTGTTTGGCGGGAAAATACCAAGATACATGTTTCAAACCCGTCGAGAACCATTGTAGATATTTTAAACGACCCCTCGGTTGGCGGGGGTATGCGTCATATAAACGATATTGTAAAAGAATATTTTGCAGGGGAGCATAAAAACGAAAAAGAACTCATGGAATATATTAAAAAGCTGGGCAATCGGGCGGTGTACAAACGATTGGGTTACGTTATCGAAATAAATAAACTGGACGCTCCTATATTGTTGGAGGTTTGTAAGAATAATGTGAGTGCTGGATTTTCTTTGCTTGACCCTACCGTTACTGATAGAGGGCATCACATGAGAAAATGGAATTTACGCATCAATGTTAATCTCATTGAAGGAATGGTCAATGATAAACCATGAAGAAATAAAAGGTCTGGTCGGTGAATGGGGTTTGAGGGAAGATGTCATTGAAAAAGACTATGTGATTGGCTGGGTCTTGTGGGGTATCAGTACCTCCCATGAATTAAAAAGCTCTTGGGTATTTAAAGGCGGTACGTGCCTCAAGAAATGTTATATTGAAACTTACCGTTTCTCCGAGGATTTGGATTTTAGCGTATTGGCTGGCGGCCCTGTCAAACCAGAAGAACTTGAACCTATTATCAAACGGGTATTAGACAGAGTTTATGAAGAATCAGGGATTGATTTTTCTGTTAAACAACCTTCCTTTAAATATTTTTCAGACCATCATTATACGGAAGGAAGCATTTATTATCGAGGCCCTCGCAATTCACCTAACCCGTC
>Ga0207035_1029_pt2 | contig 43099 bp, 34 predicted proteins | sample Alteio_BWMinCont_77_FD_153272 | JGI IMG/M metagenome (GOLD analysis project Ga0207035, IMG submission 153272) | Enriched cells from forest soil in Barre Woods Harvard Forest LTER site, Petersham, Massachusetts, United States -... | ecosystem: Environmental > Terrestrial > Soil > Temperate forest >... | reverse complement strand
AAATGATTTCTACCGAATAGCGAGGGTAACCCTCCCTCATACACCGTGTTTCATCTTCAAGCAGCTGAACAGGTTTGTTTTAAATTTTACCGTCAAATTTAGCGAGAAAACTTAGCCACTCCTTGAGTATCATCATCATGAGTTTCATAAATTTCTCTATACATTAGGTCAACCCCCATTTTTAGTACAACGCCATAGTAGAGACTAATCGCTTCTCCGTAAATGCTAAGGATAATCTGATACAGACCGCTTGACTTTGGTGTTTATTCCAATTTCAATAGTGGATGGTGTCTCCTGAACTAATTTTATGTCGCTATCTTACCCTTTGTCTAAAATAGCTATTGAACAACTCAAAATCAAAGTTATTGATGCGCTTAAAAGCGTATATGACCCAGAAATACGCGTAAACATCTATGATTTGGGGTTAATTTATACGATTGCTATTGATCCACAAGGGTCTGCACGACTCGAAATGACCTTAACAACGCCAAACTGCCCTGTAGCAGAAACCTTACCGAGTACGGTAAATAACGCTGTCGCTGGGGTTGACGGCATCACGGATTCCGCAGTTGAACTCGTCTGGGATCCACCCTGGACGACTGAAAAGGTATCTGAGGCGGCAAAATTAGAGTTAGGTATACTCTAGGATAGAATCCATGAGCATACTAGCAATATTTAGATTAAACAGTTGATCCAATTCGCGAAGCCCAGTAGGACTGGTAATATTGATCTCTGTCAAATAATCACCTATCACATCCAACCCAACAAAAACTAAACCCTTTTCTTGCAAGGTAGGTCCAAGCTGCTGGCAAATCCAGTGATCGCGCTCGCTCAGCTCAACACCTTCCCCTCTTCCACCAACTGCTAAATTGGCACGCGTCTCACCAGCTGGAGCCATCCGCGCTAAGGCATAAGGGACAGCTTTGCCATTGATCATTAAGATGCGCTTGTCACCGGTGACAATTTCTGGAATATAACGCTGCACGATCATGTAACGCCGATTGTTGTCACTTAACATTTCCAAAATGACATTGACATTTGCATCGTTTTTTTTCAAGCGAAACACAGAAAAGCCACCCATTCCATGCAAAGGTTTGGCAATAATATCCTTATGTTCCTCTAAAAATTCTTTAGCTGCTACTACCCTATGTGTCACTAAAGTTGGAGGACAACATTGTGGAAAATGCAAAGTAAATAATTTTTCATTAAAATCACGCAAACTTTGTGGCCTATTGATGACGCGTACACCCTGTTGTTCTACCAAATCTAACAACTGTGTTGTGTAAATATATTCCATATCCACTGGCGGATCTTTGCGCATCAAAATAACAGACAGTCTATCCAGACATTGTACAATCTCCGTAGACAAGGTAAACCAACTTTCAACTGCTTCGTTGACTGTCAAGCGGCGCATGCTAGCATATGGAACGTTGTGCTGAAGAAAAAGATCGGTTGGTTCCATATAAAAAATGGGCCATTCTCGTCTTTGCGCTTCTAGCAATATGCCAATCGTCGTATCTTTTTTAGCATTGATCTGTGAAATAGGATCCATGATCACACCCAATGAATATCCTTGCATCGACTTATCCTGTTGTTAAGGCGATCAATTGTTCACGTGCTGCTGCCAATACAGCCAAGCGCGCAATCACACCATACACATAAAAACGATTCGCGTATTGCCCTTCTTGTTTTTTATCAATCTCTGGGGTGTTACAAGCCTTAACAAAAGGCAAAGACTCAAACTGCATGCCAGGTGAATTCAGATTGTCAGTAATACCGCGTCCGGTATGTACGCGATAAAATCCGCCAACAACATATTGTCCAAATAAATAAACCACAGGTTCGGCAACAGCACCCTGCCAAATTTCAAAGGTGTAAACACCCTCTTGAATGATCACTTGTTTAATGGGTAATCTACCCTTAGTTACCGTCATATCAACACGTTTTTTTCGGTTCAATGTTTTGATCTCTGAGGGATCATGAATCGATAAAACACCCATGCCATAAGTCCCGGCATCCGCTTTTATTACAACATACGGCTTTTCTTTAATCTGATACTCATTGTATTTTTTTTGAATTTTTGCTAACAGATCTTGACTTGCTTCGACCATACAGCTTTCGCCACTGCGTTTCATAAAATCGATGCCTTCACAACGGGTAAATAGAGGATTAATTAACCAAGGATCGAGCTGAATCAACTCTGATAATTCCTGACACACGCGATCATATTCTCGAAAATGCCCAGATTTGAGACGTCTATGCCATCCCAATTCAGTCATGGGCAATATCCTTTGTTGCAGATTTTGTAAAAGCTTGGGTATGCCATCGGCTAAATCGTTATTCAACAAAATCAAACAAGGCAAAAAATTGTCAAGCATGAGTTGTTGGTCTTGCCGTCTTACTTTTTCAATTAGCAGAGTACGGCCGGATGTCAATGCCATTTTATGGGTAGCCGCCAGATCTTCCGACAAAGAACCTATCCTTACTTCAAATCCAGCTTGAATCAAGATATCACGCAGAACGACGAGATTTTCAAAATAAAATTGGTTGCGTGTATGATCTTCTGGAACCAATAAAAGCCTGCGACATCCGGGTGCTAATCGATCTAAAGTCTCCTGAACTGCTTGGACAGCTAGTGACATGGAGTCTCCTTTTAAATTATTGAATCCTCCTGGAAATAAATTTGTGTCGACTGGCGCTAATTTGAACCCTGCATTACGTAAGTCAACTGAAGAATAAAATGGCGGAAACGTACTACGCCATTGTTCGCGTAGCCAGGCTTCAATAGTCACTTGATAAGATAATAATCGCTCCTCCAAATGATGCAATGGATCCAAGCAGTGTGAAGCGATACAGGGGATCTTTGACATGTTGTTGAGGGAGCTTTTCATCGATTATTACCTTCGATAAATCAGAAAATAATTTGGAGGATTCGGTCACCCCCTCCCATTTTTAGTGCTTTACCAGCGCTATAACTTCGGCTTCAAGCAAATCAGTTAATCTTTGGACAGCTTGCGGAGACATTCACAACTACCTCTAGCCAAAGTCATAAAGTATGCATTATAATTTACTGTTAGCGTAGTACAGTTAGTACAGTAATAGTACAATAATCCAAAAACTGTAGGACACGAAAAAAAATATTAACAAGGAGTCAGTTTATGCCATATCCTGAAGCATTCGATGCAGCATTGAAGCAATTTGAAAATAGTGGCTGCTTTACGTTAAAAGACGCTTCACTAACGGTTTCACAATTAAGTTGTATCAAACGTCTCGTTGAAAAACGAAAATCTACTGTTGTTAAGCATACCTTACATTACGAATTTTGCTTGCACAACGTTGTCCTAATTTCTGATAATATTCCGGAACAGGTTTTGCAAGGATCGGTTACAGAACATACTGTCTGTATTAAACCTCAAGTAGCCGAGCATATATTTATTGTACAAGCAGCGACCAATCACTTTGAGAACGTTAAGCTGAAACCCACCACACAGGAAAGGCGTGTGGCGCAACGGCAGGCTGGCGGCCGCTTTGAAAATCGCTGTAATGATATGATGGAGTTACAGCTCTTCGACGCACAAGAAAAACAGGTAGCGCGACAACAAACAGCATTGCTTGCTCTATTCAGTGGTGATCTAGATCTCTGGAGTAGGCTTGAATTAATAAAAATTAGGTTTTCTCACCAAGAGAAGGATTCGAATTTAAGTTATAATTTTTACAGCCGTTTAAATAATTTGGCTGCAAGCTCAACAGCGCTGGAAAATCTCAGTTTAAGCCTGCCAGTTCTCGTCGATCAAAGCCTCCAAAAACAAGGCTTATTGGCTCTATCTTTCTTCGGAAACAAAAATTTAAAAACCTTAGCGTTGGAAATTGAAAATCCTGATTGTTTAAACTGGCATGCCATTGGTAAAGTATTAATTGATCATCCACGACTCGAAAAATTAGATTTAAGTCACACTGCTTCGCTCAGCACCGAGGCCTATAATGTACTCCTAAACTTACTCAATGAAAACTACCGAATCAATTCAATTGATCTACCACCTCTCCCTGTAAAAGCATCACAAAAGCAACGTCAATTACATAGCTCGTTGATGCAGGAACAACGCGATCGCCCGCAATGTGGTACAGATCGGTTTCGATCAAAACAATTGACACAAAATCAGCTTATTAGCTTAGTGTCTAGCGCATTGAAAGAAAAAAAAATAGATCTGTTCCTATTAATAGTTTCAGGATCCACTAACAGATCCCATACATCTCTACTTGACGAAAATGGGCGGCTAAGCCCACTATACCATTGCTTGCCTCAGGTTTATCATAGGCATGCAGACTATTTTGCAGATAATTTTACCCATTTTCAGCTAAATTTAAAACAATTAGCAGCCGAAAATTCATCTAAAACGGTTGGGTATGTGTTGCTAGAACAGGCCTTGTCAGAAAAAAACCAAGAAGCTATCGAGGGCTTAGTGGAATTGGATGACATGATTGAGATCTTAGTCGCCAGTTCATCAGAAGAAAATCAGTTACTCAATAAGTTGTTATTCAAATGTTCAGACCTGCCTTGGCAGAAGCAACTGATCGATCGTTTGCACGAAACATTACCTACACTACCGTCGGCGTCTATTCCGTCATTATTATCATTCACTGCTCTGTACTCCAAGTTAGAAAAATTGAAGGAATTGTTATGCGATTCTCTAGATAAATTAGTGGAGAGGTCGTCTCACAGGTCACTTTTATTACAAATGTTCACTAGCATTGGGTCACCTGATTTATCGGGCAAACAAGAGGAATGGATAAAAATTTTTACAATGTACCGAAAGATAGGCGCTGATCTTGCAAACAACAAAACAGAAGCAAGTGCTGCAATAAACTCTCAAGATATACAGCAAGTACAACAATCTATAAACTCGCTCAGAGAGCTTGCACAACACGCCAAGCGCAATCACAATTTGCGAGGCTGCGATGAATTTAATGATAAATTAATAGGGTTATGTAATGAATTTGATAGAGCAATTGCCGAATATGAAGCAAATCTGCTTATTGAGGCAGCCATAGCGCAGTCAGCGCAGCAATTGATGGAAGACTTAAACAACAAAGAACAACAAATAAAAGAAAAAATAGAAGCACAAATGGAAGAAAAACTCAGGCAGCGAGAGGACAAGGTAAAAGGAGAAATAAGCCAATTGTGGCAAGAAATAAGTAACCTACGGCAGCAGTGCGAAGAGCTACGAGGGCTACAGAAAACCGATACGACTGTGTTGTTGTCGCGATCTGCTTTGTTTCAACCTACTTTACAGGATCAAAAACTTAACACCAAGCAAGTAGCTGGTCACCAGCGTAGCAGCAGTTTTTCTTGATGCTGTCTTGGTCAAAGAAGACGTGGTGGAGGAACGAATATGTCGCTAAACCTGTTTCTCCAGCCAAATTTTCGCTTTTTCGTAATCCACTTTGCCGCTACTTAGCAAAGGCATGGCTTCAATGAAATACAAACGACGCGGTAAGCTCAATTCCGATAACCCAGTTTTTTGATAAAATTTAAACAAAATGTTTCTTGTGGCTGCCGGGTAGTTCGTTATTAAAATTAATTGTTCGCCTTTCCTTGCATCAGGAAGACTGATGACTGCATGATAATTATCAGGCCATAGATCATAAATTGCGTTTTCTACTGCCGTCAACGAAATCATTTCACCGCTGATCTTGGCGAAGCGCTTGGCTCGGTCCTTTACCGTAAGATAACCGTCTGCATCTACTTCTACAATGTCGCCAGTATCATACCAACCGTAGTGAGGGATAACGATCTCCCCCATGGGTTTGGCATTCAAATAACCCAGCATGATATTAGGTCCTGATACCAATAAACGCCCACCCTCTTTGATATGAGTAACTGGTTCAATTGTATAATTGATCCCAGGCAAAAACTTACCCACTGTCCCAGGTTTATTCTGCATAGGCGTATTCAGACTAATGACAGGAGAAGCTTCTGTTACACCATAACCTTCGAAAATACGGATGCCAAATTTTTCCATCCACAGCTTTTTAGTCTTTTCTTTAAGTTTTTCTGCACCAGCAAAAACATAACGGATACTATAAAAATCATAAGGATGTGCATAACGACCGTAACCCGCTAGGAAAGTGTCCGTTCCAAAGGTGATCGTTGCATTACATTCATAGATCATATTGGGCACTTTACGATAGTGTAAAGGAGACGGATAAATGAACGTCTTTGTACCGTGATAAATCGGCAATATAACACAAGCGGTCAATCCAAACGCGTGAAATAAAGGCAGTGCACTAAAAAAAATATCCTTTTGATTAAAATCAAGTTGTGTCGTCATTTGTGCCAAATTAGCTTGGATATTTTCATGGCTCAGAACCACTCCCTTGGGTTCTCCCTCTGAACCAGAAGTAAACAAAACTACCGCTGGATCGCTAGTATCACTGCTATGTTGCAGTTTTTTAACATAATGGTAATAAGCAAAACGACTTAACAAGGCGGCATGCAACCTATCTTTCCAGCGAATACCTGCTTTGATATCTTCAAGATAAACGAATTGTAGGCCACTTGCAGTTAATCTGGCCACTGAATCAAATAAATTTGCTAATTCAATAAATTTTTTTGAAGTAAATATATAACGTATCCTAGCTACTCGGCATGCCGATACGAGCTGTGAAGAACCTGCTGCATAATTTAATAATGCTGGAACTCTGGCATAGGCCTGCAGAGCAAAAAAAACAACGACGGCAGGCACCATGTTAGGTAATAACAATCCGACTATCTCCTGACGATCAGTTGTACTATCAATAATAGGACCCAATAAAAAGCAGCGCATCAATAATTGATCATAGCTTAGTGGAACTCGTGTAACATCTTCTAGGATTTTAGTAGGACCTTTGTGTATAGCTCTTGCCTCTAAAAGCGACTGAAACAGTGTTTTTTTATGATCAACACTTTGAAATAACATCTCAACCATCACTTTATAAAGTTGAGCACCGATCAGCTGTCGACGCACGCGGCTGCTTGTGGTTGCATCCACCACAAATCTTTTAGGTTCCAAGATGGAGATTGAAATTTTAGGAAACCAGCGAATCTGCACCTTTCCACGCAAACGAGAAAAAGGTGTGTATTGTGCCCCTTGTAGACGTATAGGGAGTAGATTTGCTTTCGCATGGTCTGCGATCAAACCCGGTCCTTCATAGAGCTTCATTAAAGCGCCTGTTGTTGTAATGCGACCCTCTGGAAAAATGACACACTTTCCTGGCTTTTTTACTTCTCGTATTAATGCTTTAATGGCTAAGGGATTTAACGGATCTAACTCCACTACTTTTGCAAAATACAAAAATGGTTTGATCCACCAAATTTTTGCCGTAAATCGATTGATAGCAAACAACAGATCATTGGGCAAAAAAGCATAAAGTAATACAACGTCCAAAAACGAAGTATGATTGGCGACGATAACGACACTCTCTCCTGCGGATCGATAATTTTTTAAACCACTTAGTTTCACGTCATAGAGACACTTCAATATCCAGCGTAGTAATGGTTTAATGAATCCTTCAGGTATAAGACAAATCGCGACCAACGTGATAGCCACGTTTAGCAAACCCAGCAATAAAAAGATTTGAATAATGGTTAAATCAATTTTCAACAAAAGTATTGTTAACAAACTACACAGCACGACGCAGAACGCGTTGACAATATTGTTTGCGGCGAAATTTCTACCACGATGCTCTGCTGCGGTATCTGTTTGTATCTGTGTATAAAGCGGAACTATGTAGATACCACCACCGATGGATAAGCCAAACAGATCCATGCAAATCCGCCAATGGGTTAGTGAATAAAAAAAATTGCTCAAATGAGTCTGGATTTGTAAATCCTGCATGGATAAATGGTGAGAAGTAAGATATAGATCAATGATACAAACGCTCATCAAACCAAGACTCATTGGAATCCACTGTAGCCCTGTCTGTTTTACCGCTGAATTGTGAATCAGTGCACCCAATGCAACCCCTACTGTAAAAATTCCCAAAAAAAATGTTACAACATCCGCGTTTGCTTGTAATATGCTTTTCGTAAAATTAGGAAATTGTGTCACAAATATGGCAGCAAGTGACCAAAACCAAGAAATCGCTAAAATTGCCCAAAGCACCATTTTTTCAATGTTAATTGCTTCAATGATGTCAAACGATGCCCGAATGAAATGCAGGTTAATTTTTAAATTTGGATTTGCTATAGGGGTTTTTGGCACATAAAAGCTTGCTAACAGACCTAGTATAGAGATACAAAGCATCGTTATCGCAGCCAAAGTGATTGTGATATATTCCGCGGCTAACAAACCTCCCAATAAAGCGCCTAAAAAAATTGCCATAAAGATGCTGGCTTCGATCAGTGCATTTCCACTCAACAACCTATTTTTTTTCAAAAGATCCGGTAAAATTGCATATTTAACAGGCGAAAGAACGGTACCATGTATTCCCATAAAAAATAGCGCTACCCATAACAAACCCATAGAATGCAAATAAAAACCAAGAGATGCCAAGGCTATACAAAAAACTTCGCAAGTTTTAATCGTAATAATGAGTCGTTTCTTATTCAGCTTATCAGCCAACTGTCCAGCCAATGCTGAAAACAAAAATAGGGATAAAATAAAGAGCCCGGATGCGAGTGTAATCAATAGCTGCTGCCCCAACAGAGATTGGAGAACCAGTTGGTGTGTGATCAAAACGACGACGACGTTTCTAAGAATATTGCCGTTACATGATCCCAAAAATTGGAGGATAAATAATGAAAAAAACCGTTGGCTTTTCAACAACGAGAACTGTGACAGTGCCGACACGAATCCTCCAATCATGTATCGATCGAGACTTATTTCGCTAATTTTTTATTTCTTAGCAGTGCTTAAGGGCATCTTTATAAATTTCCATTTTATTTCAATACATCGTTGTGATGTAGCCTGCTGCAGCGCATGCTCATTATATCGCATTACGCTCGTAGCGACACCTGAAAATCAATATAGGCACTTTGCAATGCAAATCCTCATCGCGCAAAGAAAGTACTTGAAGTGGCGAATTCGCAACTTCAAGTACAATGGGTATATAAGTAGCTAGTTGAAAGGAAAGGAAACTGATAGAATCTTTCGCAATTTTTGAAAAGTGGTGAATAAAAGGTTAGCAAACACGGGGTATAGCGCAGTCTGGTAGCGCACCTGCTTTGGGAGCAGGGTGTCGGGGGTTCGAATCCCTCTACCCCGACCATGTTGTTTTTCCAGTGTTCCAGGTCTAGTGCCTTTCACATAGTTAGTTAAAGGGTATTATCCGCACAGCGCCTGTAGCTCATCTGGATAGAGCATCGGCCTTCTAAGCCGAGGGTAGCAGGTTCAAATCCTGCCAGGCGCGCCAGTTTCCAAACAATCATGAAAAATAAATAAATGGTGGACGTAGCTCAGTTGGTAGAGCCCCGGATTGTGATTCCGGTTGTCGCGGGTTCGAGCCCCGTCGTTCACCCCAGCTTACCAATCATGCTCATTTATAGCAAAAGCGCTGGATGCGCTGTACTTATCTATACATAAAATGAACATGCATTTAGTATATTTTTGGTAATGGTAAACAGGTAAAAAAGATGTAAAAATAAATATACTATGGAAGACTTAAACGATGCACCAGCATCGGGATAGCTTTTTTTACCATTGTTCTGGCTTAACTGTCTAAATCAATTTCTTCATTTTATAGCAAAATAAAGTAGGCCAATGAACCTTCGAGTAAGTGGCAGTCTGCTCGATTAACTTATTATAATTACAACTTCGTTTGGAGGATTAAAATGACTTTGTCAATACTGAAAAACATGCTGCCAAGAATCCCTTCCACATCATGCTATAGCTGTTCATCTTCATCTTCATCACCGTTGACGCCCATTATTAGTGATCTTCACGATTTTTTTGAGGAACAAATGCAGCGGCGTGGACACAATGCAGCATTTAATTTACATGACCTTCAAAATCTTTTACCGATTCTTAGTCGTTATCAAAAAACTCTTGGCCAAACGTCTTTGATAGCTAGCACTACTAATTTACCAATAGCAATCATTAACACACTACTACCTAATCAAGCTCATAACATTAGCGCAGACCTGCTAAGCACAATACTTACAACATATGTTCAAGAAAGTAAAGATGACGTTTTGATGTATTTTTTAACGTATATCAATTTAGAGACCTGGACAAATTATATCTCGAAACTGTCTACTCCACAGTGTATCGATTGTTTAAGCAAGTATGCTGAAATCCCAACAATACAAAAAAATATTATGCAATTCTTGATAACCCTATTAAAAAATCATGAAGAACTGTCACAAAACGATAGAACAAACATAAGCAAGTTAATAAAAAATACTGGTGGAGTCTGTGCTGTATTTAAGCAAATTATCAACTATTCTAATCCTGAAATCACAGGATGCTTACAACTTGTTTCCAGGATATCAGAAAAAATTTCTCTTAAGGAAAAAGCAGAGTTGTTACAACTTGTTTTAACTACCCATGCAAATAAGCATTTCAGCATTCCTACAGAATTTGCTGAGCTGTTGATACCATTTATCCTCCCCGACGATGAGTCAAAACTACCTGCTTTTGACATCGATCCTACTTCTATAAGGAATCTTGTAGATCAGTACTTTGCTGTCTCCACATTCCCTAACAAAGGAGCTATTTTAAAGCACTGGCTGGCTGGTATTCCAGAACACAAAAAACTAGTCTGCGTCAAACAAATGATGGATGAAAGATTCTGTAATTCACTATTTTCTTCTAACGCAGCAACACAGACACACGCGCAGCCTGCAGTACAGCTTTTTCAAAACCTTGTTCTCCCCTTTTTCACTACAACGAAGGTTACCGAGCAGACTGTGGCAGATATGTACACGCACCTACATGCTAAAAAAACTACTGAATTAGAAAATTTTTTGGATTATTTTCCAAAAGAGTGTCAACTGTCTCTGCTAGAGGCCGCCATACAATCCATAAAAATCTCCCCCCGGTGCAATGCGCTAATCCTCCAAATCTTTAGGCAAAAATCATGCTATTTAGAAAAAGAAATGAACGTGGAAGAAACGGCTAAACAACTCAAAGCCCTTCTGGCCAAGGAGAACAACACAGAAAAACAACCTCAATCAGAGAAGCTACTAGATGATGCAACAAAAATAACTCAAGTCCAAGTCCTTACAGTTTTAGAAAGTTTCTATAGTTTGCTAAGTAAATTGCTTAATCTTGGAGAACTTGGAGAACTTAGAATTTCCTATTATGCAGCAAAGGAATCTACTGCAAAGGAGCTTAAAAATTCAATTGAACAGGAAGAAGGCAGAGTAAGATTATATAAAAGTGATAGTGATAGCGATTGCAGCCAATATTCATTATCTTCCACTGACTCAAAATTTTTCGCTGCTAAATTTCGCGACCAAAAAATGGCAGACAAGTGTCAAACAAACGACGGAAGGAATGAATCATTGCCATTGCGTGCGTTTTGCGTAGTAGGCACCCGCTAAAGGTGTTTTACTCTCTTATAAAACTTCAGCAATTGCCTTTCCCATATCGGCTGGAGATTCCACTGTATGAACACCGGCGGCCTTGAGGGCTTTAAGCTTCTCAGCCGCCGTACCTTTACCTCCTGCAATGATAGCTCCAGCATGCCCCATGCGTTTTCCAACTGGTGCTGTAACACCTGCAATGTAAGACACAACGGGTTTTGTCATGTGTAATTTAATAAATTGGGCTGCTTCTTCTTCGGCAGTGCCGCCGATTTCTCCAACCAAAAGAACAGCTTCTGTTTTTGGATCATCTTGAAAGAAACGCAACACATCTACGAAACTCATGCCAAGAATAGGATCTCCTCCAATTCCAATACAGGTACTCTGCCCAAAGCCTAAATCTGTAGTTTGTTTGACGGCTTCATAGGTTAATGTCCCAGAACGTGAAACAATTCCTACGCGACCAGGTTTATGCACATATCCCGGCATAATTCCAATCTTACATTCTCCGGGAGTAATGATGCCAGGACAATTAGGTCCGATTAAACGTGCCATCGTATTTTTTTCTAAATATACTTTGACGACTAACATATCTAAAACAGGGATCCCTTCTGTAATACACACGATCAAACTAATACCTGCATTCGCCGCTTCGATAATAGAATCTTTACAAAAAGGTGCCGGGACGTAAATTACACTTGCATCAGCACCAGTTGCAGCTACGGCATCGGCCATTGTATTAAATACTGGTAAACCTAAATGCTCTGTCCCGCCTTTACCTGGCGTAACCCCACCCACCATCTTAGTTCCATACGCAATGGCCTGTTCAGAATGAAAAGTCCCTTGTTTTCCGGTAAAACCCTGACAAATGACTTTAGTATTTTTATCTATTAATATGCTCATATTTTAAACCTTGCAAAACATTATACCCATCACTATGCCACTATTGATCGCTTGACTGCCTTCACAATCTGATCCGCTGCATCTGTCAAGCTACTCGCTGCAATAATATTTAAGCCACTGGCGGATAATTTTTTGGCTCCCAAATCTGAATTATTACCTTCCAAACGAACTACCACAGGAATTTTGACTCCAACGCCCTTAACGGCCGCTATAATTCCATCAGCAATCATGTCACAGCGTACGATGCCGCCAAAAATGTTAATCAAAATACCTTGGACTTCCGAATCAGATAAAATGATCTTAAAGGCTTCTGTGACCCGTTCCGTCGTAGCCCCACCACCTACATCGAGGAAATTTGCTGGATTTCCACCGTGTAGTTTTATTAAGTCCATGGTTGCCATGGCAAGTCCTGCACCATTCACCATACAGCCGATATTACCTTTTAAAGCAATATAATTTAATTGCCATTCGCGCGCGCGATTTTCGCGATCATCTTCTTGTGAGGCATCATACATATTGCGCAACTCCGTCTGCCTAAACAAAGCGTTGTCATCAACGATGACCTTTGCATCCAAACAGACTAAATGATCATTCATATCGCTGATCAATGGGTTAATTTCAATTAAACTGAGATCGCATTCGACAACCATCTTACCCAATTGGGTCAAAATAAATGTAAATTCTTGTTGCTGTGCAGGATTCAATTGCAGTGAAAAACTAATTTCACGGGTCTGATAAGGCATGACTCCCAGTAAAGGATCGACCATGATCTTTAATATTTTTTCAGGTGTATCCTCAGCAATTTTTTCAATTTCTACACCACCTTCCGTACTGGCCATGATGGCGACTCGACATGCACTGCGATCTAACACGGCTCCCAAATATAATTCACGCTTAATGTCACAAGGCTTAGTAATCAACACCTGATGCACCGGCTGACCATGTGCCGTAGTTTGAAGCGTAACTAATCGCTTTCCCAATAAATTTTTGGTAACTTCAGCAAGTTGCGCTTTCCCTCGTACATACTTTACTCCACCAGCCTTGCCGCGGCCCCCTCCATGAATTTGTGCCTTCACCATCCATGCTTCACCACCTAAGGCATCAGCTGCCGCCACGGCTTCCTCAACGGTTGCCGCAACCTTCCCGGGAGGAATCAGCAAATTATATTGACTAAAAAGCTGTTTTCCTTGATATTCGTGTAAATTCATGGTATTCGTTATGCTCCGATCAGTGAATTGACTATTATTTATTTAAGCATCGATCAATAAACGCGCTGGTTCTTCTAACAAATCCTTGATCATTTTTAAAAAACCCACGGATTCCTTACCATCGATAATACGGTGATCATAAGACAGTGCCACGTACATCATCGGACGAATCACAACCTGGTTATTCTCTGCGACAGGTCTCTCTTCTATCTTATGCATACCTAAAATGGCGCTCTGCGGCGGATTAATGATCGGCGTTGCTAACAAGGAACCAAAAACACCACCATTCGTGATCGTAAATGTACCGCCTGTCATTTCTTCAATGGTAACTTGGTTGTCCCTGGCTTTACGTCCATAATCTGCGATGCCCTTTTCAATATCTGCAAAGCTTAATTTATCGGCATTGCGTAAAATTGGAACCAATAAACCTCTATCCGTAGACAATGCAATGCCAATATCAAAGTAACCATGATAAATAATATCGTCACCATCAATGGAGGCGTTGACTGCAGGATACTGTTTGAGTGCCTCTGTGGCCGCTTTGGTAAAAAATGACATAAACCCCAAACGCACACCATGTTTTTTTTCAAAACTATCCTTATAGGTAGCACGAAGTTCGATGATTTTTTGCAAATTGATTTCATTAAAAGTTGTCAAAATAGCCGCGGAATGCTGTACCGCAAGCAGTCGCTTTGCAATCATGGCACGCAAGCGTGTCATAGGAACACGTTTCTCCATGCGATCCCACCCCTGATCTCCTTCCCTCTGAACACCGGACATGGAAGGCAGCGGATCTTTTGGGCCAACCGGCTGTATGGGTTGTGTAATAGGGTGTACTTGATCCAAAACGTCCTGGCGAGTTACACGACCTGCTCTTCCACTGCCTGGAATTTCTTGTAAAGATACACCTTGCTCTGCGGCAGAACGGCGTGCCGCAGGACCGGCTAAATTTTTACTTCCGGTTGATGGCATCTCTTTTTTAGTGGGTGCAACGATCGTTTCTTGTAATGTTGGTTGAACAGAAGCCCGCTCCACCGTCTCCGTACTAGGACTTTTATCCAATATTGTCAGCACTTCGCCTGCTTTAACGACAGTACCCTCTTTTTTTAAAATTTCTCCTAGTACTCCACCTTCGGGTGCAGGCACCTCTAAAACAACCTTGTCCGTCTCTAGATCTACAATATTTTCATCCCGCTCAACCCGTTCACCTGGCTTTTTATGCCACGTGATGACGGTAGCATCGGCTACTGATTCCGGTAACATGGGAACCTTAATTTCAATACGCATACGGATTCCTCATTTCATAACGAATTGATAGTTAACGCTTCTTTGACGAGTGCTTGCTGTTCTTGTAGATGCATCAAGGGTGAACCAACAGCAGGAGCCGCTGCATCGGGCCGCCCGATATAACGCACGGTTTGTGTCTTTTCTACACACGCAAGAAAATGGTGCTGAGTACAATACCAAGCCCCTTGATTTCTAGGTTCCTCTTGGCACCATACGATATCCTGCACTCCTTTATAAGGTTTCAATGCATCGATAAGCTCCATTTCTGGAAAAGGATACAATTGTTCTATTCGAATCAACACGATGTCATCCATCCTTTGTGCGCGCCGCTGTTCCAGCAAATCATAGTAAACCTTACCGCTGCACAGAATAACACGTTTCACCTTTTTGACTTCCAGTTTCTCTTGTTCAACAATTAAATTTTGGAAACATCCATCGGATAATTCAGGCAGTGAAGAGACAGCAAGTTTATGGCGCAATAGACTCTTTGGTGTCATGACAATCAACGGTTTACGATAAGGACGACGCATTTGTCTTCGTAAAAGATGAAAGATCTGCGCAGGAGTCGTTGGAACACAAACTTGCATATTATCCTGTGCACAAAGCTGTAAAAATCGCTCCAAACGTGCTGAAGTATGCTCAGGCCCTGCGCCTTCGTAACCGTGCGGTAACAACAGCACTACACCACATAATCTTCCCCATTTTTGCTCCGAAGAACTCAGAAATTGATCGATAATGACTTGGGCACCATTTACAAAATCACCATATTGTGCTTCCCAAATCACTAAGTGGTGAGGATTCGAAATAGCGTAACCATATTCAAATCCCATCACACCGGCTTCAGAAAGTGTTGAATCAATGACAGTCACAGCCCTTTCATTTTCAGAAATTTGCGATAAAGGAACAAAAAGCTGACCAGTCTTCATATCATGCAAAACAGCATGACGATGAAAAAATGTGCCACGACTGCTATCTTGGCCAGAAAGGCGTATACCGTATCCCTCCTGTAACAAAGTTGCATAAGCTAAAATTTCGGCATAGCCCCAATTCAATGGCAACTGTCCTGCCGTCATTTTACGTCTATCTTCCATGATTTTTGCAACTTGCGGTTGCAAAACAAACCCCAGCGGCAGCGTCTCTAACACGGTGGCTAACTTTTGCAAACGTTGTGTATTAACACTGGTTTCAACAAAGACCCGCCAGTCCTGATATTTATAAGGACGCCAATCAATTCGGTAAGGGTTTTTTTCACTATCTATAGAAATACAATCAACAATAGGTTCGTCTTTGTCCAATTGGTTTCTATACATGTCATTCCATTGTTGGCACGCTTCTTTTGTTACAATGCCCTGTGCAACCAATTTGTCTGCATATTGATGGCAAACCGTCGCTAATTGTTTGATAACTTGGTACATCAATGGTTGTGTTGCCATTGGCTCATCTGCTTCATTATGACCATGTCGACGGTAACAAACTAAATCGATCAGCACATCTTTTTTGAAGGTTTGGCGAAAATTAAATGCCAAACGTAGAACGAATAATACGGCCTCTGGATCGTCTCCATTGACGTGAAACACAGGAGCATCGACAATAGTCATTGGATCGCTACAATACCAGCTCGATCGTCCATTTTGAGGATCCGTAGTGAAGCCAATTTGGTTATTAATAATAATATGCAGTGTACCACCGGTTCTATAACCAGCCGTTTGTGAAAGCTCCAATGTTTCCATGATGATGCCTTGGCCAGAAAATGCTGCATCCCCGTGTATTAACACCGGCAAAACTTGATTCCCAGTAGCATCATCTCGACGTTCTTGACGTGATCGCACGGAACCTTCCACAACGGGATTGACCATTTCCAGATGCGAAGGGTTAAAAGCCATCGCAATATGTAAAACACCTTGATCAGTTTTTACATCTGAAGCAAAACCCTTATGGTATTTCACATCACCGGATCGATTTTCTTCTACCGATTTACCTTCAAATTCTTCAAATAATTTACTGGGTAATTTTCCTAGTATATTGACTAAAACATTTAAGCGGCCGCGATGCGCCATACCGATCACGATTTCTTGCATCGCCTGTGCGCTTGCCATAGCCACCAATTCATCCAGCAAGGGAATTAAGCTGTCTCCACCTTCTAACGAAAAACGTTTCTGCGCAACAAACTTACTTCCTAAATATTTCTCTAAACCTTCGGCCCGTATCAGCCCTTTGAGAATAGCCCTTTTGGTATCGCTAGAAATTAGCAACTGACCGCCATCGCCCTCTACAGACTCTATATGTTCCTGCAACCAGGTACGCTGCTTTTCATCTACAATATGCTGAGTTTCAAACCCAATGGAAGCACAATAAATTCTCTGCAGTGTTTCGATCACCGTTTGTACCGACACAGTTTGTAGATGTAATAAATCCATCTTATGCAATTGCTGGTTTAGATCCTCATGGCTTAATCCATGCTTTTCTGGATTTAAATCAGGAATATCTCGTTTAGGCGCCATACCCAACGGATCAAGATTAGCCTGGTAGTGACCGTAGCGACGGTAAGCCGCTATCAGGCTGTTAACTTTACATAGCCGCAGCGATGCTTCAACCTGAGCACAGCTCCCGGCCGATGCAGGCTCCTGAATCAATGTTGCAAAGTAAGCGCGAATATCTGCCTGAGAAATTTCAGGCATATGATCCGAAAATTGACTAAAAAAAACCTGCCATTCGCTGTTTAATTGTGCAGGTTCACGCAAATATTGTTCGTAAAGTGACGCTATATAAGATCCATTTCCGCTGAATAGGTAGGAATTTGCATGAAAGGCTTGTAGTGTGGATTTGCTATACTCACTCACGATCGTAAAACCTACCTTCAATACGTAGCGATGCCCTAGTCGCCCGCTGCTATAGCCACTCAGCCTGGGCCAGTGCAGAGAGGACACATCGATTTTTTTTATTCTTTCCGTAACAACACATCAGCCAGTTCATAGCAACACGCATCAACTGGTTGATCAATAATCCTATCCTATACCTCTGCTTTAAGTAGCATTGTCCTGACATGACCGATGGCCTTGGCAGGATTCAGCCCCTTTGGACATACACTGGTACAATTCATAATAGTACGACAGCGAAATAAACTAAATAGATCATTTAACTCAGAAAGACGTTGTTCCCTTGCGATATCACGGCTATCCACTAAAAAACGGCAAAGCCATAGTAGAGCAGCGGGTCCTAAAAATTTATCCGGATTCCACCAGTAGGAAGGACACGCGCTGGTACAACAAGCACACAAAATACATTCATATAAGCCATCTAATTGGTCTCGCTCTTCAGGAGATTGCAAACGCTCCCCAGGAGGAGGTTCTTCATCGTTGAGTAAATACGGCTTGGCTTTTTCATATTGCTGATAAAAAGGCTTCATATCCACTACTAAATCGCGTATTACTGGCAAACCAGATAAAGGCCTAATGACGACCGGAGACTTTAAAGAGGATAGCGGTGTAGTACAGGCTAAACCATTTTTACCGTTAATATTCATTCCATCAGATCCACACACTCCCTCTCTACAAGATCGACGAAAAGAAAGCGTTTGGTCTTGTACCTTCAAAGCTTCCAAGGCATCGAGCAACATCATATCTTTATCTGTCTTCAGTACGAGCGTATAATCTTGCATGTAAGGCTTTTGATCTTTTTCAGGATCGTAACGATAAATAGAAAATTTCATAATCAAACCTTACATTTAATCAATTCTTAGTACACCCTTTTTTCAGGCTCCATCGGCGGCACACACAAAGGCTTGTTATTAACCGTTCTAAAAGCCACTCGATCGCTATCTGCAAAATAAAGCAAGTGCTTTAGCCAATTTTTATCATCCCGTTCAGGATAATCCTCACGACTGTGGGCACCGCGACTTTCTTGACGTGTCAACGCCGAGACAGCAGAAGCATAAGCAACCTCCATGAGGTTCTCTAGCTCTAAAGCTTCTACTCGGGCTGTATTAAAAACTCGACTTTGATCGCTTAATATTGCACATTGCAAGCGCCCCCTGAGTTCAATCAACTTGGCTAAGCCTTCTCGCATATATTTTTCAGTACGAAAAACACCAAAATCATTCTGCATCGTCTTTTGCATGGCATGGCGAATTTCGACCACACTTTCTCCTTGTTTAGCACTATTCCAACGATTTAACCGCGATAACGCTTGGTTTAATGCATCTATAGTCACCGTTTGTAGAGATAAATCTTGTTGTAATGCCTGTTTTACATGCAATCCAGCCGCACGACCAAATACGACCAAATCCAGTAAGGAATTACCACCCAAGCGATTAGCACCGTGAACCGAGACACAAGCACACTCCCCTGCGGCATACAAACCTGGAACGATGCGATCGCAGCCCTGCATATCTACGGTCAACACCTGTGCTTGCTTATTTGTCGGCAATCCACCCATCATATAGTGACAAGTCGGCACCACAGGGATCGGTGTAGTAATGGGATCAACGTGCGCAAATGTCATAGCCAACTCACGTATACCTGGCAAACGCTTCTTAATGATATCAGCACCGAGGTGGTCCAACTTCAACTCCAGATGATCAATGCCTTGTGGATCAAAGCCATTACCAGCCCGAAGTTCTAATGCCATCGCACGCGCCACAACATCACGCGAAGCTAAATCCTTCGCATGCGGCGCATAACGCTCCATAAAGCGTTCTCCATTTTTATTAATTAAATAACCTCCTTCACCGCGACAACCTTCTGTCACCAACACACCAGCACCCGCGATACCCGTAGGATGAAACTGCCACATTTCCATATCCTGCACTGGAATACCCGCCCGCAACGCCATACCTACACCATCGCCTGTATTGATCAATGCGTTGGTAGTCGATTGAAAGATACGACCCGCCCCACCGGTTGCCAATACTGTCGCACGGCTGTGAAAAAAAACCACCTCACCGGTCTCAATGGACAATGCGGTCAAACCAGCAATTCGTCCATCGCTAGTCTTAACGAGGTCGATCGCATACCATTCATTAAAAAAATGCGTCTTCGCTTTTAAATTTTGCTGATACAGTGTATGCAGCAAAGCATGACCTGTTCTATCGGCCGCCGCGCAAGTACGCGCCGCCTGTTCACCACCAAAATTTTTTGATTGGCCACCAAAAGGACGCTGATAAATTTTTCCAGAATCTGTACGTGAAAAAGGAAGTCCCATGTGCTCCAATTCATAGACCGCCTGAGGACCCTCTTGACACATATACTCAATGCAGTCCTGATCACCGATATAATCTGAGCCCTTCACCGTGTCATACATATGCCAGCGCCAATCATCCTCGTGGGCATTACCCAAGGCACATGTAATTCCTCCTTGTGCAGACACAGTATGCGAACGGGTAGGAAACACCTTAGAAATAAGCGCAACTTTTTTTTCTGAGTTGGCTAACTGCAGTGCGGCTCGCATGCCAGCACCACCAGCACCAACGATCACGGCATCAAAGGTATAGGATGGTATTGGCATGCGCATCAATGACCCCAAAGAATAGCCAAACCCCACATTAAATAGAGTAATAGCGCAACAACAACGACAGTTTGAATGATCAATCGTAAAAAAAATGGCTTAATATAATCGGTCACCACTGTCCACACTCCTACCCAAGCATGCCAAATCACACTAAATAAAAATAAACTACTCAGCAGACGCACGATTGAAGTTGTGAATAACGCCTGCCAGCATACATAATCTATCCGTGCATGTCCGACAAAGAACGATAATAGGAAGATGATGTAAACCAGCATGATCAACGAAGTAATACGCTGCACGAGCCAGTCTCGTAAGCCACTTCCTGTTAAGCTGAAGGCATTGCTCAACTCTTTTACCACAAATAAATTCCCATTAACACAGTCACTAAAATAGCCACTATCCCGATACATTGCGCACTAAAACGTGCTTGTGTCAGACCTTCACCGATTCCTGCATCCATGAATAGATGACGAATACCCGCCAACAGATGATAAAAAAGGGTTAGCAAAACAGCTAGTAAAACAAGCTTACTCAATGGACACGTTAAGTAACGACGGACTACAAAAAACCCCTCAGGACTCTTCAATGAAATAGCAAAGATCCATAAAAAAGCAGGTATCAACAAAAATAAAATAACACCAGAGATACGGTGCAAAATGGAAGCAATCGCTGTTACTGGAAAGCGAATGGTCAGTAAATTGATATTAATCGGTCGCTTAGCCACACCAAAGCTCACGGCAAATTTGGGTCCCAAAACGTGGCGGATTATACGATCAAACGAACCATAAATACAAATAGAGATCTGCGGCACAAAATACAAAAAACTGCTCATGCATTCTTTATTTGCTAGTTTTTAAAATGTCGCTTTTAGTATGGCTTTTGACAGTTACTTATATTTTTGGTATAAAAGCGACGTAAGCTGCCAGCATCACAACGATGCGTTGACGTAAAATGGCAGTTTTCATAGAGGGTTCCTTGGGGAGAGCGATATTTATGGCTAGGGTCTGTCAGGTAACGGGTAAAAAACCCATGGTAGGGAATAATGTATCCCATTCTAACCGCAAAACTAAGCGTCGTTTTCTACCCAATCTACGGACCCATCGCCTTTGGGTAGCCACTGAAAAATGTTTTGTAAAGTTAAGGATCAGTGCGCACGGCTTGCGCATCATTGAAAAAAAAGGTATCGATGCCGTGATTTCTGAATTACGAAAACGCGGTAAAAAACTTTCCATGGTAAAAAGTAACGGGGGATCTGATCATGCGCGACAAAATTAAACTAAAATCAACAGCCAGTTCCTATTATTACACCACTACCAAAAATAAAAAATCGAAACCTGAAAAATTAAAATTCAAAAAATACGACCCCATCACACGCAAACACGAATTATTCCAAGAAGACAAAATTAAATAAGTGTTATGAGCAGCTGCTATGACAGATCTATAGAAACGAGGTAGTCTTTTGCTGCATCTACATTTTCTACTTTGATCAAAGGAATAGCACCACCGTTGTAGTCTTCCTGCCTTCTCCAGAAGCAAAACTGGAAGCTACCATGACTACTCTCACCTCCGCTTTGAAGAAGTGTTAGGTTACTAGTACATGCCATTAATTCTATTTGATCTTTTTTAGTATCGAAAATACCGAGCAAAAAACACAAATCCTGATCAGTGACAACTAACAACGCTAATCTGCTCGTCTCTTTTACTACATCATGCTTAAAAGAGTCATACAATAATTTTAATGTAGTGACTGACCATATCTGTTGATCGATCGCACCTTTTAAACCCCCTCCATCACCTGGGCCTGTCCCTGTTTTACGTGTATTGATCTGACCTATCAAATTTAAAAACTTATGATAAGTCAGCACTTTCTGAATAACGCCCACTTTTTTATAACATAACCTTTTCGGACAATTATTCAATATTTTCTCTAAGTCACTTGGTGTTTGTATTAAAGCACTACCAAAAAACTCTATCAATGCACTATTTTCCCACAGACATTGACAAAACCAATATATCACGAACTCCGACGCAACAGCGGCTGCTATGCCAGTCAAACCGTCTGTCTGCAAAATGGCGAATTTTAATTTTTCCTTACTGATACTTTCCAAAGCTGTTTCGAAATCATTAATTGAAAGTATATTTCGTGTTACAACAACCAATGCAATCCTATTCATATCACTGGCTAAATTTTTTAATAATAACAATAATTTGTCTCGATATTGTGGTTGATGATAACCGAACTGTTTTATTAACAGCCGTGATGAATCCTCTAGATCTCTTTCAAAAGTTTCAGATGCATCCAAAAACACCTTAATATTACTTACTTGCTCCGCAGAGCTTGTAAAAGAATTTCCGTAGCACAATGCTTGTAAGGATTGTAAACGTGTATTGTTTAAATTGCTCAGCGTCTCTACCCACATAGGCAAATCATGAAACCTGTCCAGCAGGTTACTTCTATTGGAAGGAGCTGATAGAAATTTTTCTATCACATCCGAAAGAATTTCTTTATGCGCTAAACGATCATTGATTTTTTTAATATTCTCTTGTATTTGAGCATCAAAACAATGCGAAACGCTGCCGCTGCTAGTCAGTACAATCAAATTTCTGAGATGATGAATACGAGCAAGTCTCAACACCAACTGATTGGGATCAGAGGTTAAAATAGCCATCAACTCTATCTGAGGCAACATACCTATCGAATTTTGATTTTTTTTACTTTTTGCTGCGGTTGCAATAATACACTTGACTATATTTGCCATATTAAGAATGCTTGCAACATTTCCTGCTTCCATCGAGATAACTTGTGTCCAGTTTACAATCTTCACTTGGAAAGCTTTCAGTACATCTGATGTATCTGGATTGTATTTTACGATGATATCGTTCTGGCTGATGTCTACATAACAGATCCTGCTTTGATTGGAACAAGTGACAGCATTCATGAGTGCCATGCTTAGACTAATCTGCTCGTCCCCTGTTAAATTCGGATTATTCTGTAAAAAAACGCTTAAGGTAACTCCAGCCACTTGATCCATCAGCATGTAAACGACATCGCTAGTATTTGGGTGTATAGCTGGGTAAATAGCCAGGTTAAAAGCACCAAGCCGATCCTTATCGAGTTGATATTTTTTATGCAATTGCTGTAACTGTTGTTGCTTATGCGCCATTGAGCAGGAAGAAAGAAGTGTTTCTGTTAGCACTACTCCTGTTGGTCTGGAAGAAAATTTGCAAAAATCAAGGCCTCCTTGATCACTTTCTATAAGTTGGCCAGCTACCTGGTAAATATAACCTTTGCTCCCTGAACCAAGCATAAGCGGCTTGCCATCCTGACCAACATCAATTACAACGCGCTGACCATTTGTAAAAATGTATACCGGATGTGTTAATTGAAAGCTGTACGAAGGCGAATCAATTACTTCACCTTGATAAAGTTTGGAACAATTGGTACTCGTAGATAAAACGTTAGCTAAGGCACAGCTTTCTTTTGAAAAATAACCATTTAATTGTGTTGGATTAAGCATCAACTTAGGCAGCCCTTTACTGATAGGTAAAGGGCTACTGAAGATGCCGTCTGAACTAAAATCCTTTATTTTTCCTGAATCACGCAACATCCTAGGCCAATTTGTATCGTGCAATACAGGTAATGAGCGACTTGCGACTAGCACTCTGTCTGAAGCAGAACTATCAGATTTTATTCAATCAAACGGCAGCCCTGTTATAGGATAATTTTTTCCTCCTAGTAAAGAGCAACTTAAGACGCGACCTGCTACTAAAGTAGCACTATCTGATTTTATTGAATCACATTTCTCATCATTGCTGATATCATACACAATAGCCTCCACGGTAACTTTTGTTATTACCGCCACGAAAATCTAATCTAGAAATCTATGATAACAGACATTTCCAAGCTCTCCTATCAATATAAAATATAAGATGCGTTTAAAAATGGGGGGTTGACCCCGTCACACCACTTGTTAATGGACGCATCAACGGAAATAAAATCACTTCACGAATGGAAGTCGCTCCTGTAAATAACATCACCAAACGATCAATACCAATACCCTCTCCTGCAGTGGGCGGCAAACCATATTCCAAGGCCGTTATATAATCCTCATCATAGGTCATTGCCTCCAGATCACCTTGTGCCTTCGCAAGCATTTGCCCCCTAAAACGGCTGGCTTGATCATCTGGATCATTTAGCTCGGAAAACCCATTCGCTAACTCGCGTCCCGCAATGTACAGCTCAAACCGATCCGCTAGTTGCGAATTTTTGTCATTACGACGAGCTAAGGGTGACACATCAATAGGGTATTCTGTGATAAAAATTGGCTCTTTTAATTTGTGTTCTACAGTTTTTTCAAAGATCGCAAATTGTAAACTGCCTATAGAGTGACTGACAGGAACGTTGATAGCCTTTGCAATCCCTTGCAAGGAATGCAATTGTGTTAACTCGTCTGAGTTCCATTGCGGATTAAACTCAAGGATAGCTTCTAGCATACTCAAACGCCTGAACGGTTTGGATAAATCGTAAGTCTCACCTTGATAACATAATGTTGTATTTCCAAAAATAGCTTTGGCTAATTGGCGCAACAGATCCTCCGTTAAATTCATTAGATCACGATAATCTGCGTAAGCTTGATAGAATTCCAGCATGCTGAATTCTGGATTATGCCGCGTGGAAAGCCCTTCATTACGAAAATTACGGTTGATTTCATAAACCTTTTCAAGCCCGCCGATGACTAAACGTTTCAAATAAAGTTCAGGCGCAATGCGTAAAAATAATTCCAGATCTAAGGCATTGTGATGTGTTGTAAATGGGCGAGCTAAGGCACCGCCAGGCAACAAATGCATCATAGGAGTCTCGACTTCAATATAACCCTCTTTCTTTAAAAATTTTCGAATCTCGTCGATTAATCGAGAACGGATCTGAAAGATTTGACGCGCTCTTTCATTTATCATGAGATCCAGATAGCGTTGCCGGTAGCGCAGTTCTTTGTCTGAATCGGACAGCCCGTGAAATTTATCGGGTAGTGGTCTTAATGATTTGCAAAGTAAATAAAAAATTTCTACTTTGATCGATAGTTGCTGAGTTTTTGTTCTGAATAATAAGCCTTCTACGCCAACGATATCTCCTAGATCGGTTTGTTTAACACTCTCGAACTGTGCTGGAATTATATTATCTTTATTGACATAAATTTGCATCTTCCCAGACATATCTTGAATATCAAGGAAAATAACTTTTCCCATGTCTCGTTTTAACATGATCCTGCCAGCGAGTGTGACATGCTTACTTTTATCGTTGAGCATATCCGCATCTTGTTGCGCATAGTCAACCAACAAATCTCCCGCCAAACTATCGCGACGAAAATGGTTGGGATATGCACAACCACTTTTACGCAATTCCTCTAGTTTTTCCCTGCGCCGCTGCCACAGGTTGTCCGAATTATCCTGAATAACACTCTCTTTTGTCATATCAACCTTCCCACACTCGCGCTTGCCCAAACTAGTATAAGAAACAACCGTCATCTATGGATGTATACACGCGCCATTCTATTATTATCTAATAAATCTTATAGTCCTGCTTTTAGGCTTGCTATCAAAAATAAATTAATGTTCCCATCTAAAATAGATTGGGTATTTCTTGTTTCCACACCCGTTCTTAAATCCTTCACACGTGCATCATCCAATACATAGGAGCGTATTTGGCTACCCCAGCCGATAGCTGGCTTCAGCAACTCTTTGGCCTGTTGTTCTGCTTTTTGTTTTTGTCGCTCTAATTCATATAATTTAGCACGTAATTGCTTGATAGCTTGCTCGCGATTTTTATGCTGCGAACGATGTTGCTGGCACTGTACCATCACTCCTGTTGGACCATGCAAAATCCGTACAGCAGAATCAGTACGATTGACGTGCTGCCCACCAGCACCACTTGCTCTGTAAGTATCGATGCGCAGGTCCGCAGGATTGATCTGAATATCAATAGATTCGTCTACTTCTGGCGAAACAAAAACAGCAGCAAAAGATGTATGGCGACGTTTATTCGCATCAAACGGCGAAAGACGCACTAAGCGGTGTACACCTGTTTCGGTACGTAGCCAACCATAGGCATAATCCCCAGCAAATTTAACCGTCGCACTCTTGATACCTGCCACTTCTCCTGGCGACACTTCGATAAGTTCTACGAAAAATCTATTGTGTTCTCCCCAACGTAAATAAAGTCTCAACAACATTTCAGCCCAATCTTGTGCTTCCGTGCCGCCTGATCCAGATTGTATTTCTAAATAAGCAGAGTGACTATCCAAAATGGAAGGAAACATGCGTTCAAATTCTAATTTCTCTAAGCATATTTCAATTTGTTGTAAGTCTCGCGTGATGGCATCCAAAAGATCACTGGCTTGCTCATCAATTACCAATTCCAGCAAGCCTGTCGCGTCCACTAAGCTTTTTTCCAAATGCTGAAAGGTAGAAACAAGTTGCTGAAGTTTGACACGCTCTTTACCGAGGATTTGTGCTTTTACTGGATCATTCCAAACAATAGGGTTGTGTAATTCTTGTTCTAGCTCTTGTAGCCGCTCCAATTGATTCGGATAGTCAAAGAGACCTCCGTAACTCAATACAGCGAGCTTCTAATCCCTTTATTTTTTGCACAATAGGCGCAGTTTCAAGCATAAATTGAAAAAAAGATTACTCTAAATCTTTTTGTGTATGATACTTATTTTGATCGAGACAACACGTGACATCAGGCTGCTTGCAATCAATGAAACAATACAAACGAACTTCAGCAAATGTAAAACAAACTAACCCGTTTCCTCACGTAACTTTTTCTGTGTAGAAAACCCTGCTATACTACCTGCAAATCTCCGCAGTGTAGTAACACCCGTCGCCTCTGCTTGCTTACACCATTCCTGTAAAGACTCTAATAACTCACGCTGAGTCGCCGTCGTACGACCCCAAATATCCTGCAACCTAACTCGGTATTGATATACCAGAGCCAGCACATGATGGCGATCGATGACCTCAGCAAGACGCTGCTTTCTTTCTTCATTCAGCAAGAACTCGGTGCAAGTGAGTGAAATTTTAGCACGCTTCAGCAAAGACCTCGTTCTCGTGGAATTTGCCTTTTCTGTTTCTTCTCGTAACACCGGCAGTAGTACCTCTTTGCTATAACGTGCCATAATATGAAAGCGATTGGTAATCAGCGCCGCCAGCGTATCTAGATCGATATGTAATTTACCCGGTGTTTCTTTGAGCTTAGGAGGAAGACGTTTAACTTTAGCCAATTTCAACAACTGGAATGCACGAATATAGACCCATCCTAAATCAAATTCCCAGCGCTTAACAGATAACTTTGCAGAAGTTGGAAAAGTGTGGTGATTATTGTGCAATTCTTCGCCACCGACAAAAATACCCAGTGGACAAAGATTCCGCGCCGCATCAGGACATTCAAAATTACGATAACCCCAGTAATGGCCAATACCGTTAACAACACCGGCTGCAAATAAAGGTATCCATAACATCTGCAGTGCCCAAATCGTAATGCCGGGAATACCAAATAGGATTAAATCCATCATGCACATGATCGAAACGCCAAGAACATTATATGGCTCATAAAGATGTCGTTCTATCCAATCGTTCGGGGTTCCTTGACCATAGCGTTCCATCGTATCGGTATTTTTGGCCTCTTCCCGGTAAAGCTCAGCGCCTTCAAAGAAGACCTTAGCGATTCCTTTTATTTGAGGACTATGGGGATCTTCTAGGGTTTCACATTTAGCGTGATGTTTCCGGTGAATGGCCACCCATTCTTTTGTCTTCATACCCGTCGTCAACCAAAGCCAAAAACGAAAAAAATGGCTGATTATCGAATGCAACTCCAACGATCTATGCGCCTGAGAACGGTGTAAATACACTGTCACACTCACTATCGTGATGTGCGTCATGAGCAACAAGGCGATCACATAGCCAAAAAACGACAAACCTAATAAACCGAACAACATTACGATAACCTCGTTGTCTGTATGATATTTTTAAATCATGGAATAAAATAAGCTAAGTGTCTAATAGGACAATTTTATTCTTCTATGGGCTCTATTAACTTGACAACCCTGCGCACCCCTGATGACTCCCTGGCGATAGATACTGCCAGTGCCGCTTGTTTAGGGGTAGCTAAGCCCAGGATAAAGACGACACCGTTCTCGGTAACCACCTTAAAACTATTGGACTTGAGCCCATTTTCTGCAAACATTTTCGTCTTAACCGTCGAGGTAATAGCCATATCCTGAGCCCGTCTGAAAGGAGTCGTTGGAATCCCTAGGGTAATTTTATTAAACACGCGCCTAACGTCTGGCGTCTCCTTGGCATACTGCTCTGCCCTATTCCTTAATGCTTCGTCGTAGGCTTGACCCGTTAACAGCACAACCTGATTATAACTCACCGCCGAAACGTGAGCCTGCGACGCTAAAACTGTATCATTAGCTAACTTTCTGTTCACTTTGAAACTAATTTCTTCGTCCTCTTTGATTGTACTAAGATCGCGCGGATCTGTAACAAAACTACCCGCCGTCGCCCCTCCTGCCAGAAAAGCACCCGCAAGACAACCTTGCAAAGTAAAGGATAGAATCAAAACAAAAAGAAGCTTTTTCATTGTACTTCCTAAGCGCTAATAAATGGGATAATTAATCACTGAAAACGCCGATTTTGCCAGCCACATTATCCAATTAGGGAATAAGCCAAAAACGAGAAGTAGTATAGCATTAATACTCAACGCAAGGTAGGCTACACGGCTTACTTGAACTGGCTGTAAAGCCTGAATTGTGGGTGTTGGCTCTTCAAAATACATAACTTTTACAACATAAATATAGTAATATGACCCAATAATAGCAAAAATAATGGCTAATGTGGCTAGCCACACCTGATCAACGCTAATAAGTGCTTGCAGTATACCCATTTTCGCAAAAAATCCTACCGTAGGAGGAATTCCAGCCATTGAAAACATAATCACTAACATCAAAAGTGCCAACCATGGATGACGGGCATTGAGTCCACGTAAGTCATCGATCTGTTCAATTTCATAGTTAGCTTGGCTGACAAGAATAATCAAACCAAAAGCACCCATTGCCATCAATGCATAGCTAGATACATAAAACAGGCTCATGGCATATCCCAATGGCGTGCCTGCCACTATTCCTAAAAGGATATACCCTATATGTGCAATAGCAGAATACGCTAGCATACGTTTTAAATTAGTTTGAATAATAGCAACTAAATTGCCCAAACAAAAAGAGGCGATAGCAATGATCGCAAGTAAGGGTTGCCACTGCTGATGCAAACTGGGTAAGGCATCAATGAGAAGGCGTATCGCCAACGCTAGCCCAGCAACTTTAGGAGCAGATCCAATGAATAGCGTGATCGGTGTAGTAGCACCCTGATAAACATCTGGTACCCAAGATTGAAAAGGAACTGCCCCTAATTTGAAAGCAATTCCCCCTATGATAAAAATAAGTCCTATAGACAAGATAATCGAAAACTGCCCTCCTGCATGGGACAAGGTTTGGCTAATTGCTGAAATAACCAATGAATGCGTTGTGCCATACACTAAGGAGAACCCATATAACAACAAACCGGAAGCTAATGCCCCTAAAATAAAATACTTCATAGCTGCTTCAGCACTATTTGCCTGCCACCGTTCAGTCGCTACTAAGGCATATAGTGGAAATGATAATAGCTCTAAACCTAGATAAAGCGATAACAGACTATTAGCCGAGGTTACAATTAACATTCCGAGGATAGAAAACAAACCTAAGACATAAAATTCGCTGGAATAAACAGGCTTTGGTGGCTTTTTTCCCATGGCATCACGGGCATAAATAAAAATAAAGATACCGAGGATGAGTACGGTGAGCTTGATACAATAGGCCACTGAATCCCAAACAAACTGCTGTCTAAAAATTACTTGCGCCGGTACTAAATGCAAACAAAAAACAAAACATAGTGTAACGACCAAACTTAACTGCGCCATGACATAGCTAAGCAATGCACGTTTTTGCTTAACAAATAAATCAAGCAACAACACAACACAAATCATGATCAATAAAGCAATTTCAGGAAGCGCGGGAAATTTAAGTAATTGCACCAGCATAATTATAATTTAGTTTGCAAACTCAATTGAAAAATTGAGCCTATAGCGGCATGCATAAGGGTCAATAATGGTTTGGGATAAACGCCAAAAAAAACGATAGCTACCGTTAGTAAAATAAAAACTAATTTTTCAAAACCGTGAATATCCTTACTATTCGCTATCAAAGGACTACTCACTTCCCCGTAGAAAACCCGTTTATACATGTATAAAGTATACGCTGCACTGAGAACCAAGGTGCTAGCAGCGATCGTAGTGATCCAAAAACTAGCCTGCATCGCACTCATCAGAATCATGAATTCACCCACGAACCCAGCAGTGCCGGGCAAACCGACATTAGACATGGCAAATAGCATAAAAAAAGCAGCCAACAAGGGCATGCGCAAAGCAAGCCCGCCATAATCCTTAATGAGACGACTACGAAAACGATACGCTAACATACCTACCGCTAAAAACATGGCTCCGGAACTAAAAGCGTGTGAAATCATCTGTACCATAGCACCTTCTAAACTCATTTGAGCCATAGAAATATCCTGGACGTGCTTCGTTATGGAAAACAAGATAAAGCAACCAAGTACTACAAAACCCATGTGTGCAATAGAGGAATAGGCGATCAATCGCTTCATATCCACTTGCGCCAAAGCGACGATACCAATATATACGATAGCAATCAGCGCTAGCGCTATCATGACACCATCCAAAAGACGGCTGGCATCAGGAACAATGGGTAAACTGAAACGCAAAAAACCGTATCCACCCAGCTTTAACATCAACGCAGCTAACACGACGGAACCACCTGCAGGTGCCTCAGTATGTGCATCCGGGAGCCAGGTATGTAAAGGCCACATGGGAATCTTGACAGCAAAGGCAATTAAAAAAGCAAAAAAGATCCATATCTGTTCCGACATACTCAGTTTCAAGGGATAAAAACTTGCAATATAAAAATCATGGTTGGCGCTGTGTAAACCTAAATACAGCAACGCGATCAACATCAGAGCCGAACCAAAAAACGTGTACAAAAAAAACTTTATCGAAGCATAGGAACGATTTGAGCTTCCCCAAACACCGATACTGAGATACATTGGTATTAGCATGGCCTCCCAAAAAATATAAAATAGAATAGAATCCGTTGCAGCAAATGTTCCCACCATCATCGCTTGCATGAGTAAAAAGGCAGCCATATATTGCGCAACACGCAAGTGTACGCTGCGCCAAGCCGATAAAATAACCAGCAAAGTGGTAAAAATGCTCAAAAAAATAAGTGGTAAAGAGATTCCATCGACTCCCAGTCCATAATTCACATGAAAAATGGGGATCCATGGAACATTCTCTTGAAATTGCATCGTGCTTAACCCAGGATTAAACCCTAGGTAAATTGGTATGCAGAGCACCATACTGCACAAGGATGTTATTAAAGCAACGATCCGTGCGCGCTGCGGATGAGCATCCCCGCTTACAACAATAGCACAGCACGCCCCTGTAATAGGCAAGAAAATTAGCAAGCTCAATATGTGGTCTTTAAAAAAAAGACTTAATTGAGAAATTAATATCAAAAACATGCTGACACAAGCATCCCAGGCTTATAATGAAAAAATCAATACAAAAATAACAATGCCCAATACCATGATCCAAGCGTACTCGTAGAGGTAGCCTGACTGCAGACGCCTAAAAGTGCGAGAAAGCCAACTAATTTGCCTTCCCGATCCATCGATAATCAAATTATCTAGCAGATGCGTATCCGCTTTAAAAAACCACTTCGCTAAACGACGCCCGCCATCTGCAAAGACAATTTGATAGAACGCATCAAAACCATATCGACGAATTAAAATCCAGTAAAGCCAAAAACAGCGCTTTTGTATTTTATCTGACAATGCAGGGCATTGACTGTAACACAGCCACGCTAACAAAATACCTAACAATGCAAAAAACAGTGCTAAATTATTAACAAAAAAAGTTTTGATAGGTGATAGCGTCGTTAGCAGTGCCGCAAAATTTCTGTGATCGGGTAAAACGAGCAGTGTTGAATTCAAAAAACCATGCGCATTCAAAAAGGAACCTGATAGCACATAACCTCCTAACAACGAAGGAATAGCCAACGTAATTAGCATCAGTGTAATAATGGTAGGAGGTTCGTAAAGATGTTTTTTTTGTTCTAAACTTAAACGTTCACGACCATGAAATACTAAAAAAAATGCACGAAAAATATACAAAGCTGTGATAAAAGCAGTGATCAGTACACAACAATACGCATAAGAGGCTGCCGGCAAATGTGAAAAATGCACAGCTTCAATAATAGCATCTTTAGAATAGAAGCCAGCAAAAGGCGGTACGGCCGCCAAAGCCAGTGCGCCTATCAAAAAAGTGAGATAAGTAATCGGTAAAAATTTTCTTAAACCGCCCATGCTTCGCATATCTTGCTCATGATGCAATACCATAATTACTGAACCGGCAGCTAAAAATAACAGCGCTTTAAAAAAAGCATGCGTTACTAAATGAAAGATACCCGCTGCATAGGCTGACGCGCCTAAAGCAACCATCATGTACCCCAACTGTGAAAGCGTGGAATAGGCAATTACCCGTTTAATATCATTTTGAACGACAGCAATAAGCCCCATCAATAAAGCTGTTGATGCACCAAGTACCAAAATAACATTCAACACCGTGGGTGAATACTCGTATAGCGGTGAAAGCCGAGCGACCAAATAAACCCCCGCGGTAACCATCGTAGCAGCGTGGATCAAGGCCGAAATAGGGGTCGGACCTTCCATGGATTCAGGTAACCACACGTGCAAAGGTATTTGTGCCGATTTTCCCATTGCACCAACGAATAATAAGAAACAAATTAACGTGATCACAGCACACTGTGTGCCAGGAAAAATGCTCACTGTAGTTTGTTGTAGCTGTATCGCTTGATGAAAAACAGGCAAATAATCCAAACTATGACAACAGGTGAAGATCAAGGCAATGCCGAGCAAAAAGCCAAGATCACCAATGCGATTAACGATAAAGGCTTTTAAGCTGGCCGCATTAGCGGATTCTCGCTGAAACCAAAATCCAATTAACAAATAAGACACCAAACCTACCGCTTCCCAGCCAAAATAAAGCTGCAAAAAATTATTTGCACTAACTAACATCAGCATAGCAAAGGTAAATGCAGACATATAGCTAAAAAAACGCTTATAGCCCGGATCACCTGCCATATAAGCAATACTGTAGATATGCACGACTAAAGAAATGAAAGTAACGATCAAAAACATGACTAGCGTCAATGGATCGATCAAAAAACCAACGTTAAAGCGAAAATGACCGCTTAAATTCCAAAGATAAAGCGTGGAATTGTAATACGCACCACCGTACAGAAAAAAAAATTGATAGGCTAAATACAGCGATAAAACAAAGGCTATCGCAACACCACCAATCGTCACGTGCTGCGCGAGACGATTGGTAATCGCGCTACCGCCCAAACCTGCTATGAGTGAACCCAGCAATGGACACAAAACCAAGGCTATGATTATTATTTGGTAAAGCATACTACTTTAACCTTTTAACTGACTTAACGTATCAATTTCAACACTATGCCGAGAACGAAATAAAACGATTAAAATAGCCAAACCAATGGCTGCCTCTACTGCAGCCACTGCCAAAATAAAAAACACAAAGATCTGACCGGTTAAATCACGTGCATAATGTGAAAAAGTGATGAAATTGATATTGACAGCCAGCAATAATAATTCAATACACATCAATGAAATAAGAACGCTTTTTCGATTAATAATAAGCCCCAGCAAACCCAAGCTGAATACAATTGCAGCAAGTATTAAATAATAGTGTATGGGAATCATATTTTTTTCTCTGGCTGCATTTTTATAATATGCAACCTGTTTTCCCTGTGGACCAGCAATTGCTGCTTAGGAGGTATCGCCTTATTTAAACGCTTTTCTCTTGCACTCAACGCTATTGTTGCAACGATAGCCACCAATAATAAAACACCGACTATTTCAAAAGGATAGGCATACTGCGTGTAAAGAACATCACCTAACGCTTGCGTATTATTGTAGCCTGCCCCCTGTGTGATGCTAGCCGATGATATGAAACGAGAGAGAATCGCATAAATAAGCATACCTAACAATACGGCCACGCTAATGACCGCATAGGGAAAATAAGTGACAAAGCCACGTTGTTCTTCAGACGCATGGATATTCAAGGTCATGATAACGAATAAAAATAGCGTCATCACTGCCCCAACGTACACTAAAATCAACACTAAACCAAGAAATTCCGCTTCCAATAAAATCCATAAGACAGAGGCTGCAAAAAAAGCAAATACCAAACTTAAAGCGCTTTGTACTGGATTTCTGGCTAAAACTGTCATCAATGACGCAACGACTAATAACAGGGCGAACAAAAAAAAGATACTTTGAACGACTTCAACGAAAAGGAGCATCTTCTTCTCTCTCCTGTGCTATTTGATTTTCGTAGTAATCACCAATAGCTAACAGTTTTTCCTTGGTCATAATCTGCTCACCACGATTTTCAAAGTGATAGTGTGGAATGTTAGTCTCTACGATTGCATCGACTGGACACGCTTCTTCACAAAACCCGCAATAAATGCATTTAAAAAGATCAATTTCATATAATGTTGTTCTACGTGATCCATCATCACGTGGCTCTGCTTCGATCGTGATCGCTAATGCAGGGCAAACCACTTCACAAAGTTTACAAGCGATACAACGCTCTTCACCATTAGGATAGCGGCGCAAGGCATGCAAACCACGAAACCTCACTGAACGAGGCGTCTCCTCTTCTGGAAACTGAATGGTCACTTTTTTTGTAAAAAAATGCCGCCCAGTTACAGCGAGTCCTTTAAAAAGTTCCCACAATGTAAAAGTCTTTAATGTATATACTATTTTTTTCAATAAGCTCATGAAGTAAACCACGGCGCCACCCTGCATTGCACTGCCAATGCAACGATGGCAATCCAAAGTAAAGTAATAGGAATCAACACCTTCCAACCCAAGTGCATGAGTTGATCATAACGATAACGGGGAAAAGTAGCCCGTGACCAAATAAATAGCCATAAAAAACCAGCCATTTTTAAAAATAACCACATAATGCCAGGAATCCATAATAATGCGTCATTCAAAACAGGAATCCCTTGAAAGGGAGACAACCAACCTCCTAAAAACAGCAAGGCAGCAATCGCCGAAATCAAGATCATGTTCATATATTCGGCAAGAAAAAACAAAGCAAATGCGACACCAGAATACTCTACGTGAAAACCAGCCACGATCTCAGACTCCCCTTCTGCTAGATCAAACGGCGCACGATTTGTCTCTGCGATACCAGAAATCCAATAAGTGAAAAATAAAGGTAATAGCGGTAACCAATACCAGTGCCATAATCCACCCCGTTGCTTCATGACGATATCGTGCAAATTCATACTACCTGCCGCCAATAAAACACCGACAAAGGTAAAGCCCATCGCTATTTCATAAGAAATAGTCTGTGCTGCTGCACGTAAAGAACCCAAGAGAGCATATTTTGAATTCGTCGCCCAACCTGCGATCAGAATACCGTAAACACCCAGAGAAGTAATAGAAAAAAGATACAGAACACCGGCATTAATTTGCGTCAATGCCAACCCTGCACTGAAGGGAATGACTGCCCATGCAGCAAACGCAGGTGCAATAGTAATAACAGGTGCCAAAATAAACAGGTAACGATTAGAAACTGAAGGGACAATACTTTCTTTGCTAACTAATTTGATCACGTCAGCAATCGGTTGTAACAATCCCAACGGCCCTACCCGATTGGGGCCAATACGAGATTGCATGAAACCAATGCCTTTTCGCTCAATAAACATAAGATAAGCGACTGTAATTAACAAAGGGATGGCGATGACCAAGATCTTAATGATGATCCAAATTAATAAAAATATATCATTCAGCATTGATCTCCACCTCTGCAAACGACTCACCCAACATGGCCGTTTCTTCACAAGCCGCTGGAATCCAAACACAGGCATCAGGCAACCGTTCATCAATTAACACGGTTAATCTCGCACTTCCTTCACCTTGACTAACCTTTACCATTTGATTTTCTTTTAGCCTCAACGTTTCGGCTAAACTGGAGTTCATGCCAACGCCAACTTTATCCTGACCCGCTGACCCTTGCAGAGCCTGTGACCGGCGCACCAAACTATCGCTTCGATATAGTGGCCATTCTGTAATCCTCGTTACTTTCCACTGTGGTAGCTTTACTAACGATGGCAACGAAAGCGCTGCTGCTGACGACACTATCTCTACTTTTTCTTCCTCTAATATCCGCTTTAATTCATCGTGAATGGTTGCATGATCGACACGATCGAAATCAGCCAATGCAAATGAATTGCCCAATATTTTTAAGATCTCCCATCCTGGTTTTGACTGATCTCGCGGAGTAATGGCTGGCATAAAATCTTGCCAATGGCCAGCGATATTCATGAAACTGCCAGCCGTTTCTGCAAAACTCGCCATCGGCAGCATTATATCCGCACAATCTAGTAAAGATTTGGCTTTAAACGTTGACAGTGCCACTACCCAATCAGCTTGTTGCAACGCTTGGGTTACGCGCATTGGATTTGCACAATCCAAGGGCGGCTCAACATTGACGAGTAAATACGCTTTCAGTCCAACACTAAACATTTCATGTGCCGATAAACCAGGCTCTGTGACCGTGACACCACCAGGTAATCGATGAGGAAGTGCGCCTGCCAAGCAAGCACCCGCATGATTAGCACCTTCCAGTAAGTGCACACACTGCGCCCCACTGTATTTAGCAATCCATTGACCTAACTGCCGGATCAAGGCAGCTTGCGGGTGATTGTGTGCGATAGCCCCCAAAATAATAGCAGATTTTTTTGCTTTCAGCCGTTGCGCTAAGATTACATGTTGTTGAGTAACCAGATTATCTACGAGTGATAAAGCAAGTGCATCCCCGGCTAAGGCCTTGGCAACAGCCGCTAAAGTAAACACGAATTCCTGTGGGCTCGTAAGAATTTTTTCCTTCAGTTGAAAAGGAAATTCTACATCCAAGCAATTAATACTTACTATTTCTGCGCCTGCTAACTGCGCTTTACGCAAACGATTTGCTGCTAAAGGCTGCTCACGTCGAATATTCGAACCTACTAGCAAAATACATGTTTGCCGCTCTAGTTCCGGCAATGATATGCCTGGAGGATAAAGCGCTGCCTGCGCTTGATCAGAAGTATCCGTTTGATGTAGACGATGATCAATATTTTGACTACCTAAACCACGCCACAATTTTTGTAAAAGATAGTGTTCTTCTGTGGTACTACTAGGGGATATTAAGGCGCCCATAGAATGAGGACCTTTTCTCTGTAGGACTGTTTTAAATCCTTGCATGAGCTTCTCTACAGCGGTTTCCCAATCGACAATAAACCATCGGCCGTTTTCTTTGATATGGGGCTTCATGAGGCGATCTTCGGCATGAATACCCAAGTAACTATAGCGATCTCTATCTGATAGCCAAGTTTCATTAATCGCTTCATTTTCTCGTGGCACTACACGCAGTACTTGTTCACGACGTATATGTAAGTAAATATGGGAACCCAAACCATCGTGTGTCGCAATGGAGGGACGTTGTTCTAATTCCCAAGCACGTGCACGAAAACGGAAGGGTTTAGACGTCAGTGCCCCTACAGGACATAGGTCGATCATATTACCTGATAATTCGGATACGAGACTGTGTTCTACATAAGTACCAATCTGCAAATTTTCACCGCGATTTAATGTGCCCAATTCCTTAATACCAGCCACTTCTTGTCCAAAACGTACGCAGCGCGTGCATTGAATACAGCGCGTCATCTCACTAGCAATGAGTGTACCCAAATTATCATCTTTCACCGCTCGCTTTCCTTCAGTAAAGCGAGAAATGTCTTGACCATAACCTAAAGACAAATCCTGCAACTCACATTCACCACCTTGATCACAGATAGGACAGTCCAACGGATGATTGATCAATAAAAATTCCATGACGGAACGCTGTGCTTCTTTTGCTTTCCGAGACGTAGTAAACACTTTCATGCCTGCTGTAACCGGCGTTGCGCAAGCTGGTAACGGTTTACCGGATTTCTCCACCTCTACCAAACACATCCGACAATTGGCCGCAATGGAGAGTTTTTTATGGTAGCAAAAACGAGGAATATAAATACCAACTTGATCCGCCGCCTCAATGATGGTGGTATTCTGTGTAACTTGTAGTGGACAACCGTCTATTTCAATATCTATCATGGCTTTACTTTTTAGCATCGTTGTCATAACAGTGAAAAAGCGATGCTACAACTGGCACAGGCTTTCCCTCTTTCAGGGTACACTCAACACGCTTATTCGTGTGGATCACCTACTGGGCAACGCTTATATGTAATATGTTCGATAAAATCATCCCGAAAATGCTTTATAAAACTTTGCACTGGCATTGCAGCAGCGTCCCCTAGCGCGCAAATCGTGTGTCCCATGATCTTACCCGCTACACTATCCAGTAAATCTAGATCAGCTAAGCACCCTTGACCATGTTCAATGCGATGCAGCACACGCCACATCCAACCTGTACCCTCACGACAGGGTGTACACTGACCACAGGATTCCTCTTTATAAAAATGAGCAATGCGCGCCAAAATTTTTACCATACACGTCGTTTCGTCCATCACAATTACGGCACCGGAACCCAACATAGAACCTGCTTTACTGATCGAATCATAATCCATGTCCGTATTATTCATGATTTCAGCAGTCAATACCGGCGCCGAAGAACCCCCAGGAATCACCGCTTTTAATTTTTGACCGTTCTTTACACCTCCAGCTAGGGCTAATAGTGCTTTGAACGATATCCCTAATGGAACTTCATAGTTCCCTGGCTTATTTACATGTCCTGTGACACTAAAGATTTTGCAACCTCCGTTGTTTGGCCTACCCAGCTCTAAAAACCATCGACCACCCTTTTGTAATATAACAGGAACAGACGCCAACGTTTCAGTATTATTAATCGTAGTCGGGCAACCATATAAACCGTAGTTGGCTGGAAAAGGCGGTTTAAAACGAGGAAAACCTTTTTTTCCCTCCAAAGACTCCATCAAAGCTGTTTCTTCACCACAAATATAGGAGCCAGCACCCAGATGATTGTAAAACTGAAAATTAAAACCAGAGCCAAAAATATTATCGCCTAACAAATTAGCCATATATGCTTCTTGCAAGGCAGCTTCACAGCGCTCAAAAGGCTCGTGATATTCGCCACGAATGTAGTTATAAGCAACAGTCGCACCCATGACATAACCAGCAATAGCAGTACCCTCGATAAGCTGATGTGGGTTATAGCGCATGATATCCCTGTCCTTACAGGTACCTGGTTCACCTTCATCCGCATTACACAAAACGTACTTTTGCCCTGGAGCAGCGCGCGATATAAAGCTCCACTTTAAACCAGTCGGAAATCCAGCACCACCCCGACCACGCAGACAAGACGTCTTTAATTCGGCAATCACCTGCTCTGGAGGAATTTTTTCACGTAATATTTTTTCCAAAACTTCATAGCCGCCAACACGACGATAACTGGCTAAGCTCCATGGTTGTTCAAAGTGCAGTGTACGAAAGCAAACGTCATTGGCCATTGAGTTCATCCAAAATTTCATCAATTTTTTGGGGTGTTAAATCCTCGTAATAACGTTGCCCAACATAAACAACGGGTGCGTTCACGCACGCGCCCAAGCACTCTACCTCCTTCAAAGTAAACTGACCGTCAGAAGTTGTTTCGTCAAAATCAATCTGCAAACGATCTTTTAAATGTTTCACAATTTTGTCACAGCCGCGAAGCATACAAGAGATATTGGTGCAGATACCTATTTTATATCTACCGACCGGTTGCAACTCATACATGGAATAAAAGGTAGCAACCTCATAAGCCGCCACACGAGACATATTTAAATAATCCGCAACGGCATCAATTAATTCTCTGGATAAATACCCCTGATTTTGCTCTTGTGCTAAGGTTAGTGCTGGCAATACCGCTGATTGCCGTCGTTCAGGTGGATATTTTTTTGTCCATTTTTCAATACCCGCCTTTAGCGCCTCCGATAAAATTACGACACTGCTTTTTGTTTCTTTCATCGATCGATTTCACCAAACACGATATCAAGGCTGGACAGTATAGCTACCAAATCAGCTATCATATGTCCTGAAACTAATTCATTCAAGGCAGCTAAGTGTGGAAAACCAGCCGCGCGTATTTTAACGCGATACGGTTTATTAGCACCATCTGATACTAAATAAATACCAAATTCACCTTTAGGATGCTCAATAGCGGCATAGGCCTCACCTTCCGGTACGCAATAGCCCTCACTGAATAATTTAAAATGGTGAATCAATGATTCCATATCAGTCTTTACATGGACACGATCTGGCGGAACAATTTTGTGATCATCAATTACTACCGGACCTGGATGCTGGTTCAACCATGTAATGCATTGTTTAATGAGGCGCGTGGATTGACGCATTTCTTCGATACGAACAAGATAGCGATCATAACAGTCACCTTGACTGCCAATAGGAATATCAAAATCAAGCTCTTCATAAATTTCGTAAGGCTGTTTCTTTCGCAAATCCCATGCTACGCCTGATCCACGTAACACGGGACCTGTACAACCTAATGCCAATGCCCTTTCTGGTGATAACACACCAATCCCTACGGTACGTTGCTTCCAAATTCGATTATCTGTCAGTAAAGTTTCGTAATCGTCAATTAATTTGGGAAAACGAACCGTAAAATTTTCAATAAAATCCAGTAAAGACCCTTCTCGATTGACATTCATTTCACGCACTGCTTTTTCATCATGCCACCGTGAAGGTCTATAATGTGGCATTTTATTCGGCAAATCACGATACACGCCGCCAGGACGATAATAAGTAGCGTGCATACGAGAACCTGATACCGCTTCATAACAATCAATAAGGTCTTCACGCTCGCGAAAACAATATAAAAAAACGGTCATTGCACCGATATCCAGCGCATGCGCCCCTAGCCATAATAAATGGTTAAGAATCCGCGTGATTTCATCAAACATGACACGAATATACTGCGCACGTTTCGGTGGCACCACACCTAGCATTTTTTCAATCGCCAGTACATAAGCATGTTCATTACACATCATAGACACATAGTCCAAGCGATCCATGTAACCAATACTTTGATTGTATGGCTTAGACTCCGCTAGCTTTTCAGTAGCGCGATGTAATAAGCCAATATGTGGATCAGCAGATTGTATAACCTCACCATCTAGCTCTAAAATTAAACGTAACACACCATGAGCGGCTGGGTGCTGCGGCCCAAAGTTCAAGGTATAATTGCGTATTTCTGGCATTATCAGGTTTGCTCTGGCGTGGGGGGAGGTGTTTTGCTAGGCGCTCTACGAATGGTTTTTGCCGTTAAAGTGCGCGATGGTAAGGTAACCGATTGATAAATAACACGTCCTTCATTTGCATCATAGCGAACCTCCACATGTCCAATCAATGGAAAATCCTTACGAAAAGGGTGGCCTACAAAACCATAATCCGTTAATAGGCGCCGCAAATCAGGATGGCCCTCAAACACAACACCATACAGATCAAACGCTTCACGCTCATACCAATTTGCAGAAGGCCAAATATTATTAACGGAAGAAAGCAGCGGCGGTTCTCCCTCCGCAAAGACACGCAGACGTAGACGATGGTTATGTATTATCGACAATAGATGATATACCACAACAAAACGTGGTTTATTCCAAATAACGGAACGTTCTTTAAGACTGCTGCTGTCGACGCCTCGCTCAAACCCCGTCAATGTTGTACGCTCAGTCGCCCACTCACTAACTCCATAGTCTTGGTAATCGACTACACAGACATCGAGCAACAACGCAAACGCAAAAACTTTTTCATCCCGTAGAGCTATGCAAACTTCCTGCAATTTCTCTCGAGCAATTTCTAATGATACCTCGCCCAGTGACACCGTTAACGATTGAACAAGATCGCCAAAACGACGTTGAACAGCGTGCACAAGATCATGACTTTCTGACATCAGTTTCGCTCGATGAAACGTGTTTTATTTATCTTATTTTGAAGCTGTATGATACCGTAAACCAGTGCTTCGGCAGTTGGTGGGCAGCCAGGAACATATACGTCGACCGGAACAATACGGTCACAGCCACGCACGACGGAATAAGAGTAATGATAGTACCCTCCTCCATTGGCACAAGAGCCCATGGAAATGACCCAGCGTGGTTCTGCCATTTGATCGTAGACCTTCCGCAACGCGGGCGCCATTTTATTGCATAGTGTCCCAGCGACTATCATGACATCAGACTGTCTTGGACTGGGTCTAAATACCAGACCAAAACGATCTAGGTCATAGCGGGCAGCAGCTGAATGCATCATTTCTACTGCACAACAGGCCAAACCAAAAGACATAGGCCACAAGGATCCGCTACGTGCCCACGCCAGCAGCTTATCTAACGAAACCGTTACAAACCCTTGTTGTTTG
>Ga0207035_1015_pt1 | contig 44193 bp, 37 predicted proteins | sample Alteio_BWMinCont_77_FD_153272 | JGI IMG/M metagenome (GOLD analysis project Ga0207035, IMG submission 153272) | Enriched cells from forest soil in Barre Woods Harvard Forest LTER site, Petersham, Massachusetts, United States -... | ecosystem: Environmental > Terrestrial > Soil > Temperate forest >... | reverse complement strand
CCCCAACACCCGCTGCAGCTGTAACTCCGATACCTGCCGCAGCAGCTGCCGCCGCTGCAACCCCAACAGCAGCTGCAACAGCAGCACAAGCATCTGTAGATCCAGAAGAAATTACTGATCATCATTTTGGATTGGAAATAATGACCGATCCTGTTTTTACCTTTCATAGCAAGGATACAAAGCAAGCATATGAAAGAAAGGATATCGTGGCATGGCTAAAAGATCACAACACAGATCCTGCAACCAACAAAACCTTAACGAGCGTAAAGCTTAAGAAAGATGATAAACACCCCGTAACTGGAAAAATACTTGAAGAAGATGAAGAGTATTATGAGCTTTACCCAGATACTGAAAGAAAAGCAAAGATTGCGCTATATCACGCTCAACAAGCAGCCGCTAAGGCCGCAACAGCGGATGCTGCCGCAGCAGCAGATAGTCGTGCACCAATGGTATTTTCAGGACATGCTGCTGTAGCGGCTGCAGCATCTGCAGGAGCCAAACAAAAATCAAGTGCTCAAGACGGAGAAATCGACGATTCTCAAATACGGCCCATTGAGATTATACCTGTTGGAGATTGTCAAGCTAACGGAACACGAAAGTATGAAATATCTTGGATAATACAGCTACGACCTAACGCAAACAGCAGTGGAATTGCTGCATTCCACGATATATATATTGAAAAAACTGCAATTATGACTCTTACTCGAGATCAGCAAGAAATCCTAAACGGTGACTTAATAAGAAGACTTATACGGGATTATATTGCGCGATCGAGAGCTGGCAGTGCTAACGGTGCAGCGGCAGCAGAACAAAAACCAAATGCTAACTTCATACAAAATGATGATCAACTAATATTAAATAGAATAGGTCCTCTCAACTTCATTAGGGCAGCTGACAGAACACAAACATTTGAAATACGCTGGGAAGTACGGCCACCACACAATGCAGGCGGCGGTGGTGGAGCACCAGCACCTAGAACTGAACTAAGAACTGCCGTTGTCAGTATTACCCAGGATGAAAGCGATATGTTACATGGTGATGATTCTGATAAATACACGAAAGAGCTTATTCGGGAGTGTAATGCAAGATATGTTAGTATCTTCGGTGCAACGGTAACGCCTGATCCCGAAATTGATTGCTCCTCCTATAAAAGTTATTAAGAGTGGTTGCGTAAAAGATCAAGCCTTACTGATCGTGGTTATCGCGAAGAAATAATTGCCTTTCTCCCCTATGTAGCAAAACCTGCAGCGGCGGCAGCGCCTCGAAATGCTGGCGGTGGTGGTGGCGCGCAGATGATGGGGTAGCTGCACCAAAAGCAAATGCAAGTGCAGCGACTGCAGCTGAAAAGGGGTCAGCTCAAGGAGCTGATCCCAAGAAAACCCAAACGACGCCGATCCCAAACTGCAGATCTTAGTCAAGTGTTTAAACCCCTTTTAATCATAAATAAAACATCATTATTTGTATTAATATAATTAATTTTTATATCCGGAAATTTATTTTTAAAAACCCGAAAAACCTCATCTACAAATCCCTGGCCAACTATTCTAACGCCTTTAAAATCCAGTATAATGATATCGAATTTTTCGAGATTCCTTAAGATTCTTTTTGCTTGCGATCTAGAAATATATCTTTCGCCATCAATTTTACTTAAAGCAACAGTGATTTCTGTTTTATTAAATTTATAAGAGTCGACATCTTGAAACTGATTAAAAATATCGTGCAAAGTTTTAGGAGCGTTTAAGGAGATTTTCATGGTCACCTGAGTGCCTTTCGGGGTAGGAAATTGTTCTACAAACCAATCATTGTCAATATTATTTCGAATATAGGATATGTTATTGGCAATTAATTGAAATTCATCAAAAATTCTTGATGTAAAGAAAATTCCTTCCCCGGTATGATTGGAGGGATCAGTTGTAAACTTTCCTTTGTTTAATTCTAAAATTGCTTCTCTAAAGTCTAAAATTCCTAGAGCATTTGATATTTTTTGAAAAATTCCTATTCCATTATCAGTGATATCTAATATTAAATTATTATTTTCTGTTTTGGTTTCAATAGACAATTTATTACCGAGTGAATGCTCAATAGCATTATTTACAATCTCAGTAAAACTGTATAAAAATATATCGGTTATATTTTTACTTAATTGATTTTCCCAATCCTTAAAAAAATCTTTAAACAATTTAAATTCATCAAGTTTTGTTGTTAGGTTCAAAACCTGCTTTTTTTCAAAACCACCACATCTAATATAATGAATATTTTTTGTATTCCCAGATTTAAAAATCTTCTTTTGTTTAATAAGATGATTGATATGTCGTTGAACAGTTGTTCTTGAAATACTCAATTGTTCTATCGTAAACGAAACTATGTCCCTGGGGTGTTCGGGGATATGTTGCATAATGTACTCTTGGATTTCACGAGATCTATTGTTCATATCTCCATTATATGAAATATCTAACCTAAGTGCAATATTTATTACACCTAGGGTAAATACATAAAAGAAAAGAAAAAAGGGGTCAAATCTCGACTCCAAACCAAGTTTGGAGTCGAGACTTGACCCCTTTTCAGGGGAGCTACACAGGCTTGAAGTTAGCTGCTTGCTGTGGTAGGCTAACACCAAATTTATATTAGCCATTACTAGGAGATTGTGATGAAAAGAGAAGAAGACGTAAAAAAAGACATAAGAGATAAATTACTGGAAGGCGCATTTGAGCAGAACTATCCAGAACTAATAAACTGTATCTTAGAAAGCGCCTACGAATACAATCCTAGGATGACCGCCGCCGATCGCAATGCCATGCGCGATAGACTGGCTGATGCAGCTTTACGCTATGTTGGTGAAGGTGGCGGTGGCGGTGGCGGTGGCGGTGGCGGCGCAGATGATGGAATAGCTGCAGCAAAAGCAAAACCAGCGGCTGCAGCAGCCCATGCGGGACATGCAGACGCGCATATAGCCGCACTTGCAGCAGCCCACAATGCACATGTAGCAGCAACGGCTGCCCTTGCTACCCCAAACATTACCCCAGCACAACGAAGAGAACTCCAAGACAATGTCAACAGAATAAGACACTCTGATGCAAGACCAGCAGCTGCGGCTGCAGCGGCAGAACAAGCGCCTTCAATGCCTCATATTAACTTTGTTGATCACTCTTTGGATGGGTGTGTATATTCATTTGTTGCGCCTGAAGCGGCAGCGGCAGCAGCACCTCAAAATGCTGGCGGTGGCGGCGCAGATCCTAAACCACCGAAAAAAGGCGAAGCTAGAAATGTTGTTAGTGATAATGAGGGGGAGGAATATAGCGAATATCGCCTTCATCGCTATGAAGATGAAGCAATTAAACCTATAAATAGCCTTTCTGTTTATGGTGGTGGATTAAGTGCTGCAGAGGTTGCAGCAATTAATGACCGTCAGCATTTGTCGGAAGATCACCCTTTTGTAGTAGCAACGCGCGATTCATATCAACAATTCTTAAGAGATTATCCAAATAACATAAAACTCTTAAAAAACTTAGGAGACAAAAGTCTTGTAGCAAAGCCTGCGGCGGCGGCCGCTGCAGCATCAGCAGCTTCCCCAACACCCGCTGCAGCTGTAACTCCGATACCTGCCGCAGCAGCTGCCGCCGCTGCAACCCCAACAGCAGCTGCAACAGCAGCACAAGCATCTGTAGATCCAGAAGAAATTACTGATCATCATTTTGGATTGGAAATAATGACCGATCCTGTTTTTACCTTTCATAGCAAGGATACAAAGCAAGCATATGAAAGAAAGGATATCGTGGCATGGCTAAAAGATCACAACACAGATCCTGCAACCAACAAAACCTTAACGAGCGTAAAGCTTAAGAAAGATGATAAACACCCCGTAACTGGAAAAATACTTGAAGAAGATGAAGAGTATTATGAGCTTTACCCAGATACTGAAAGAAAAGCAAAGATTGCACTTTATCATGCTCAACAAGCAGCCGCTAAGGCCGCAACAGCAGATGCTGCCGCAGCAGCAGATAGTCGTTCACCAATGGTATTTTCAGGACACGCTGCCGCAGCGTCTGCAGCTGCAACAGAACGAAAACCAGATGCTAATGCTAAAAACGGAGACAACGACGATTCGCAACTACACTTCATTAGCATGAACCCTATCGACATGAACCCTATCGACATGTACCCTTTCGGAAAGCCAAAAGCTGATGGAACACGAGAATACAAAATATGCTGGCTAGTAGTACGACCGTCCCTTAACGCAGGTGGCGGCGGTGGAGCAGCACCTCTGCGTGAAGAAAGAACTGCAATTGTCACTCTTACACGAGATCAGCAAAAAATTTTCAACTCTATAGAAGAAGACTCTGTTGACTCTGTTAAAGATTTAATAAAAAAGCTTATGCGAGATTGTAATGCACGAGAGAATATTAGAATAGGGAATATTCAAAAAGAAATAGAGAGGCGACGCTTTGAAAGGGAAAACCATCTCCGTGTTCTTGCTGGTCTACCACCTGCTAGGATCTATCGTTTCGGAGATGCATGGACGCCCGCTGCCGCAGCAGCACGAGCACCAGATGTTAATGACGTAGAAAGCGATGATGACTATGATGATGATAGTCTACCACAACATTTTTGGCAGCTCGTTGAAAAAACAACACCAGAAACTCAAAAAGAACCTAATCGGAAAATAGCACCGCGTAAACATGGGAAATCGCGTAATGAGTAAGCGATCAGATGAGGTTGTGGCAGACTAAAGTAGGCTATTTCCACTGGTTTAGTAAATTGGCATAATTTTGGTAACCGATGCAGCAGCGGTTGCAGTAGCCTCCGCACCCCCAACAGCAAATGCAAGTGCAGCGGCTGCAGCTGAAAAGGGGTCAGATCTGTCCTTAATACAAGAATAAGTACAGATCTGACCCCTTTTATTAGTTATACTAGGTGATTCTAAGTAGTATAGTCGTCATGGTATTAAAAACGAGAGGAGAGAAGACAATGAGTACACGATCCGATGATATGCAAGCAGATTTACAAGCACAGCAAGGACAAGAACAGGAACAAGCAGTAGTTCTAAATCTAATTGATTTTGCCAATCTTGATCTCAGAGCAGCATTTGCTTCGATAGACGCTGTTACAGATACTCTTGAACGGGAAGGGCTTGATTCAGGAGACGAAGCAGAAGACGAACAAAATGATTCTGATTACCAATCAGAAAACGATGAAGATGTTTCCGAGGAAGACGAAGCAAATGATGAATCAGTGCGATATGCTGCCGCAAGAGCGGAAGATGCTCCAGCAGCAAATGCAGCGGCCGCGGCAGCACCTATGATGCTTTCAGCACAAGGAGCAGCGGCTGCAGCAGCGGCGCCAGCGCGTATTGATGATGCAATGTTTGCAGCAGTTAAAGCAAGCATTAGACAGCATGAAGAACAAGGTAGAGCACAAGCAGCGGCTGCCCTTTCAAGCACTATTAAAAAGTTATTTCCTTGATAATTGTAGGGGTCAGATAAGTAATAAGTACAGATCTGACCCCTTTTATGACTATTGCTGCAATAACGGTAAGACGTTTCTATCAATGGCGGCGCGTGCGCGAAAGATACGAGAGCGCACCGTGCCGACCGGGCAATGCATAATATCGGCAATTTCCTCGTATGACATGCCTTCTATTTCGCGTAACATGATTGCCGTTTTTAAATCATTGGGTAAATGATCAATTGTATCGTACACCGCATGTTCAATTTCATCTCGCATCATTAATCGTTCTGGTGTTCCCGTTTCTTTTGGGCTATTACGCATGGTAAAGCGTTCCATATCGGTAATTTGAATATCGATATCTGGAAGACGTCGGCCTTGCGAGATAATGTAATTTTTAGATGTGTTAATGGCAATGCGATATAGCCAAGTATAAAATGAGCTATCGCCTCTAAATTTGTCTAATGCACGAAAGGCTTTAATAAACACTTCTTGGCAAACATCTAAAATCTCGCTCGGATCTTTCACAAACCGTGCAACCACTTTAAATACTCTGGTTTGATAGCGCATCACAAGAACATCAAATGCGCGTGTATCACCTTTTTGTGCCGCTTCAATTAATTGTAAATCTAATCGATATTCATGCATTCGGACTGGCCCCCCATTTTTGGACACCTCCAGTCCCTTGGCAATGTGTCTACTGATATCTCTAGTCTAGTTAATTAGGGAACTTATTTCAAAGAACTTAAAAAGTAAATAAAATAAATCCAGACTGCTTCTAGTAGGTGTATAGACGCTTTGCTCTATTTTTAGTGAATTTTTCAGTGCGTTATTATTTTAATACCATAAAGCGTGTACAGAGCGCACGATATTCCGAGGAATTCACCGCATCAAAAGGCACTATTACACTGACAGATCGTGCTTGTAACCTTAAACGCAAAATAAGCAACCATTGGCTTTTAAAGCTATCGGTTTTTACTTTAGCGCGAGCCAAATGACCTTTTCTGGTTTGGCAGCCCCATCGTCCTTCTGAATCTTGCCAGATACGCACAATGGCATTTTTTGAAACACGCTTGGCATGGTGATTTAAGGTTAGCCAACCTTGACAACATAACAGTGCAATACCCAGAATTTTAAAAAAAAGAGGGATCGGTATCCACATCAAAATCAGGCTCGCGCCGCCATAAACAATCCATAAAAATAGAATAAGGACTCGAGATTTCCCTAACACTATTTCGATGCTGCCCATCTACCTGCCCACTATCCACCTATCCATGCCCGTTCACGCATCATTTTCAAAATGGGTAAAAAGTCTGGGTTTTCAGGTAAGCTTTTCCCAAGCAACCAATCATAGAGTTCTTGATCGGACTGGTTAAGCAATTGTATAAACACGCGTTTCACTTCCGAGGTTAACGAATCGTAACATCCATTCACAAAAGACAGCAACGCCATATCAAGCTCTAGCATGCCACGCCGACATTGCCAGAGAATTTGAGCTTTTGAAGCAATTTTATTTATTTCCATTTCCATATTCGCTAAAAATTGATATGCTCAATAAAATATAAATCTAAGGTTACCAGTTAATAGGTGAATGTGCAAATGCTAACAGAGTTTTTAGTTGATCTCAGTATCCCCTATGGTCTTATCAGTGTAGAAGGTAACGACGTTCAAAAGTTCTTACAGGGTCAATTAACCTGTGACATGCGAGACATCACGCCTGAAAAACCTGGAATGGGTGCCTATTGTAATTTAAAAGGCCGCATCCGTGCTCTATTTAGGATTTTTATTCGAGACAATACTTATTATCTTTTATTACCTAAGAATGTCTTACCGAATACTATATCGCACTTAAAAAAATATGCATTATTTTCTAAAATCACCGTAAAGGATGCCAGTACTACGTTTCAATGCCTAGGAATCTGTCACTACTCTTCGAGTGCCAATCGTTCTAACCTAACGAGCTTACTCGAAAATCCAAACTGCACTGTCCTGACTGTGTCTTCAGAACAAGATATTGTGATTTTTCCGGCAGAGCACCCATTACCTATTCATGTCAGTAATATCAACACTGTTCAGTGGGTTGATTTCGAAGTTTGGAAGCTTTTGGATATTCGTAACGGGATCCCACAAGTGTGGTTAGAAACTGTTGAACAATTTTTACCACATGATCTTAACCTGCCTCAATTAGGTGCTGTCAGTTTTACTAAAGGGTGTTATTGCGGCCAAGAAATTATTGCAAGAATGGAATATCGTGGTAAATTAAAACGCCATTTGCAACATATCATCTTACCGAGTGCAACTGATCTGCCCTTGCCTGGCACAAAATTATTTTCAGAACAAGAACCAGAAAAGGAAATGGGAACCGTTGTCTCGGCATGTTTTAATCCAAAACATCACGTTGAATTGTTGATTGTAATGAATTGATATCCGTCCGTTGTGTCTGCCCGAACCGCAGACCACTACACCGGCCGCATATGCGGAAACAACAGCACATCCCGAATAGAGGGCGAATTCGTTAACAACATCACCAAACGATCAATCCCAATACCCTCGCCTGCCGTTGGCGGCAACCCTTGTTCTAATGCGGTGATATAATCCGCATCATAATGCATGGCTTCTTCGTCCCCTGCATCTTTTGCAGCCGCTTGCTTTTGAAAACGGGCTGCTTGATCTTCGGGATCATTTAACTCTGAAAAGAGATTGGCAATTTCGCGCCCAGCAATAAAGAGTTCTGCTCTGTCGGTTATCTCGGGATTGAGATCGTTGCAACGGGCCAGCGGCGATACTTCTGTTGGATATTCCATAATAAAGGTTGGTTGTTGTAATTTAGATTCCACGGTGACATCAAATAACTCAAGCTGCAATCTACCCAAACCCCACGCTTTATCGATAGGGACTTGGTGTTTCTGTAAAACTTTTATTAAGTGTTCACGATTCTCTAAATCCTCTAATTTGAGATCGGCATTAAATTGCAAAATAGCCTCTTTAATGGTTAAACGTGCAAAAGGTTTTGAAAAATCTAATACACACTCTTGATACGCCACTTGAAGAGTACCCAATACTTTTTCAACCACGGTCTTGAATAGGGTTTCTGTTAAATCCATTAAATCTCGATAATCTGCATACGCTTGATAAAATTCTATCATGGTAAATTCTGGATTGTGGCGGGTAGATAACCCCTCGTTTCGAAAATTTCGATTGATTTCAAACACTCTTTCAAAACCACCCACCACCAGCCTTTTTAAAAATAACTCGGGGGATACCCGCAAATAGAGATCCATACTGAGTGCATTATGATGGGTAATAAAAGGTTTAGCTGCGGCTCCCCCAGGGATGACTTGCATCATGGGGGTTTCCACTTCTAGAAATTCTCGATTGGTTAAAAAATCCCGAATGGCTTGAATCGTTTTTGAACGTATTATAAAAGTTTTTCGGCTCTCTTCATTCACAATCAGATCCAGATAACGTTGTCGATAGCGGATTTCTTGATCTGCCAAGCCATGCCATTTATCCGGTAGCGGCCTTAAAGCTTTGGTCAGCAGTTCAACGGTGTTCGCTTTTACGGATAATTCCCCTGTTTTTGTTTTAAAAAGTGTGCCTTTTACCCCGAGAATATCCCCTAAATCTAAAGTTAAAAATTCTTCATAAGTGCCTTCTGGTAACGCTTCTCGCTTTACATATATTTGAATGCGGCCAGAAACATCTTGTAGATGTACAAAACTGGCCTTGCCCATAATACGCCGCATCATCATTCGGCCTGCGACCGATACTTCAATACCTTTTGCTTCTAGTGTTTGATTGTCTTCTGCACCAAAGGCTTCGTGCAAACCCTGCGCCTGATGCTGACGGCGAAATTGATTTGGAAAAGCGCTACCTTTTTCTCGGAGTTTGGACAGTTTCGCGCGACGTTGATTAATTTGTTCATTGGTATCTACCGGTAAAGTTGCTTCTGTATCAACTTCTTTTATATCCACTTCTTTCTCTTTCATAAACCCGCCTTTAAACTTGCTTCTATAAAAAAATCCAAATGTCCATCTAAAACGCTGCCTGTATCGCTGGTTTCAACGCCGGTACGCAGATCTTTAATTCGAGATTGATCCAACACGTAAGACCGGATCTGACTGCCCCAACCAATATCTGCCTTACTGTCTTCTAAAACTTGTTGTTCTTCAAAACGCTTACTGCGTTCCAGTTCATATAATTTTGCCCTAAGTTGCTTCATCGCAAAAGCGCGGTTTTTATGTTGCGATCGATCGCTTTGGCACTGTACCACGGTATTGGTTGGAATATGGGTAATTCGAATCGCAGAATCGGTACGATTAACATGTTGCCCACCCGCCCCGCTCGCACGATAGGTATCAATTCTTAAATCGGCAGGGTTAATATCTACTTCAATATCGTCATCTATTTCGGGGTAAACAAAGACAGAGGCAAAAGAAGTATGACGACGATTTCCAGAATCAAACGGAGACTTTCGAACCAATCGATGCACGCCCGTTTCTGTCCGAAGCCAACCATAGGCATACTCGCCTTCAAATTTAATGGTTGCGCCTTTAATGCCTGCTACATCGCCGGGAGAAATTTCTTGTAGAGTTGTTGTAAAGCCTTTTTGTTCCCCCCAACGAAGATACATTCTGAGCAGCATTTCTGCCCAGTCTTGCGCTTCTGTACCGCCAGAACCCGATTGAATATCCAAAAACGCACTGTTTGGATCCATTTTGCCTGGGAACATGCGTTGAAATTCTAAATTTTCGACTTTGGTTTGCAAACGTTGTATTTCTTCGCCAATCGTTTTAATAAGGCTAGTGTCTTGCTCTTCTTCTGCTAAATCCAGTAAGGCCTGTGCATCTAAAAGCCCCGTTTCTAAAGATTTTATTGTATTTACAACTTTTTCTAATTCTGATCGCTCTTTACCAAGTGTTTGGGCGTTTGTAGGATTATTCCAGACAGCAGAATCTTCTAATAGAAGACTGACTTCGGCTAAGCGTTCTTCTTTGACATCGTAGTCAAAGATACCCCCGAAGCGCCTTTGTGCGTTCCAGCAAATCTTTTAATGTATGCGTTATTTGATTAATTTCTAACATAAAAACCTGTTATCACCCGTTATAAGCTACTGATCTCAATCAAATAGATTATAACATTAATGTACAGGTTAAATATATACTACAAGATGTCGCAACAGCCGCCACTGCGAGCGTTTGCTCGCAGTGACGATGCCTAATAAGTCTAATTAAGCAACTTCTGCAGCAGCTTGTTTGGTAGACGCACGCCCACCAGCACCGGTTGCAATTTGCTTTTCTAACAACTCTTGTAGGTTTTTCGCCATACGAATTGCAAGTTTTGGATCTTTGAATGTATGGGTTAAGAGATAAATCCCCTGTATACCCGATACCAAGTTCAAAGCATAATCTCGTGCTTTCTCACCAACTCCTAAAGCACGGAATTGTGTTTCACACCAAGCCAGCAAATCATAAAGCAGTTTCGCTGCTTGATCTGCCAAGGAGCCACCTTGTTTACCCAATTCTTGGCAAAGTCCACCAATTGGACAGCCAAAACGGGCTGTTAACTCTAATTCATCCTGGCTAAATTGCAGCAAGGAGATTAGACGGGCTTTAGGATCGGCATTTTCATCTAGCCGGTTAAAAAATTCTACAAAGTCTGCAGATCGTTTTTCAATTACTGCTTCACCAATGGCTTCTTTGGTTTTGAAGTAATAATAAACATTTCCTAAAGGAACATCTGCTTCCTGCGCAATATCTGCAAGTGTGGTTTGATTAAACCCTTTTTGGTGAATCAATACTTTTGCAGCTTCTATTAAACGAACTCGTTTATCTGTTTTCCGTGGCATACACTTATAATCCATTGCTAAAAGTTACGGGGACATCTACCCCACTTCACAATTATGGCCATGGATTATCATAGCCATAATCACCCGTTTCACTTGCTTGGGATTATACAAAATCCCACGTCAGTTGAATACCAATTAAATCAGCACGACCTTTGCTGGTTCCATTAAAGGTTTGTAAACCTTGGCGGCTTTGTGCAGAGCCTGCCTGAACCAGAGCGGGTGCTGTTTCGTTAATTTTTGCTTTCTTAAAGAAAAGATGCGCATAACCAACATCGATTGCAAAACACTTGGTAAACCGATATTGAGCCCCAACGGATGCCCAATAACGTCTTTCATCGGGGATCCGAATCGATCGATAGGTATCCTGCGTGGGTGTCTTATCGTAAGCGGTTCCCAATCTAAGTCTTACTTGATCGTTCCATTGGTAGCTTCCACCCAATGAAGCGCGAACTGTGTTTCTATAATATTGCTTATAAAGCGCTTTGGTTCCATCGTATAGATTGAGCGGCAATGTTTTAAAGAGCGACCAGTGCATCCATTGAACATCGGCCATGACTGCCCATTGCTCATTAAAAGCGTGGTAAGCACTTAACAACACAGAATCTGGCAAAGTAATTTTAGATCTTAGACCATATCTGGTTTCTGGAAGACCCGCTGCGAGAAATTGATTAATGGTTTCGCCCCGTGGGTTTACTTTTACTTGAGAACGATAGCTAAGACCAATTCGCGTGCAATCAGTAAACTCATAAAGCACACCCGCGTGATAGCCAAGGCCCCAATTGCTGGCTGTACTTTCTGTCAGACCATCGGTATTTACATTACCTAAACCAATGCGGGAATCTAATTTCGCAACTAAATAAAGCGCATCTGCCCCAACACCAATAGAGAAACCATTCCAATTGTAAGCAATGCTTGGTCCAATATCGATGGTTTTTAAATCGGAACGCGTTGCCATATAACGGGCAATAGAATCGTTAGGATATTTAGTTTTTAAACCAAAAGGAGAGGCGACACTTAAACCAAAAACCCAGCAATCGTCTATTCTTTTGGCATAGTGTAAACCTGGCGCAATGGCATCTGCATCTGTAGACGTACTACCTGCACCTAAAGGGATAACCCTTCCTGTTGTAGGCGATGCAATATTGGCCGTTGCACTGGTTGCCGTTAATGTAGAATTTGGGAGAATCCAAACAGCAGAACCTACAATTTGTTCTTCACCTAACCTTGTTAAACCTGCGGCGTTGTAGTAACCAGTACTTGCGTCTTCTGCAATAGAGCCTGCACCAGCATAGGATGTTCCTAAACCACTGGCATTTTGTTCTGATAGTGCAAAACCTGCTGACCACACCGGTTGCGCAATGAAGGGCAACGAACCCGCTGCAAGCAGGCTAATAAGCCGTTTGTATCTAGACTGCTGTGACATACTTAATAGCTCCTTTAGTTAATGTCTAATTGACAGTTGAGTCCCTGGCAGGGATGTAGTCAACCATCATAATATCCCCTTTTACTGAGTCCATGTCAAATAGGTCAACAGTTGTTTGAGTAAATTTTTTCATCGACCTGCTATTAACTATTGTTTTTTAACTTGTCAATAAATGATGCCATCCTTCATCTGCTGCAAAACGTTTTCCATACCGTTGTGCAAGCAAATTCAAACGTTGTAATAATAAAGCCTCTCCTTGCTCACGAACATAAGCCATTGGTCCGCCTCTAAAGGGAGGAAACCCTGCACCAAATATCATACCAGCATCTAAGTAGTCTGAATCCGCCACAAGATTTTCTCGCAAGCAAGCAACGGCTTCGTTGAGCATGCGTAAAATCAATCGATCGATAATGTCTTCTGGCACTCTGTAATGAGTAGTTTTCTTTTTTATCGGTTTTCCATTTTTATACTGGTAAAACCCTTGTCCTGTTTTTTTACCCAAATGGCCCTGTTGGACAAGCTGTCGACAGCTTGCAGGTATTGATTCTTCAAAGTATTGACTCAAACTTTCAACCGCATAAAGACAAACGTCTAATCCAACGGTATCCGCAAGTTCAATAGGTCCCATGGGCATTCCAAATTCTATGGCTGCGTGGTCGATGGCAGCTGCTGGAACCCCTTCATCTAATAACAACATGCTTTCTAATAAATAAGGCATTAAAACTCGATTGACTAAAAACCCAGGGGAACTTTTAACGGATAAAGGTAATTTTTCAATGGCACGCACAAAAGCAATTCCTTTTTGTACGATTAAGGGATCAACGGCTTCTGAAACCACCACCTCTATCAAAGGCATTTTAGAAACAGGATTAAAAAAATGTAATCCAATCAAACGTGCTTTAGAATCCAGCGTTCCATAAATTTCATTTAAGGGGATAGTCGAAGTATTGGTTGCAAAAATGGCATCGGGTCTTGCTGTTTTTTCCAAGATCTTAAACAACTCAATTTTTGCTTCTTTTTTTTCTATAATGGCTTCTATTATTAAATCGGCGTTTTTTATCCCTTCTCCCTGTTTGTCTGGCATTAATCTATCTTGAGCAGATTTTATTTGAAAAGGTTCTTTAAGTTGCTTTTTAAATAAAACCAAGGCTCGATTTAATGCATTGGCGATTGCTTTTTCATTTTGATCTTGTAAAGTAACCCGCAACCCTTTTAGGGCACACCATGCTGCAATATCGCCACCCATAACGCCTGCACCAATAACATGTACATGCGTTACGTTAAACTGAAAACCTCGGTTTGTATTTTTTAATTTTTCTTGCAAGCGAAATACCTGCACTAAATGTCGAGCAGTATCCGTCATCATTAATTGCGAAATGGATTTTGCTTCTGCCATAAAAGCAGCATCATTTTGAACACCTTGCGCTACCCACAAGTCTATCATCGAAAAAGGCGCAGGATAGTATGTTCTATTGACTTTTTCAGCGACTTTTTTACGCAGCCATTTTCCTAATACTGGTCTTACAAAATTTACATTGGCTAATCGTTCAACAAAACTCGCTTGTTTTTGTTTAGGTTGCTTTTGAATACAAAAACGCACCGCTGCCAACCCCTGTCTTTCGGGCACAGCCATATCCACTACACCCATTTTAAGGGCTGCCTTTGCAGAAAGGGTTCTGCCCGACAAAATTAAATCCATGGCTTTGACAGCCCCAATTAATCGAGGCAACCGCACCGTACCCCCCCAACCCGGATGGATCCCTAACAGTACTTCGGGTAATCCTAATTTTGTTTTATACCCCTTCAGGGAAATATTTTCTATAACGGCTACTCGATATCGACACGCTAAAGATAATTCTAGACCACCGCCCAAACAAAATCCTTGGATAAAAGCAACCGTTGGAAACCGTAATGACGCCAATTGATTAAAAACCATTTGCCCTTGCCGAATCATAGTAAAGGCTGCTTCTGGGGTTTCTAAGTTTTTAAATTGCTGGATATCTGCGCCCGCAATAAATCCATTTTTCTTTCCGGATTGAATCACCAGCCCGGATGGCAAGGGATCCGCTTGATAACTCTGCAATAAAAATGAAAGTTCTTCTAAGACTTCCGTACTAATAGTATTGGTACTTGAATTTTGTTTATCAAACGTTAGCCAAATAATACCTGCGTCATCACGCTCACTTTTCCAATGGTTAAGCATTGTTAATTTTTCCATTATAGTAGCTCCTCCCTTCTTTCTATTAATAGAGCGCCGCCTTGGCCACCCCCAATACAAAGACTGGCAATTCCGTGTCTGGCGTTATTTCTTTTTAATACGTGTAATAAATGCAATACTAATCGAGCGCCGCTGGCACCCACCGGATGCCCTATCGCAATGGCACCCCCTTCTACATTTAATTTTTCTAAAGGAAGCACCCCTAATGCTTTTTCCATTCCAAAGTGTGTTTGGCAATAGTGTTTATCTGCCATGGCATTCATACAAGCAAGCACTTGTGCGGCAAAGGCTTCGTTGATTTCCCAATAATCAATATTGTCTAGTGTTAATTGTTGTTGCAACAGTAGCTTTTGTATTGCATGAACAGGCCCTAACCCCATCACAGCAGGATTCAGTGCCGCCCACGCGGTATCAATAATTCGCCCAATAATAGGCAAATGGTAACGTTTAACTGCCGTTTCGCTGGCTAAAATTAAAAAAGCGGCGCCATCGGATACCTGTGAACTATTACCCGCTGTCACGTTTCCAAAAGGCTTATCAAACGCCGGTTTTAAAGTGGATAATTTTTGAACGGTTGTATCGGCTCTAATGCCATTATCAAATGAAAACACGTTTCCTTGCCAATCGTACAAGGGTGTTATTTCCTCTAAAACCCCATTTTCTATTGCCTTTTGAACCTTTTGATGACTTTGTACCGCATAAGTATCCATTTGCTCGCGAGTAATACCAAATTGGTACGCCAAGATTTCTGCCGTTTGACCCATCGATAAATTCACGATGGGATCGGTTAGGCCTTTTAACAAGGCAACAACGGGTATAAAAAATTGCGGCCTAATGTTCGAAAGCAACGAAAGTTTTTTTCCAAAATTCTTTGCCATTCGAAATTCGCTTAACCAGTCTACAAAATTTTCTTGATATAGCAATGGTGTACGACTTAACGCTTCTGTTCCGCCCGCCAGCACTAACTGATGACGACCACTGGCAATATCGGAGACTGCACAATCTATCGCTTGAAGGCCGGAGGCACAATTTCTTTGCACTGTCCAACCCATGACTTTGTCCCCACAGCCCAATCTTAATGCAATTAAACGTCCAATATTGGCTTCATCGAAAGCGGGTGCAACACAGCCTGTAATGACTTCGTCTATCTCTGTCGGTTTAAATAGCTGGCGTGCAAGCAATGGTCCCGCTGTCGCAACCGCTAAATCCGAGGCAGACAAGGGATTCGGTTTGCCTGCGGCTTTCAGAAACGGCGTTCGTGCGCCATCGACCACATAAACTGTTTTATTGGATTGTCGCATATTACTTTAATTCCCCATTAACTGTTCTTCTGAAAATTCATCCACCTGTATGGTCTCTAACCGAGTTTTTTCGGAAAGCATTAGCAAATCCGCCTCTTCTCGCGTAATAATGCCTTTGGTTATTGCTTCTTGAATTTTTGCATTCAAATTTAAAAGTTTTGAAATAACCCCTTTTTTTACGGCCAATTCTATTTTTGCAACAATTGGTTCTGCCGCTATCATACGCGTTAAGGTTAATTCAAGATGCGTGACAGGATTGTTTTCTTGTCGACTATGATAACAATATCGCGTCAATTGGTCTCTAAAAATAGAGGGCAGCATAGCAACAGAAGCCAACTGATGTTCCAAGGCATCCGAGGGCATCGAATAAATCCTACCAAAAGGAAATACCCAAACTCGCAGTAAGAACCCAACCAAGGGGACAGGAAAATTTTTAAAAAATTTATAGAAGGCTTCCTGACTGTGATATAAACAAGTTTGCAAGCCCCAAGAGACATGCGGCGGATCGTATTTTTTATCTCCAAAATCTTGGTAATACTTTAAAACTGCCGAACCTATATATAAATAACTTAATACATCTCCTAAACGGGCAGACAATCGTTCACAACGTTTTAATTTTCCCCCGAGAATGATTAAAGTAATATCGGCAATAAACGAGAACGCACTGCTTAATCGACTCAATTGACGATAATATTTTCGAAAGGGGGAAATTAAAGGCGCAGAACAAAATAACCCACCGGTCAGCGAATGCGATAAGCTTTTAACCGCATTTGCAAGCGTATACCGAAGATGTCTAAAAAGCGACTCATCGAAACGTTTTAGACCTTCTTCTGGATTTGCATGGTTTATCGCTTTCATTTCTTGTTGGATGTAAGGATGACACCGAATAGCGCCTTGACCAAAAATAATTAAATTTCGGGTTAAAATATTAGCACCTTCCACTGTAATGCTAATCGGTATACTTTCATAAGAGCGTCCTAAATAATTTTTGGGACCTAGCATAATGGCTTTTCCACCATGAATGTCCATGGCATCGTTGACGACTTGTCTGGCCATTTCAGTCATATGATATTTTGTAATGGCGGTCACAACGCTCGGACGATGATGTTGATCGATGGCCGTTAAAGTAAATAATCGGGTAGCTTCTATTAAATACGTCAAACCTGCAATTCTGGCTAAGGGTGCTTGAACCCCTTCAAAGTGACCAATAGACGTATTAAATTGTTTACGGATTCGGCAATAAGCCCCGGTGGTACGATAGCCCACTTTGGCCGCAGCACTGCTTAAAGCCGGTAAGGAAATCCCTCTGCCTGCTGATAAGCATTCCACTAGCATTTTCCAGCCTTTTCCAGCCATTTTAGGCCCGCCAATGATCCAATCTAGCGGAACAAAAACCTCTCGACCCCGAGTGGGACCATTCATAAACGGTTGGTTTAAGGGAAAATGTCTATGGCCAATTTCCACACCCGGGTGATTGGTTGGCAATAAACAAAGTGTTATGCCCAAAGATTCTGCGTTACCAAGCAATTTTTCTGGATCGTAAAGTTTAAAGGCTAACCCTAAAACCGTTGCAACGGGCGCTAACGTAATATACCGCTTATCCCAAGTGAGTTTCATCCCGATAATGGATTGTCCTTCAAATTCTCCTTTGCAGATAATACCAACATCCGGGATTGCACCGGCATCACTGCCGGCCTCTGGTGCCGTTAATGCAAAGCAGGGAATGTCTATTCCTTTCGCTAACCTTGGTAAATAATATTGTTTTTGTGCCTCTGTTCCATAAGCGATTAATAATTCGCCTGGTCCCAACGAATTGGGCACCATCGTTGTAATGGCCGTTGTTAAGCTGTGTGTTGCAATTTTTTGAACGATGGTCGAATTTGCCAAGGCGCTAAACCCAAGCCCGCCATAGTCTTTAGGAATCATCATCCCAAAGAATCCTTCATTTTTTAAATATTCCCAAGCAGGTTTGGGTAGATCAAGCGTTATATGCGTTACTGACCATTCTTCTACTTTTTTACATAACTCTTCTACTTGATGGTTAATAAAATGTAATTCTTCAGCAGAGAGCTCCGGTTTTTTAAATTGATGCAATTTGCGCCACGCCACACGTCCTTGAAATAAATCTGCTTCCCACCAAACATCTCCTGCTTCAACGGCTTCTTGTTCTGTAACGCTCATAGGCGGTAATACTTTTTTAAACCAACGAAACAAAAAAATCGTTAGCATTCTTTGTCTTATGAATGAGAAGTTAAATAGGAGAATAAAAACTAATAATGCTACCCATAACCCCCATTGGGCAGAAAGTGTTAACGTTCCCGCCCACTGCAGCATTCCCAACGTTAAGAAAAATGTGAGAGACCAAATCGATGCAGGAGCCTCGAAAAAAGCCAAACCCCAAACGGTAATTAATGCTGCAATGACAAACAGTTCCCAAAATGCCATCTAATAGTCTCCCTGCCAAGAACACTCGACAATACACACAACTTCACTTGATGGTACACCTAAACCCCAGTGTTTATAAAACTATTTGTTAAAACTATCTATAATTCCATAATAATGTCTATATTTGTTGGTAGAATAACAATATAAGCAGTGGGAAAATTTTAAGAATACAGGAGCGTGAAGTATGATACGTGCACATGAATACCCTATTGTTGGAAATTGGTATTTAGATCTTGATCATCGAGAACAATTTGAAATTGTGGCCAAAGACGAAGAAACGGATACCATTGAGATACAGTCTTTTTCTGGTGAAATTGAAGAATTAGATGAGGACACTTGGTTTTCGATGCACGTAGTCTCTATTGCCCCCCCAAAAGATTGGTCTGGCCCCTACGAAGTTGATAAAGAAGAATTTTCAGAGCTGGGTGACGAGATTATACACCCTACGCGCTGGTCTGATCCTTTTACCTCCGACTCCTCCGACTAAATGAACCATTTACCATTTATTTAAACAGTCTGGACAACAGAACAGCTTTGTATTAATATGGCAATCAGTCTTAAAACATAACCAATTGAAGGAAGCTTTATGACTAAGTTAACCAAGCGACAGCAAGAAATATTAGCGCTTATTCAATCCCATATGGCAGCCACAGGATCTCCGCCAACGCGTGCAGAGATTGCCAAAACCATGGGTTTTCGATCTCCCAATGCTGCAGAAGATCATTTAAGAGCGTTGGCCAGAAAAGGGGTTATTGAATTAGTCCCTGGCACCTCTCGCGGGATAAGATTAACTAGACCTGTCGGCGGCATGCCTATTGTTAAAAGTAACGGCTTAACACCCGGACAACCTTTGCTCTCCGACAGTCATATTATTGGTACTTGCAAGCTCGATCGGTTACTTTTTCATCCTTCTACAGATTATTTATTGCATCTTACACATAAGAGCTTTCCTACGCTCGATATTTTAGAAGGCGATTATTTAGCGATTCAGAAAATCCAAACCGCACAGCCTGGACAAATAGTACTGATTGCAAATCATGAACTGGTTGTACAACGTTACAACCAAGACTTACAACTACAATCCGTTAACATAGAGGGGCTCGTGGTTGGGGTTATCCGTTCATTAACAAAATCGCCTCTAACACCCCTATAACACACCTAAAACGTAACGCTATTTTATAGCGAGAAGAATAATCTATGAGTAAAAAATTAAAGCGCGTTATTGTTGGTCTTTCTGGTGGTGTCGACTCCTCTGTGGCTGCCTTTCTTTTAAAAGAACAAGGCTATCAAGTTGAAGCGCTTTTTATGAAAAATTGGGAAGAAGACGATACCGACGTCTATTGTCCCGTCAGTCAAGATATTCAAGATGCGGAAAAAGTCTGTAAAAAATTAGACATACCGTTACAAACGGTCAATTTCTCAACGGAATATTGGGAAACCGTTTTTGAACATTTTTTGTCAGAATATCGATTAGCCCGTACGCCAAATCCAGACATATTGTGTAATCGGGAAATCAAGTTTAAAGCTTTTTTAAATCACGCTCTACAGTTAGGCGCCGACTACATCGCCACGGGTCATTATGCTAAAAAATCAGAAAATGCAAAGACTTATCAACTTTATAAAGCAGCAGATACCAATAAAGATCAAAGTTATTTTTTATATACCTTGGGACAAAACGCACTGTCTAAAACACTGTTCCCGATTGGCCATTTAGAAAAACCAGCGATACGCGCGCTCGCAAAAGAAATAGGGCTGCCCAATTTTGACAAAAAAGACAGCACTGGCATTTGCTTTATCGGGGAACGTAAATTTAAAAATTTTTTAAATCGTTATATTCCTGCTAAACCTGGCAACATAGAAACGCCCAACCACGAAGTGGTTGGGCGACACGATGGTCTTATGTTTTACACCTTGGGCCAGCGTCAAGGGTTAGGCATTGGCGGTCAAAAAAATTACGAAGCCAATCCTTGGTATGTGATTGCAAAAGATGTAGAACGTAATGTGTTAGTCGTGACACAAGGCGAAGATCATCCTCTGCTCTATTCACACTCTTTAAAGGCTTCGGAGTTACACTGGGTGGAAGGCACGTCACCCACGACCCAATTTCGGTGTAGCGCAAAAATTCGATACCGGCAAAAAGATGAGCCCTGTCTGGTACAAATAGAAGACAATCATCACTGTACGGTTGTTTTTACAAATCCACAACGGGCCATTACGCCTGGACAGTCCGTTGTATTTTATCAACAAGATATTTGTCTTGGCGGGGGAATTATTCAATGACAAACACAAGCCCAAACATTGAGTTTCGCACAAGAATCCTTGCTTTAGCCGGTGTTTTTCAGGCTGCCGCTTTAGTAAAGCAATTAGCAAGAACTGGCCGCAGTGAAGAGCCCTATTTTACCACCAGCATTGAAAGTCTCTTTAAAATAGCGCCTAATAATGCTTTAGAGGTATATGGGGAAACCGCTGCCGCCAATTTAACTTTAGGTTTACAGGCGTTGATCCATCTTTTCAGTAACAACCATAAACAACCGAAAGATTCCGAAATTGCACGTTATGTTTTTTCACTGTTGCATTTAGAAAGAAAATTAACAAATCATGCTAAAATGTTAAATAGTATTAGCATTGGCATAGAACGCGCTGCCAATCAAGCAATCCATTTTACCTCGACGCATGAAAATGTAATGGCAAATTTGGCTTCACTCTATACAGATACCATCAGTACTTTTAATTTTCGAGTACAGGTAATGGGCGAACCGATGCATTTAAACCATACTCATACGCTCAATAAAGTAAGATCTTTATTGCTATCGGGCATACGTTCTGCGGTTTTATGGCGGCAACTCGGCGGCAAGCGTTGGCAATTGGTTCTTTATAGAACAATGAATATACAAGCGGCGAAACAATGGCTTCAGGCGGCAAGGGTTTCTGAGGCGGAAAATGTTTAGTGGAACCAACGTAACTTATTTAACCGATTCTAAAAATTTTTCAATATCTTCAATACCCAAAGAAAGATAAGTTAGATCATACTGAGGATAGGTCTGGATTAATATTTTAGATCGTTCTCTAAGCTGATTAACACGTATTTTAGATTTATTGAGTTTTGTTTCTGCTATAATAATTCGTTTTTCCAGATCATTGATAGCCACGACATCAATTTCATTTTTATTATCTTTTTCCCAATAACCTCCAATTTCATTAAATTGATTTGTTTCCTTAAATAAATTTTGAAAAAAATGTTCCAGCATCGGGCCACAATAAGTTGAAAAATCGCGTTTAACAATTTTCTTAAGATATTGAAAATTTTCAATTTCTACTGCCGTCTGATATCGGTATACAAAACGAAACCAAAAATTTAAAAAATTATCAACGATTTTGTATTTCTGGTATTTAGTATTGGGCTTTGCCTGAATAGAACGATGCCGCGCGATAACACCATAGTCTACTTCTAGTCGTTGCAAGTAGCCGCCAATATCTTTTTTTAATATGGATTCAATTTCGGAACGCGCAGTTTTCCCTAAAGATATTAGTTCCAAAATTGAAAAATAAGTAAGATAATCGCGACCAAACTCTGTAATCAATAAATTTTTACCTTCGTTTAAGAAAAGCGAATTACTTTGAAATATTACCTCCAACATATCTTCTAGATTCTTCACCTTGGCTTTGATAAATACATCTATATATTTTGGCAAATACCCAGTTAAAACAAAAAAATGAAATAAATTATCGGAGTTATAAATATCGTTATCTTCTAAAATTTTTCGAGTGGTTCTTATTGAAAAAGATTTCATATTCAGAATGCGATCGGCCCGTCCAAACAATGGTTCTTTTTCTTCCTCAAAAATTTTATGCATTAAGGAATACACAGAACCAATAAAGATAATGTGTAGTTTAATCGAATATTTATTTAAATCCCATAATTTTTGAATATCTGAATACACCGAAGGATTAATTTGAAAAAATTCTTGGAACTCATCAAAAATCAAACTATAATTTTCTTTTTTGGCTATTTCTAACAACAAAGCAAAAATATCTTTAAAATTCCGAATTTCACCTATTATTGGGACTTGTACGAAAACTTTTCTAATCTCTTCTAAAAATTCTTGGCACAACAAATGTTCTTCTTTTTTAGCAATAAACAGATATAAAAATCGTTTCCCCTGGGCATGATGCAAGGCTAAAACGGTCTTACCAACGCGGCGACGCCCTGTTAAGACTGTCATAATACCGGACGAGGCAGATTGCTTATCTAATTGATTTAAAAGAATTAATTCCGATTCTCTGTTGTAAAATTTCATTTCCGTAACCATGGTTGCTGTAACTACGGTTACAATAGCTCATATTTTTGTGGGATGCAAGCCAATTCGACACGGTAAGAATCTATAACCCATCAATTGCATCTTTTGTTGCTTGATTAAAAGAAAGAGACAATCCGCAATAACTCATTACTATTTCCGCAAAAGTTGTTTAGTTTCCGCCAATAACAACGCATAAGCTAAAAATGGATCGCGCAATGGCACTGTATTTATTTTGTTGTCCACTTTAATAGAAAGATATCCGTCTACAAAACCTTTTTTTAATTCTGCCACAGAATACGCATCAATACTGGCAATTGCCTCGCTATCTTCTTGAGCCGTATTTTGTTGTTCGACCACCGTTGCTAAAAATATAGGCACAACAGTATTCAACGCCCCACTGTCTGGCGTCATCTTTCCAAGCAAATGCAGATCCTTAATAACCATTCCTGTTTCTTCTTTGACTTCTCTTTTTGCAGCTTGTTCTATTGTTTCGTTTAAGTCGACCGCTCCGCGTGGAAGTTCATATTCCCAAGAACGGGTCGCATGACGAAAAGTACGATTTACGACAATTTTTCCATTGGGTAATACCGCCATAACAGCAACCCCCTGAAAACCCTTTAAAGAGTTTGTCCATAATATTCTGCCATACACGCCATATTTTTTATTTGGAAATTGAACGGCGTCGTTTAACCAAATCCAATATTTATCTTTGTGCATAACACCCACCGAACGACCAGTGTCTTTTTCAATTTCAGCAATTTTTTGTTTGTCGCGAATAATTTCAATTTCGCCTTTTTCTGCACTCCCCAAAGGACCCACGGTCTTTGGGTAATTTTTCAAATATTCAAAATAGGTATCCAGACTAGACGCTGTTTTTTGATTGGCATCGGCAATAACGTTATCAATCAATAAAAAAGATAAAAAAAAGGGTAGTAATTTTAATAAAATTCTAGCGTTCATAGTTTCCTCTAACTCTCAAGCCTTTAAATCTTCAAACCGCTTGCTTCGCCAATGCAATACTGTCCGACATTGTCTCGCAAATTGCCAACTTCCCTGGCTGCAACATAACATTCGCACGTTTTAAAGTATCCATGGGTTGTTTTTGCACATCCGATAATATCACGAATATTTGTTTGTTATAAAGAGATTCTAGCGCGGATTTTAAAGCAACCACACCACTAATATCCATGGTGGGCACGTTGTGCATTTGTAAAATAAGAACCTTTAACCCTGCACTGTGTTCCCGCAAAGTACTCATGGCTTTTTCGGTTGCACCAAAAAAAAGCGGGCCAGAAATCTCATAAACCATAACATTATCGGGTAAGGGTTCGTGCACATTCCACTGTGTCGCTTCTAAAAGCCAGCGACCGCCTGTAATGTTTGCCATTTGCTTCATAAATAATAACGCGGCAAGTACCATCCCTACCCCAACGGCAATCACCATATCGAGCAATACGGTTAATCCAAAACAAATTAATAGCACGACAACGTCGCTTCGCGTACCCACGCGTACAATTTGTAAACAATGCCTAACGTCGAAAATATTCCATGCCGCCATGAGTAGTAATGCCGCTAAAGCCGCCATGGGAAGATATGAAAAAACAGGCGCAAAAATCAAGATAACTGCTAAAATGGATACTCCGTGAATAATAGAAGAAAGCGGCGATTTTGCACCCACACGAAGATTTGCCACCGATCGCGACAAGGCACTGGTAGAAGCAATGCCACCAAAAAAGGGCAACACTAAATTACCAATTCCGTGTGCAACTAATTCTGTATTAGGATTATGTTTTGTGCCCGCCATACCATCTAAAACGACTGCACATAGCAATGCTTTAATAGAACAAAGCATGGCAATGGCAAAGGCAGAACCAAAAACACTTCGCACAGTCTCTAAATCTAAATTTTGCGAAAAAGATAAAAACTCAGGCAATGCCTGAGGAATTCCACCATACCGTGTGCCAATGGTGGCAACCGACAGTTCTGGAAAAAAATGTGGCAGCCAAAAACCCACCAAACTGCCTATAATCATAGCGACTAAATGACCGGGTACTGGCAACTTAAATCGAGGCCATACCATCATGACTAAAAGCGTTGTAATACCAACGGTTGTATCCCCTAATTTCCAAGAAGGGAAAGCTTCTACCAATGCCAATAGTCTGTCTAAGAAATATTTAGGCTGTGTTAATAAATCGAGTCCGAAAAAATCTTTAATTTGCAAGGCACAAATAACAACCCCTGTTCCTGCAATAAAACCTGTTGTGACTGGATAAGGAATAAATTCTATGACGCGGCCCAATTTTGCAATACCCATAATGAGCAACATTAAGCCAGCCATCCAGGTTGCCAACATTAACCCGCCAAAACCATATTGATAAACCACGGGATAAATCAAAACGGCAAGCTCTGCGACGGGTCCGGAAACGCTTAAGCGAGCGCCTCCTAGAAATCCAATTAAAGGGCCGGCTATCATTGCCCCGTACAGCCCATGCTCTGGCTGAACGCCGCAAGCAATCGCTACTGCCATGGTCATTGGGATAGCAATAATACAAACGGTTAAGCCTGCACCAATATCTGCCCAAAAATCTCGTCGGCTATAGCCGCTTCGCCAGACCTCCCGAATGGCCAATGCCAAAGGAATGTTAGAAAGCTTAAACCCCATGAAATATCTCCCACAATATTTTATTGTAGAGCAAGGCTGCTATACTAACACAACACGCTTTGCGAAAAAAAATGGAGTATCAACTTGAAACAAATTATTAAAATAGGCAGCGCCATTTTATTGTGTTTCAGTTTAATGACAGGCTGTGCAATGCATCAAGTCCAAGCACCCACCAAAGCAACATTAACCAGCGTTGCAACACAAAAAAAGCTTAAAGCACTCAATAAATTTGCAGCCACTGGTAAGGTAGGTTTTAGCGATGGCGAAAGGGGCGGCAATGCAACCCTTCGATGGGAACAAGAAGGCAATGATTATCAACTTAGGTTATATGGACCTTTGGGCAGCGGTTCTATCAAAATAGTCGGTCAAGCCGGTTCTGTGTATCTAGTTCAATCGAATGGCCAAACCGTCACCGCAAAAACCCCAGAAGCGCTCGTACAACGCGAACTTGGCTGGACCATTCCAGTTTCTGGTTTACGATATTGGCTTCGGGGCATACCAACCCCTGGTACCCCTTCAAAAATGAAGTATAACGAAAATGGAGAGTTGGAATCCTTAGAACAACAAGGGTGGACAGTGTATTATCAGTCTTATCAAGACATCCAAGGCCTACGTTTGCCGTACAAATTACTTCTGCAAAATGGCCCAATTAGGCTCAAATTCATTTTCCATGAGTGGCAGTTCTTATATTGACACCTCTAGAAGCCGCCCGCATAATAAGGACCTAAATTGGGACGTCGCCAAGCGGTAAGGCACAGGGTTTTGATCCCTGCATACCTAGGTTCGAATCCTAGCGTCCCAGCCATTTTAAGTCGGGCCGACAAATGGAGGTTAGCCGTTTGACTAATTTCAAACTTTTTTCAGGCAATGCCAATCTCCCGCTCTCCCTAAAAATCGCAGAATATTTAAAAACCCCTATCAGCAATGCGCTCGTTGGTCAATTTAGCGATGGAGAAACACGCATTGAAATTAAAGACGATGTCCGCAATCAAAATGTTTTTATTCTGCAATCGACCTCAAACCCTGTTAACCAGCATCTAATGGAATTATTATTAATGGCAGATGCAATACGACGCGCTTCTGCAAAATATATCACCGCGGTTATCCCCTATTTTGGATATGCAAGACAAGATCAGTGTAAAAGCGAAGCACAAGTCCCTATTAGCGCCAAAGTCATTGCCGATCTTTTAGCCAGTGTCGGGATCCAGCGGATTGTAACGGTCGATATTCATGCAGGACAGCTCCAAGGTTTTTTTTCGACGCCCTTAGACAATATTGATGGACTAACCATTTTTTTAAAAGATATTCAGCAGCAAAATAATTCCAATCCAATGATAGTCTCACCCGATATCGGAGGTGTGTTACGTGCTCGCGCTTTCGCGAAACTTTTAGAAATTAATGATTTGGCTATCATTGACAAACGACGCCCTCACCCAAATGAGGCTCAAGTGATGCATTTAATTGGAAACGTTAAAAATCGACATTGTGTGATCATAGACGATATGGTAGACACCGGCGAAACACTTTGTTTGGCAGCAAAAACGCTAAAAGACCAAGGCGCAAAAAACGTTATCGCCTATGCCACGCATCCTGTTTTATCTGGCTCCGCCATTCAAACCATTCGATCTTCTGCGTTGGATGCCTTGATTGTCTCGGATACCATTCCATTGAATCAAAACGCCCTCGATTGCCCATTGATTCGGCAACTGAGCATTGCACCCATTATCGCAGAGGCGATTTTAAAATTGCTCTAAAAAACGTAAATCGTTTTCAAAAAAGAGACGAATATCATTTAACGAATAACGCAACATCGCCAATCGCTCTACACCCATACCAAAAGCAAAACCAGTATAGAGTTCGCTATCAATATGACAGTGTTCTAATACTTTAGGATGAACCATGCCACAACCCAACACTTCCAGCCAGCCTGTTTGGCTGCAGGTACGACACCCTTTGCCTTTACAAAAGGTACACTGAATATCTACTTCTGCAGAAGGCTCTGTAAAGGGGAAATACGAAGGACGAAAACGAATGTTAAGATCTTCTTCAAAGAAAGCCTGTAAGAAATGTTCTAAAACACCCTTTAGATGACCAAAATGTATCCCAGGTTCTATCATCAGCCCTTCTACTTGATGAAACATGGGTGTATGCGAAATATCGGATTCGCAACGATAAACCCGACCCGGTGCAATCATGCGAAAAGGTGGTTTTCCTTTACGCATGGCTCGAATTTGTACGGATGAGGTGTGTGTTCTTAATAACTTTCCATCTGGAAAATAAAAAGTGTCGTGCATGGCCCGTGCAGGATGATGAGAAGGAATATTTAAGGCCTCAAAATTATGAAAGTCATCTTCGACTTCTGGCCCTTCTTCAATACTAAACCCTAATCGTAAAAACCATTCTTCGATTCGATTTAAAGTTCGAGTAATGGGATGTAAATGCCCTTGTTCCATCCCACGGCCAGGTAAAGTAACATCTAATTGTTCTGCAGCAATGGCTGCTTCTAATGCGTGTTTTTCTAAAATGTGTTTACGGGTTTGAATAACGGCTTGGAGTGTTTCTTTTGCTTGATTAACGGATTGCCCAACCGCTCGACGTTCTGATTCTGGCAAATTCCCTAAGGTTTTTAAGAGTTGAGTGATTTGACCCGTTTTGCCTAAATATTCTACACGAACATTTTCAAGCGCTTTTAAATCAGCAGAAGCAGCCACTGCCGCTTCTGCTGATGCAAGTATTTTGATCAAGTCTGACACTTAGATCTCCATAGTAGCCCTTAAGCCACTAATGCTTTTTTCGCTTGCTCTGCAATGGCTGCAAAAGCAACCTGATCGAATACTGCTAAATCGGCTAACACTTTACGATCGATCTCGATAGAAGCTTTTTCTAAACCCGCAATTAAACGGCTATAAGAAAGCCCATTCAACCGTGCGGCTGCATTAATACGCACAATCCACAATCGCCGAAACTCACGTTTACGATTTTTACGATCTCGATAAGCATACTGAGCAGCTTTGATGACTGCTTGTTTTGCAACTCGATACACTGAACGGCGAGCGCCGTAATAACCTTTCGCTTGATCTAAAACTTTTTTATGTCGGGCTTTAGCAGTTACCCCACGTTTGACTCGTGCCATCGCTTATTCCCCCCTAACCATTTGGTAACATTTGTTGAATCGCTGCAACATCACTGCCGCTCACCGTCTTTAAATGACGTAGGTGACGCATCCGTTTACTGCTTTTCTTTGTTAAAATGTGATTACGATGAGATTGACGATGCTTAAAGCCGCCAGAACCCGTTTTCTTGAAGCGCTTTGCTGCGCCTCGATTGGTCTTTAATTTTGGCATACTATTTACTCCGCGATTAAAATTACATAACTACTTTTTTTTAGGGGCTAATACCATCACAAGTTGCCGGCCTTCTGCGTTTCTTGGGAAAAATTCGACTTTACCATAGTCTAGTAAGTCATCTCTAACCCGTTCTAAAAGCTTAATGCCTAACTCCTGATGGGTAATTTCTCGGCCTCTAAAGAAGACCGTGACCTTAACCTTATCGCCCTCTTCTAAGAAACTACGAAGGTTGCGTAGCTTTACCTCGTAGTCCGCTTTATCAGTTCCTGGACGGAACTTAATCTCTTTAACTTTAATTTGTTTTTGTTTTTTCTTTGCCAGCGCTTTCTGCTTGCTTTCTTGAAACAAAAACTTTCCATAATCCATCACTCGCACAACCGGCGGATCCGCGTTGGGTGAGATCTCGACTAAATCCATTGAGGATTCATCTGCAATCCGTTTTGCTTCTTTTAAGAGCACAACCCCTACTTGGCTACCATCTTCGGCTATTAACCGCACTTTAGGAGCGCGAATCTGAGAGTTTACACGATTTCGCGTCTCTTTTCCAGTAGAACTAATAACTTACTCCTCCCCCTTTGGTTTTAATCCAACTTGCGCAAGCTCCAAAAAAAGCTTTTCAGAAAACTCTTTCTGAGACATAGAGCCCAAGTCTACCCCATCTCGTGTCCGTACGGTTACCTGCTGATTGGCAAGCTCACGATCCCCAATAATTAATAAATAGGGCACACGTTGAATGGTATGTTCGCGGATTTTAAACCCTATCTTCTCATTTCTCAAGTCCTCTTGGACCCTAAAACCCTGTTTTCTTAAAGAATCTGCCATTTGAAGGGCAAAATCTGCCTGTGCATCCGTAATATTCATCACAACGACCTGAACCGGCGCAAGCCATAGCGGTAAAGAGCCACCTGTTTCTTCGATCAGTATTCCAATAAAACGTTCGAGAGACCCCAGGATTGCCCGGTGCAACATAATAGGCGTACGGCGGGAGCCATCTTCTGCTATATACTGAGCACCCAAGCGTTCTGGCATGGAAGGATCCACTTGTATTGTTCCGCATTGCCACACTCGGCCCAAACTATCCTTACAGGAATATTCAATTTTTGGTCCGTAGAAAGCGCCTTCACCGGGGGCGAGTTCCCAGGGCAGCCCGGTTTCATTCAAGGCAATCTCTAACGCACGTTCTGCTTTATCCCAACTTTCATCGGAGCCCACTCGTAGTTCAGGCCGCGTCGACAGTTTGATAATAACCTCTTTAAAACCAAAATCCTTATAAACTCTAAACAGTAGTTCATTAAAAGCAGCCACTTCGGATTGAATTTGTGCCTCGGTACAAAAGATATGCGCATCGTCTTGCACAAAACTGCGAACACGCATTAACCCATGCAAAGCGCCTGAGGGTTCGTTACGATGACAAGAACCAAATTCTGCCAATCGCAAAGGGAGATCGCGGTAACTTTTAAGCCCTTGGTTAAATATTTGTATATGGCAAGGGCAATTCATGGGTTTTATCGCATAGTCATGATCATCGGCTTGCAACGTAAACATATTTTCTCGAAATTGTCCCCAATGACCCGAGCGTTCCCACAAGGTTCTATCGACAATTTGAGGCGTTTTGACTTCTTGATACCCTTCAACACTCAAAATTTTACGAATGTATTGCTCGATGGCTTGATAAATCGCCCAACCCTTCGGATGCCAAAAAACCATACCAGGCGCTTCTTCTTGAATATGAAAATAATCAAACTTTTTAGCCAATTTTCGATGATCGCGTTTTTCGGCTTCTTCTATTCGATGCAAATAAATTTCTAAATCTTTTTTATTGGCCCAAGCAGTGCCGTAAATACGTTGCAGCATTTCATTTTTGGCATCCCCACGCCAATACGCGCCGGCCACTTTCATTAACTTAAACACTTTTATTTTGCCAGTACTGGGCACATGCGGGCCCCGGCATAAATCTATAAAATCCCCTTGCTGATAAAAAGAAAGTGGTTCTTCGCCCGGGATAGCATCAATAATGTCTACTTTATAGCTTTCGCCTTTTTTCTTAAATAAACTAATGGCTTCTGGCCGCGATAATATCTGCCGAGAAACTGGAAAATCTGCGGCAGACAGCGCTTCCATTTTCTGTTCAATATTGCGTAAATCTTCTTCTGTAAAGGGTTTTTTACAAGCAAAATCGTAATAAAAACCGTCTTCAATAACCGGACCAATGGTGACTTGCGCTTCTGGAAACAAGGATTGCACGGCTTGCGCTAATAAATGTGCGCAAGAATGCCGGATAACCTCTAATCCTTCGGGATCGCGCTCTGTAATAATCGTCAACGCTGCATTGTGCGTTAGCTTAAAACTGGTATCTACTAACTTTCCGTCGACCTTGCCAGCCAATGCGGATTTTGCAAGACCAGGGCCTATGCTTGCGGCGACTTCTTGTACGGTAACCGGATGGTCAAAATTTAACTTTTTACCATTTGGCAGGGTAATAATGAGCGCAGATTCTTGTTGAGTACTTGACACAGTTTTGTCCCTTATCATTCTTTAGGACAGTTATCCTAAATGTTGGTAGGCGCGAGTGGGATCGAACCACCGACCACCACCATGTCAAGGTGGTGCTCTACCACTGAGCTACGCGCCTAAAAAACCCGCTTGGGAAGCGGGAAGAATAGCATGCTGCGTTAGAAAGATAAAGAGGTTATTGCTTTCTATGTTATTTTCCTTGCATGATAAGACGACGAAGCTCAGCACTGCAATCACCGCTGGCACTTGCGCCTGCTGCCGCTAACGCAGCCTGTCCACTTGCAGCTTGTCCATTGAGCTGTGGAGTGGCTTGTGTGGGCTGTGCGAGTTGTGTGAGAACTGGTTTTGGTCCTGAAAATACAACAACTTGCTGCCCGTTAGGCAATGCAGCTTCTTGTATAAAAACTCTAAACCTTTTATGAAACACAAGCCTCTGCAACTGCGAATACAGTGAGACAAATCCATGGAGTATGCTTGAATGCTGATCTCTAAAATCAATTCGAACTTTCTCTTCTATTTGTGCGATGTCTTCTTCTGGTTTTACTAGCATTATTCCGAATTTTGCTAGGCTATCCATTAATTTGCCCACATTTCTGCAGCTTAATGGGGACATCTGCCATACTTCCGGCGAATCGCATAAATTGGTGGTTTCACTCACACCCTTTACAAGATCTGCAGTTGATTTTACCTCATAAGTAGCAACAGGTTTACCATTTAACGCAGATGCCAAAGCTGCTACTGATTCAGAGACAACCGCGGAGCTCGGTTCATTGGCTTGCCCATATATTGGACGATCGCTACCAGCATACGCATCTATGAAGTTACCACCAATGTAAATAAGCCTTAAAGACGCAGATACAGAACGTTCAATCGCATTGCATAACGCTTGCATCTCGGGTTCGCCCAACGCATTTAAGCCAGTATTGATTAGTCTTAAACAAACTAAGGAATTACGACGCGCTTGTATCAGATCTATTAAAGTAGAGAAACAGTGTGGTTCTAAAAAATCAAGGCGATTATTCGCTAAGGAAATAGCATCTAACGCGACACAATTTTTTAATGCATTGGTTAAAGTGACCATGTTATCTAAACTTAATCTGGATAAACCCAACCCTCTACTGCTATTAACAGGTTCAATGGCAAGCACATTGATTGGCGTAGCGCTGATTGCTGTTACTATATCTTTAATGATTGCTTCTGCATTTTCAATAGTATCGGGAATACGAATCGTGAAGATTACTGTATTTTTTGTTTCCCCTGATTTTAATCTGATGGTTCTTGATTTTGTATTGTATGTAATAGGCATAGATAACTTCCTGGATTCAGTTAAATGCTAATAGATAATCAGGACACCCTCTCCCGTGTAATCGCGAGAGAGGATGCCCGATTTTATATTAAGGCCCGTTATTACTTTCCTTGTGGTGCTCTACGACGAAGCCCAGAGGGATCACCGCCGGCACTTGCTCCGCCTGCCGCTGGTGCAACTTGTTGCTCTTCTGTTTTAGCAGCAGCTTGCCCGTTTTCAGAGGCAGCCGTTGGTGCCAACTGAGTAGCAGGAGCATCCGCTCGTGCTCTGGCCATAAAGCTTAATATTCCTGCACCAGGTGCTGGCGCAGTTGCAACTGCTCGCGCAGTTATCTCTGATTGCACAACTAGTGTGTCTGCTTGTACATTGGTTTGTTCGAGTACTTGAGCAGGTATCAGTCGTACAATGACTATAAACTGTCCGTTAGAGTTCACTATTTGCTTAATGCCTAAATTTACATCTAGTGCTAGATTCTGAAGCAGCGAATACATTAAAGCAAATTGGTTGAATTCTGTTGAATGCTCACCGCTATATTCTATTAGAACATTATTGGCTACAATCGCTTTCTCTTCTAGTTGCGCTGCCTGTGCTTTATTACATGCTACTGCCATTGGCTGTCCTATTGTTAGGCTGTCCATTAATCTACCGGCATTTCTGCAGCTTAATGGGGTCATCTGCCAGTTTTGTGGCCTGTCGCATAGGGTGGTGATTGCAGCAATCCTAGTAGATTTAGATGCGCCAACAGACACTGACTGCGGCCGATTTGTCGCAACGCGCCCTTCAGAGGCAGCAGCCGCTTTTGATTCTGAAGCAGCAACCGTTTTTGATTCGGAGGCAGTTGTCGAAGCTATTGCTGCTGGTGCTGATTCAGAGGCAGCATCAGCAGTTTGTTTGAACGAATATTTACCGACGAGCTGTTCGCTTGGTTTAAAGGCAAAGGCACCAGTTGCGCGAGCAGCGATGGTTGGATCCGCTGTAACTTTAGCAGCTAGAGCGGCTATTTTTGCAGATTCATCTGTTGATGTTGGTGCAATAGCGGGCCTTGGTGCATCTATGAAGTTACTACCAATGAATACAAACATTAAAGAGGTGTGTTCAAGCGCCTTGCAAAGATCGTTCATTTGAGCTTCACCTAAGGCATTGAGTCCAGTATTGACTAAATTTAAAACCATTAAAGAGTCTTTACGCTCTATCAGCAAACCCGTTAAAGGCGAGAAACATTCTGGTTTTAACAAATCAAGACGATTATTGGCTAAAGAAACAGAGCCTAAGGTTGGACAATTTTTTAACGCATTGGTTAAAACTAATAGGTTTTCTAAACTTAGCTGGCATAAACCCAAACCTTTACTGCCTTCAGTAGGTTCAAATGCAACCGTACCGATTTGTGCATTTCTAAGAGTTGCTGCAATTTGTGCGATACTTGCATTTGCCTCTTCGATAGTATCGGGAATACTAATCCTTAAAGTTGCCACTGTATCTCCTGCTTTTGTGGTTCTTGTTTCTATATTGTGTGTAATGGGCATTTGTAATCTCCTCAAATTAATAAATATTTTAGATAACTAAATTGGTTGGTTTTACATAAGTAAAACAGAGTCTCAATTATGCAGTAATCTATCAAAAAAATAAGCTGGTATTTTATTCAGCAAAACATAACGTTCAATAGTTTCCTACCGTACTCGCCGTAACAACCAAAATCCAACACCGCTAAAAACCAAAATAGGAAACAAAACCGCAAGCAAAGGCGGAAATTGGTAAACAATGGCCAACGGCGAAAATAAGCCGTTCAAGGTATGGAATAAAAAGGCCACCGCAATACCCACCACTACCCTAAGACCTTGACTACCCGAGCGTAGCGGACCAAAAACAAAAGGCACCGCCAACACCACCATCATAATAATCACCAGCGGCTGGAAAATTTTACTCCACAGCGCTAATTGATAATTTTGCGTGGACAATTCATTCTTCTGCCGATGCTGAATGGTACGCCACAACGCCGGAATAGATAACCGCTCTGGGTGTTTAATCATTGCTGTTTCTAAAATTTCAGGTTCTAGTAAATTGTTAATTATTTGTTCATTTTCGTGAAAAACATGGGTTTTATCGGCTTGAAACTCTGTGCCGCGCACCTGGTTTAATCGCCAATATTTTCCTTCTTGAATAGCACTTTCGGCAAAAATAGCCGCTTTTAATTTTCGATCGGGGGTAAATTGATATCGGGTTACGCCAATTAACTCTCCATTACCCCGCACCGTTTGTACGTGGATAAAATCATGTCCTTGTCTAACCCACAATCCATACGCCGTCTGAATGGTTTGCCCGCCGCTGAGTGCCAATGTTCTTTTATTTTGGGCTAACCGTTCTGCGGTGGGCGCTATTCCTTCTCCCAAAAAGACCACCACCGTTGTTAAAATTAAAGCCGCTTTAATGACAGACCATGCAATTCTTGCAACCGACCAAGCAGAGGTGCGCATCACCACTAACTCGCTGTGGTTGGCCAATGCTCCAAGACAAATCAGTGTTCCTATTAATGCCGACCAAGGAAACATAGCGTAAACACGCGTAGGAATGGTTAATGCCAAATAAGCCAAAGCGGTTAACAAAGTATATTGCAATTTGCCAACGACTTTTAATTCGTGAACCAAATTAAAAAAGAGATCAAACCCCAACAAGGCCAGCGCAACCACTAAAATGGATAAAATAACTTGTTTCGCAAGATACCTGTCTAAAATATTCATTGTTTGTTCATCATTCGCGTTTTTTCGTCATTCTCAGTCTAAACCAACCAGACTCTTTGCCAATATACGCAAGGCCCAGCAAAATAAAAAGCACATGTACCCACCAAACGCCAATAAAGCTTGGTAAAGCACCTGCCGTTACCCACCGTTTACTAATGGTAAATAAATTATAATAAAGGATATAGATTGCAATTGCCGGAACAAATTTTGCAAACCTACCATAACGCGGCTGTACTCGCGCCAAAGGCACTGCAATTAAGGCGAGAATGGGAATGGTTAATGGCAAAGAAAGACGCCATTGTAATTCTGCTGCATCTTCTGGCAAAGCCGAATTTAATAACACTGTACTTTCTTTAAGCCGTAATACTTCTGTTTGCGTGGATTCTGTTTCCCGCGGAACCAATCGACCATATTCTCCAAATTTAACTAACGTATAATCTGCAGCACCGGGCAAACCCTGATAGCGATCGCCATTTTTTAAAACCAAATAATAATCATTGGTTTTATTGTCTCGCTTTACATGCGCCCGATCTGCTGTAATTAAAGTCCAACCATGATGATCTTGATCATTTTTGGGTATATCGGTAGGCCTTTCTGCTATAAAAATGCCTTTTAGCGATTCTTGACCCGGTGCATTGTCTTCTAAATAAAAAACCAGCCTGCCTTCTGCAAAGGTTTGAAAACGTCCGGGTAATAACGATTGCATCACACCAAACGCTTCGCCTTTTGACAAAGTTTGTTCACGCAACTCCGCCACTCTTGGCACCACCCACAAGGTTAAAACAGAAACGACAAGCATTATCGTTAACGCTAACGCCACTGTTATTTGTGTAATGGAACGCCAGCTAATCCCACAAGCCGCCAACACTATCATTTCACTGTCTGCGTGCATACGCCCATGCGCAAACAGAATTCCCATAAAAAAACCCAAAGGAATAAGATAGCTAAGCAACTCTGGGATGTATAAAAGAACGATTTGGAAAACGAGACTAATGGGTAATTCCCCGGTTGCCGCTTTTGCCAAGTAAATAGCAAAGCGGTTACTGAGTACAATTAACAGTAAAATACCGGTAATGACCAAGAAGTTCCAAACAACTTCTTTAGTTATATATCTAGCAATTACGCTCATATCAATCAATAGCCCTAAAAACTACTCTAAAAACACTAAAAGAAATACAAAAATGTACCGCTTTAGGGTACACTAGTAGGTCCAAGTCTTGAAAAAATACCAATAGTTTATGAGCATACTCTCTCTTGCGGATTTTCTGAAGGGGTATCAATATTAATGAGGCAAATGATGGAATTCAGCATTAAAACAGGCCATCCAGAAAAACAACGCTCCAATTGTGTTGTGACCGGCGTTTTTGAAGCACGTAAGTTATCGGACAATACAGAACGTTTGGATGCCGCCAGCAATCAATTTATTAGCACTCTGTTACGCAAAGGAGATTTAGAAGGTAAAATTAATCAAACTTTGCTGTGTCATCAAGTGCCTAATACCTTATGTGATCGAGTCCTGTTGGTAGGATGCGGTCGCGAACGCGAGCTGGGGGATAAAGAATTTCGGGATATCATTCACAAAATGATCACTGTTTTATCGCAAACTGGATCGACTGAAGCCGTTTGTTTTTTAACCGAATTAACGGTTAAAGGCCGAGACAGTCGTTGGAAAATAAGACAAGCCATTGAAGTTATTCAAAATGCACTGTACACCTTTGATAAATGTAAAAGCCAAAAACCAAAAGAACGTCATGCATTACGACGTATTATTTTTACAGTTCCCACCCGCAGGGACATTGCACTGGGTGAACGTGGGGTTTCGGAAGGGCTAGCCATTTCAAATGGCGTTTCCCTCGCAAAAGATCTGGGCAATTTACCGCCCAACCTTTGTACGCCCATTTATCTTGCAACGGCTGCCGAAACTTTGTCTACCACTTTTCCAGCGATTAGTACGGCTATTCTGGATGAAAAAGATATTGCTGCTTTAAAAATGGGCGCTTTTTTATCGGTCGCGCAAGGCAGCAAACATCCTCCTCGATTAATTACGCTAGAGTATCGCGGCAGAAAAGATAAACGAAAACCCATTGTATTGGTCGGTAAAGGGATCACATTTGATACCGGCGGAAATTCTCTTAAACCAGGGCCCAATATGATCGGCATGAAATACGATATGAGCGGGGCAGCTGCTATTTTAGGCGCTATTCAAGCAGCCGCTGAACTTGAATTACCCCTAAACCTTGTTGGCGTAATTCCAGCAGCAGAAAATATGCCTGGCAACCAGGCTACCCGACCGGAAGACGTTGTCACTAGTATGTCAGGACTGACTATAGAAATTTTAAATACCGATGCTGAAGGCCGTTTAGTGTTATGCGATGCTCTTACCTATAGTGAGCGGTTCGATCCGGAAGTGGTTATCGACGTTGCAACGCTTACTTCTGCTTGTATTATGGCCTTCGGTTCTATTACCAGTGCGCTACTCAGCAATCATGCACCACTGGCAAATGAACTGCTTAATGCAGGCACCACCAGCGGCGATCGCTGTTGGCAACTGCCTTTATGGGAGGATTACCAAGAAGCCTTAAACAGCAATTTTGCAGACATAGCCAACATCGGCAGCGTTCCAGAAGCCGGCGCAATTTTAGCTGCCTGTTTCTTATCGCGGTTCACCAAAAAATATCATTGGGCGCATTTAGATGTTGCAGGCACTGCTTTACGCAGAGGAAAAGACAGAAGCGCCACAGGGAGACCCGTCCCTTTATTAGTTCAGTATTTATTAGACCGTTCGCAAAAAGCGAATTAAACCTTTTAGGAAAAGCACAGCCATGACAGTGTCTACTTTAGATAAAGCCTACAACCCCATTGATTTAGAGTGCGAATGGTATGAAAAATGGGAAAAATCAGAGTATTTTAGCCCTAAAGGCAAAGGCAAGCCTTATTGCATTATGATCCCGCCCCCAAATGTGACTGGCAGTCTTCATATGGGGCATGCTTTTCAACAGACATTAATGGATATTTTAATTCGCTATCATCGAATGAAAGGCGAAAATACACTTTGGCAAGTTGGCACCGATCATGCCGGCATTGCCACCCAAATGGTTGTAGAACGACAGTTATTGGCGCAGGGGCAGTCTAGACACGATTTGGGCCGTGAAAGATTTATCAATGAAATCTGGCAGTGGAAGGCGGAATCCGGCGGGAATATTACGCGTCAACTTAGACGAATCGGCGCTTCTGTGGATTGGTCTCGCGAGCGGTTTACCTTAGATGAAGGCCTTTCTAAAGCGGTTCAAACTGTTTTTATTCGTCTCTATCAAGAAGGATTAATCTATCGTGGTAAACGTCTGGTTAATTGGGATCCTATTCTAAAAACGGCCGTTTCAGATTTAGAAGTGGAATCCGAAGAAGAAAAAGGATCACTTTGGCATATTCGTTACCCATTGGCGGAAGGCAGTGGGCATTTGATTGTTGCCACCACACGCCCAGAAACCATGCTGGGAGATGTTGCCGTTGCTGTACATCCCGCGGATGAACGCTATACAGCTTTAATAGGTAAATTTTTAAAATTACCCTTAACTGATCGCTTAATTCCAATCATTGCCGATGATAGTGTTGATCCTACCTTTGGAACCGGTTGCGTTAAAATTACCCCTGCACACGATTTTAACGACTATGCCATGGGCGAACGACATCAATTACCCAAAATTAATATTTTTACGTTTGATGCAACACTGAATGATCAAGTTCCTAAAGCCTATCAAGGGCTCGATCGATTGGTTGCTCGCACACAAATTGTTGAAGATTTACAAAAAATTGATCTTATTGAAAAGATTGAAGATCATCTCTTAAATATCCCACGCGGTGATCGCAGTGGTGCTATTTTAGAACCCTTATTAACTGATCAATGGTTTGTTAAAATAGAAAGCCTGGCAAAACCTGCTATAGAAGCTGTAGAAACTGGCAAAATTCGCTTTATTCCAGAAAACTGGTCTAAAACGTATTTTGAATGGATGCGTAATATTCAAGATTGGTGTATTAGCCGTCAAGTTTGGTGGGGACATCGCATTCCGGCATGGTACGATCAGGACGGCAATATTTATGTTGGAGAAAACGAAGAAAAAATTCGTGCACAGCATAGTCTGCCGCCTGAACTTGCCCTACACCAAGACGAAGATGTTTTAGACACTTGGTTTTCTTCTGCCTTGTGGCCATTTTCAACCTTAGGCTGGCCCAAACAAACTGAAGAATTAAAAACATTTTATCCAACACAAGTGTTGGTCACAGGTTTTGATATTATATTCTTTTGGGTTGCCCGAATGATCATGTTTGGTCTTAAATTTACCGATCAAATTCCTTTTCACGAAGTCTATATTCATGGGTTAATTCAAGATCAAGATGGACAAAAAATGTCCAAAACCAAAGGCAATGTTTTAGATCCTATTGATCTGATCGATGGGATTGAACTAGAAAGTTTGGTGAAAAAACGAACGCAGGGGATGATGCAGCCTCAAATGGCCGAACGCATTGCAAAACTGACCCGAACACAATACCCCAATGGTATTCAAGCCTATGGCACTGACGCGCTGCGATTCACTTATGCGCAATTGGCAACGACGGGGCGTCATATTCGGTTCGATTTAAATAAAATTGAAGGGAATCGTCATTTTTGCAATAAACTTTGGAATGCAACGCGTTATGTTCTAATGAACACCGAAGGGAAACTGGATAATCAGGGTCAAGCCGAAAAATCGTTCACTGTGCCCGATAAATGGATCCAATCCCGCTGGCAGCATACGAAAAAGGTGGTGGCAGAACATCTCGATCACTATCGCTTTGACCTAGCCATGCAAGCAATATACGAATTTACCTGGAATGAATATTGCGACTGGTATTTAGAGCTTAGCAAACCCGTTTTAAATGCAAGTCCTTCCGTAGAAAATGATCGTTTTGCGCAAGGCACACGATTTACATTAGTAACCATTCTTGAAGAGTTGCTTAAAGTTATCCACCCTTTTATGCCATATATTACGGAAGCACTGTGGCAACGCGTTGCGCCTTTGGCTGGTAAAAGTGGCGATACCATCATGATACAGGCATATCCCGTTTATATTGAGTCGCAAGTAAACACGGCGGTGGAAAGTGATATTATTTGGATCCAAGCGGTTATTTTAGGCATTCGAAATATTCGAGGCGAAATGAATATTTCTCCTGCAAAACCCATCCCCGTATATTTTTATAATGGTAGTACGGAAGATAAAAGACGTCTAGAAGAACACAGAGCTTTATTGCAGGCACTTGCAAAGATTGACACTATATCTTGGTTAAATTTAGAGGATAAACGTCCCACGGCAGCAACCGCACTGGTTGGCAATTTAGAATTGTTGGTACCCATGGCAGGGTTAATTGATAAACGGGCAGAACTTGCGCGTCTTCAAAAAGAGTTGGATAAACTCAATAAAGATCTCGATAAAGTATCCAAGCAATTGAAGAATGAACATTTTGTAAAAAATGCACCTAAAGAAATTGTGGATAAGGAAAAGAATAATGTTCGAGAGCTTGAAATGAAAATTAATAAACTCAAAGAAAGGAAAAATGATATTGAAAGTATTGAAAAAGAAACATTTATTGGTAATGAAAAAGGCCGCAGCATAGAAGTCACCGTAAAAGAACATACCTCTTCAAAAGTTGAAAAGGCTAAGAAGCAACCAAAAGATGCAGGCACACACAGTAAATAATCCGATTTTTCGAAAAATTTATTGATGTATAGTCAAAGCCATTCCTTGGATTTTCAGCTGTCGCAGCGGAACTAAACCGTTAAATTACTGGACGGATGGTACAGGAAAAAATTGCGCATACGCCACATTATTATCCTGATGTTTCGATTGATATTTTTGTTGTGATGCCCGACCATGTTCATGCGGTGGTTGTATTGGATGGAGAGGACGGACACAGCGGTCCGTCCCTACGGATGTTGGACTACCTGAGGTTGTCAAAAATATCAAGACCTATACAACCAGGCGTTATATTGTAGGGACAGACCGCTGTGTCTGTCCTGTTCGGGAACACCATTGGCAACCATTTTTTAAACGTTTATGGCAAGGTCGGTATTATGAACGAATTATCCGAAATCCAAATGAATTAAATAGGATGCGAGAATATATAATTAATAACCCCATTACATGGCATTTACGTCAAAAATAATCGATGAATTTGTACAGGACAACATCCGTAGGGACGGACCGCTGTGTCCGTCCTAAAATTGAATACGATAATCCGTATTAATAAGCGCGTGCGCGGCATTAGAAAAATCCAATTTCCATATTGAATGGCAACGATTCAAAAATAGACCCAAATTTTAAAGGAATTATTTATTAAGTTATCCAATCGGCAAATCAAATGTCAACAGGCCCTAGCCTTAAACCTCAAAGATTTCCTTAATATCGTTTGTGTCCAATATTTTTTCAGCCCACTTTAACAAAGTTTTGCTGTCAGCACTTTGGATTAACTCCCAATATTTAGGTGATACCGCACCAAATTTGCGTTCAAGTTGACGTAATAAAATGGTAATACCTTCTTGTCGGCCCTCTTGTCGGCCCTCTTCTCGACCTTCTTGAAGCCAAGAGTCTTTTCTCTGTTCTGCAAGATAGTCTCCCAGCATAATCATTGCTTTGTCCCCTGTTGAATCAAATAACCCTAATTCCAATGTTTTCTTTAGTCTAGTTGGATTCGTTGTACCTACCTGACTTAGAAAATATCTTAGCACAGAATCAGCAAAATTGTTAGCTACGCTGTTTTGCTCCTGATAAACCCAATTTAGTCGTTCTAAAAGACTTTCTACAACCTGTAATGCCTCACGCTCGAACGCTCGTTTCATTGCAAATTCCATTAAATCGGACCAACGCTGTTCTCTAAGCTCTTCATCTTCAATATCATTGGTATCTACCAGATGAAACGGCATGTATAAAAATTGTTCTATAAACTCTAGTGGCGCATCGATAATCTCTTTAATATCCCTCGGGCCATCATATCGTTTAGGCCCATTGTAAAAAACAAGCGGAACCACTAAAGGTAATTTTGCGCCTGCCTTCTTATCTATTTTACATTTTTTAAGATGTTCATGCCAAATTGCACCTGTGTACCGCCAGAGGCGCAGGGGCATATAATAATAAACACTTGATTGGTGTTCAGCCAGAATATATAAATACACTTTTTCGGATTTATCTAGAAGATAGGCTGAATAGAGCATGTCCGAAGAGGTGTGTTTAAATTCTTCATCAATGTAACTTCCGGAGTGCAATTCCAAGCTGCTAAAATCGAGATATTTTCGAATCTTCTGCGGAAGATGATTCTGAAAAAATTCTTGTGCCACTCTTAAGTTTGCCATGGAGGATTTAAAAAATTTATCATGGGGGTTATGGATAACGCTCATTTTTGATTCCATCATTTAATGATGCGCTTTTTTACCACATATTTTTTGTAATTGTAATCCGTTATTTATACGATATCTTTCTATTGAATCTGTAATAAACCAGCAATCCTATACTTTCTGGAGATCTATTGTTGCTAAAGTAATGTGAAAGGGAACTAATAGCCCATGATAATTTAGTTTTTTAGATAGACCGTATTTGATACGCAAACATTCTAATTTTGTAGAAGTTACGGTTAATGCAATAATACGCTTACTAAAAACTTTAATATCGACCAAGTCGAGAAGCTCAAATGAAAATGCTTGATTGATTTCTGCGATGCAGCAACCAGGTAGCGCTTCCTCTGGATAAACCACACTAATGTGCGCACCAACGTCATTGTTTAATGAAAAATAATCAGGTTTTTTTAATTTTTTGTCATCTAAAAACGGAAATAAGACGTGGATAAAATTATCCTCTACTTTTAAATAGATATAAGGCGAAAGCCAAAAACTGTTTTTCAGAAAAAATTGCTTCCTGAAGAGGTGTATCAGGAATGTTGTCGCATATAATTTGTTATACTCATTTTGACTTATTACTAATTATGCTCCCTAGTCGCATAAAACGTAATATCCGGCCACCGTTCTATTGTTAAATTAAGATTAACCATGTTAGGGGCAAGATAGGCCAAATTCCCACCACCATCGAGTGCCAAATGTTCTTTGGCTTTGCGTTCAAACTCCTCTAATTTTTTAGTGTCGCTACACTTAACCCAACGTGCGGTTGATACATTAATGGTATCGTAAACACAATCGACATTGTATTCATATTGTAACCGATGCGCGACGACATCAAATTGTAACTCACCAACTGCACCTAAAATAATGCGATTATCATTAATAGGCTTAAAGACTTGCGTAGCGCCTTCTTCTGATAACTGAAATAACCCTTTTTGTAATGCCTTAGCCTTTAGCGGATCTTTAGGACGCACTGCCCGAAATAATTCAGGTGCAAAATAAGGGATCCCTGTAAATTTTAAAGTTTCACCTTGTGTAAAAGTATCCCCAATTTGAATGGTGCCATGGTTATGAAGACCAATAACATCACCCGGCCACGCCTCAACTACCCTATCACGCTCACCTGCCATAAAGGTGAGTGCATTGCTAATTTGCACATCTTTACCCAAACGAACATGACGGACTTTCATTCCTTGCTGATATTTTCCAGAACACACCCGTAAAAATGCAATGC
>Ga0207035_1028_pt1 | contig 44214 bp, 31 predicted proteins | sample Alteio_BWMinCont_77_FD_153272 | JGI IMG/M metagenome (GOLD analysis project Ga0207035, IMG submission 153272) | Enriched cells from forest soil in Barre Woods Harvard Forest LTER site, Petersham, Massachusetts, United States -... | ecosystem: Environmental > Terrestrial > Soil > Temperate forest >... | reverse complement strand
GCGTCCATGCCCGAGCCCACAATTTTCATTCCTGCCCGAGGCTGCCAGCCAAGCGTGATATCGGAGTAACCGTTCGTTTGGAAGGTGCCAGGGCCCAGACGAACCGCTATGGGAGGACTTATTGGCAAAGGCACTATAGAGTTGCTGAGCCGACAGGAAATAGCGCCCTGGGCGTTGGCACCTGGTTGGTGGGAAAGTGTGTACTGGAATGTGTTTGTGGTAACATTGGAAATTGTGAACGTGCCGTTGTAATACTGAGCATCAGAGCCAGTTGCACCGGCGATAACGACGCTGTTGGTATTGGAAAACCCATGGTTAATTGCTGTAACTGTGGCGGTCGTTGTGCTAAAGGTGATGCTGACTACTGGCACCGGCAGACCGTTCATGATGGCGTCGAACTTCGCTTGCGTGCTGCCATCAAAGGGATCATTTTGCGTGCCTGTTCCTGCCACGCCATCGGTGCGGAGCGCGATGTAGACGTTCATCCGCAGCGGATCCAGTAACGGTGCTTCAAGTAGAGACATAGATTTAAGAGTGGCTTTTTTCTAGCGCAGCTGGCCTAAAAATAAAATAGCGGGCTTAATTTTCATTCCGCGTCTTTGGATATGCATTTTTCCGCGGCTCCGCGGAAGACGGAGGAGCGGCGGCTACAGGAAAAAGCGCTGGCTGCACTTGTCCCTGTCCGCCAGGCCAAATCAAACGGTAAAAGGCCCCGGCCCATGCGGAAGAGAGTGGAAAATAGATTCCTTGAAACGTTTCGTTCGAAAAAACTCCCGTAAGAGGTGCATTCTGCCAAGCGACTCGATCCAACGAGCGCTGTAGGATGAACGTCGAGGGCTGACTCGGCCATTGCACGGCTATGTAGTCGGTTGAGGATCCAAAGTAGGAAGTGTAGATTTGAAGTGAAGGCACGGGGCTCATCTGGATGGTCGTTAGAAGGGCGATGGTATCAACACCATCTGCGGTCGTGGCATTGATGTTCGTGGACCAGACTCTGGAGCATTCATCTGTGGCCGAACGCAAAGCGAAAAGTTGTGGCGATGAATTAACCGGGTCTAGCGGCCCGCTGCCGTCCAGAATGCGGACGTCGAGTAATAGATTGCCCAGAGCCGGATTATATCGAAATGGCCTCCCGAAGAGCAAAACCTGGGGGGCTGGACTTCCCGGAAACCCGTAGCTGCCTGGGCCAATGACGATCGTATCGTCAGGGCCAACATTCTGGGAGAAGACCGGGCTGAGGTGATCAGCGGTTTTGGATGTGGTTGAAAGATTGACCTGCATTTTGGGGATTGCCCAAGCCGATATCGATGTTAACTGCGTGGAAGTCAAGCTAAATGATAGACTCGTCAGGTAAATCAATCTGGGATCCAGATTGGTAAAAAGGGACTGATTATACACCTGCTGATAGCGCACAGTTGGCATGCTAACCGTCTCTGGTGCGTCAATCTGTTTGATCAAAAAGGGAAAGATGCTGTTTGTATAAGTTTGCGGCCCGCCCACCGTGGGGGCCTGAATGAATGCGTCAGCAATGGCCTGACTAACCCAACCTGCGATCACCAGAATGCTGAAGAATAATCTCATCCGTTTTGCGGGAGCTTTAGAAAGCCAGTAGCGCGGCATCTTCTACATTTGTTGAAAGTTCATTGACACTGACAACCGGACCAGCAGGAGGGTTAACATAAAATAGTTGGAGTATGTTTCATCTACTGACGGGGCTGATGTTCCCTGCGCATCGTCTGCGTGGATCGCAATTAGCACAAGACTGGTGGCTGTCGCAAGTTCGACAACGTTGCCTTCGATCGTAGTATTGGAAATGCCGAATACCCTCTGAACGGCACTAACGCTGTCGGAAGTTGCGCTGTTCGAGGTGTTAAACTCGAACGTGGTGCTTGAGTACCCGGCGCTAAGTACAGTAACCACAAGCTTGTTGTAAGCGCCGCTCGTAGTGAGCAGTGCGGAATCTCCGATAAACAAGCCGTGGCCGCCAGAAATGGTAACCGTGGCGACGGACCCTGCTCTAGTCAGGTTGTTTGTGCCTCCTGAGGAAGGTGGTCCAATACTTCCCAGCCATATCCCTTTGTTGACGTTCTTAAACCAGTTGTTGCGGATCACGATGTCTTGCGCTGCCGTTTGCTGCTGAACTATTCCAAAACCAAGGTTGTGGACCTGGTTGCCCTCGATTATTCCCGCTTTGCACCAAGCCATTGAAAGTCCTTGGACCACTGGAGAAAAGGGGCTGGCTTCACCCGCATCGACAAAGCAATTTCTAATGTACGGAGCTATTCCATAGGCCAGCGGGACGGTTAGGTTAGGTCCGCCGTATGGAACCTCAACGCCGCCGGCGTTGAAAACCGTGACCGGAACGGCGTTGCTAGGGCTTGCCGGGTTAACTGCGATGCATTCTTCAATGCCACAGTCCTCGACCGAAGCAAAAGTTGTCGCCGTGACCACGCAGACAACGAATCCTGGAGCTGAAGTGGAAGACTTAGTGCCCCAGTTGATGACCTTTAGCCGCCGAACTTTGGCGTGGTTGCCCATGACACGGACAGCCCCACTTGCGGGCGATGTTCCGGTAAACGCCGCCAGATTGCAGTCAATTGTCAGATCGGAAATGTCGAAATAGTCCAAAAGATTAGGTTGGGTTCCGGGCGAGACGGCGTGGCCGACAGCATAGAAGTTCGCGTTGGTTGAGCCGCCCGCAAGCTGGAGAATCGTAACATCCATGCCGGAGCCCACGATTTTCATGGCCGGACGAGGTTGCCAGCCTCCGCCTCCGGCGATTCCGTCCGTATAGCCGTTAGTTTGAAAAAGGCCAGGCCCGAGATGGACCGCGATCGGAGGATTCAGTGGCAGAGGAACCATTGGGCCGCCAGACCGGCTCAGTCGGCAGGAGATCGTGCCGGTGGCAGATCCGGTGAATGAACCGTTCATCGTGTACTGAAACGTGTTAGGCGTTATACTAGAAATGGTGAACGTGCCGTTATAGTTACTTGCATTCGTACCTGTGGCCCCGGCCATCAGGACGCTGTTGCCGTTTGCGAAACCATGGTTAATTGCGGTAGCTGTGGCGGTCGTCCCACTGCTGGTGATGCCAAGCGCGGCCACTGGCAGAGCGTTCATGATGGCATCGAACTTCGCTTGGGTACTGCCATCAAAAGGATCGTTCTGGGTGCCGGTGCCGGCCACACTGTCCGTGCGCACGGCAATCCAGACATTCATGCGCAGGGGATCCAGTAAGAGGGCTTCGAGCAGACTCATTATTTCAAGGTGTGTGAAGTTACATGTGCGAGGGTGAAGCCTGGCCGGAAGCTTGGACCAGCCGATAAAATCTCGCCTTGCTAGACCCAGGCAAGGTCACTCGATATTGAAGACTTGTATAGTCGGGAGTTGGAAAGGTCGTCACGTTACCCCAACTCGTCGATGAAAGATCAGCTTTCTCTTGCAAAACAAATCCTGTCGAGGGAATGGTCCAGGACAGAATAACGCCTCCCATTGAGGCGAAAATGCTCAAGCGTGGCATCACGGGAGACTGTGAGGCATAGATTCCTCCAGAATAAACCACGCCCACGAGCCTGCCTCCGTCTGCCGAAGATGCGACCGACATCCAGTTAGTAATAGGGGCATCGGTGACCGTCCACGTGAATCCTCCGTCGGCCGAAGTGTAGATAGGACCAGACCATACGGCTGCGGCTAGCCTGGTGCCATCCGCCGAACAGGCGACCGATGCCCAGTTGGTCGTGGGGGCGCCCGTCAAAACCCAGGTTGCTCCGGAATTCGTCGAGACGTAAATCAAGCCCGGAGGCCAACCAAGCGAAGGATCCTCCCATACTGCGGCAGCCAGCTTGCGCCCATCAGCCGAACTCGCGATGGAAATCCAAGCTGTTTGAGGAGCCCTGGTTGCCGTCCAGGTGGCGCCGGAGTTGGTGGAAGTGTAAATCGAGCCGGTGGCGCCGGAACGTCCCCCAGCGGCCACCACCAGCATAGTGCCGTCTGCTGAGGAAGCCACTGAGGACCAATAATTTGATCGCGGGTCCGACTGGAATGGGGTTATGCCCCAATCGGTCGAGACGACGAGCGGGCCCGGGATGCCACTAACCTGAGTTTGCCCTCCCGCCACCAATGAGGCCCCATTGGCCGAGACCGCAACGCACGACCATGCACCCTCAGGGGTGGACTGAGGCGGCCCCCAATCCGTGCCGCTGTTCGTTGATACCATAAACCTGCCATACCCTTCATCCATCCCCCCCACGACGGCCAGTTTGGTTCCGTCTGCGGAAATTCCGGCAGATGCACAAAGAGCATTGAGACCACGCCCGCTCCACGAGGCGCCGGAATTAGTTGAGGTGTAAACATCGTAGCCACCCAAGTAGTTGCCCCCAACCAGCCCGCTCCCGTCAGCCGAGCTCGCAACGCACCTCCAATTCGCGACCGGCGCTGCGGTTCGGACCCAAGCCTGCGAGCAGAGGTGAAGTGGACAGAACGATAGTAAAGCCGCTACAACCAAAATCTCGGATCGTAGCGATACTGCAGGTGTACGCATGTTAGTGGGAAGCATTCAGATTCGTCATGGGAGGCGCTTGCGCCTCTGTACCGACCAGAGTTTGCGACGGATTGTGGCTTGGACTCAGCAACCGGAAGAAGCCGAGCGAGCCAGGGGAAACGAGCGGGATCAAGTACTGGCGAAATTCGAGATTGGATGCTCCGAGGTTCGGAATTGCCTCGGAAACCGCATCACTGCCCAGCAATGTCGACTGCTGGAGGACAAACATCGTAGGTTGAGTTACCCATCTTATCGTGACGTAGTTAGTCGGGGTACGAAAGTTCGAGGTGTAAGCGAGCAATGACGGGGCAGGAACGATGGTGATGAGCGTCGTTAAGCCAAGCTTACCGGCAATGCCCGAAGCGGCGTCGACAGACGCAGCGTAGCGGCGCGAGACGCTGTTGGTGCGGATGCAGATGAAATTCACAGTATTAAACTAGAAAGCCTCGAGTAGAGCCAAATCTGTATCGGAGGCTATTTCATTGACATATTGCTGAATGTCATAATTGTAAGCCTGGATCAAATTCCCAGCTGAGGTCTGGTTGTTGAAGTACTTCAGAGACGCGCAGGCCTGTTGAAACAATTGCGGCCCGGTCCAGATGCTGTTCAGGTCGATCACATCGTCCTCAATCACGCCCTTGCCGCAACTGAGCAGTCGGATACCGACGGGAAAGCCCGAGGTGTCGAAAGCATAATCTATGTCGTGGATTACATTTCGCCGCACCAGAACCTGCAAGAAAATAGGGGGTGCGGGTGGTGCGAGGCTCCAACCTATGAGAATCCCGCAAGGTGGCCCCCATCCCGTTGGGATGATGTTAAGGACCAACTCGATAAAGTTGTTTTCGATGACCAACCGTCCGACTTGCCACAGCGCGCCGAACGTGGCGGAACCAGCATCGGACGGTCCGGTGGGGGTGCCAGTCATCAGGTACGTAAAGGTAGTGGAACTGGGCACCGTGTTGATGGCAAACGTACCGTTATAGAGCGGGGCTGGAAAGCCACCCACGGTTGCGCCAGCGATTACGACACCCTGACCGGGCAACAAGCCATGAGCAAGGGGTGTGGTCGCTGTCGCCAAAGTCCCACTATTGGTTAATGACGAGCAAACGTTATTGTTATTGGTAGGTGTGCTGTGTCCCCCCATGTTCTGGTACGGCCCAATTAGTACACCACGATAGTAATTGTTTCGTACCATCATGTCCTTCGACCTCCATGTGTCGTGGTAGGGACCACCAAAATGCGCATTCAAGAACCGGTTCCCTTCCACGACCGCCGCCGTACCACCATCCGCGGTGCATGCCTGAAAGGTCATGCCTATAAACTCGTTCCCAGTCAAACTTGGTGATCCTGGATTGGTGGGGAACTGAATCTGAAATTGGAATGCACCCGTAACAGCGTAAACTTGAAAAAGGCCGCCGTAAGGGGGATTGGCTAAGCTAATTCCAACGGTCTGTCCCGGTGCCAGGAAATGAGGAGTGGCCGTGGTCACTGTCACGGTATACGGGCCGGTACCCGTTGGGTTACTGATACCGGTGATCGCAACCACTTGGCTAGACCATCTGCCTAGCCACAGGTTGCCACCAGCGTCGGGATTTGAACTCTGAGCCGGGTTAGGAGTATACTGAAAACCAAGAGTTGTGGGGGATGTGATTTTGTAGGATCCATTAAATGAGTTGTTCGTTGAACCGCCAACCGCGACGCCACTTATTCTCACCCAGTCGTTGACTTGGTGGCCGTGGGGCAGACGTGTGGTAACCGTGGCAACTCCCCCAACAATCGAGATGCTCGAAATTGACACCGGGTTTTGCCGAAACTCGCAATCGACGAAGCAATTGCGTATTACACACGCTCGGTGATAGGCCATGATTCCGTCTGTTGGGCGCTCGCCGGCGCTCATGATCGTCAGAGTCGTCTCGCGATGGTCGTTTAGTCCAGGTTGCTCCAAGACACAATCCGCTATCCAGCAATCGAAACAGTAAAGACCGAAACTATCAAGGTCTGGATGAGCCTCAGTCGCAGAAAGTACAAAACATTCCGCTGCTCCAGTTTGGGTTCCGAAGTTGATGGCCCTCAGGCGCCGCAAGCGCGTGTGTTTTCCAACGACTGCCACCGCACCGCAGGCTGTTAGCTGAGAAGGCTGGCCGGAGACATTGCAGTCTACGGTAAAATCACCCGCCTCGAAGCTGTCCAGATAATCATTGTACGGACTGCTAATCGCCCCATACGCCCCATTGTCGATGCTTGCACCCACAAGCTGCAGGACGGATACGTCCACGCCGGACCCAAGAATCTTCATTCCGGAGACAGGAGACCAGGTCGTCGATGCGGACGGTGAATAGCCTTTTGTTTGAAAGATTCCAGGTCCTAGCCTAACTGCCACAGCGGGACTAGGTGGAACGGCGAGCGCGCGCATAATGCCGTCAAAGGAGGCGGAGTCCGCCCCATTGTAAGGGTCGTCTTCGGTACCGGAACCTGATACGTCGTCAGTGCGGGCTGCTACCCAGATATCAAGACTAGCGGGATCAAGAAGAAAAGCATCAAGCAACGACACAACTTATCTCCGGTTCAGAATCGCAGGCCCCCAGTTACTCGGGACATCTTTACAGGCGCGGTCGTGAAAAAGACTGAAACCAAAGCGGCAGCCGTGAAGCGGGACGGGGATTCTCATACTTAGCCGAATATGTACCCCCCCCCCCTGTTGCGTTCGTCAAGAGCTTATTTGTTACGATTCGTACCATCTCGAAAGTCAGTAGATTTCATACGTCCGGGCAGAAGCAAACCAGTCCACAAGCCCTCTATTAACACCTATCGTGACGAGACATCAAAAGGATCGTTCTGGGTGCCGGTTCCAGCAACGCCATCGGTGCGAACGGCAATCCAAATGTTCATCCGCAAAGGATCCAGCAGTAGGCCTTCAAGAAGGGACATAGATTTCAGGAAGACTTATGCTTTTGACTCCTCGGGGGTGGTGCAGAATGGGAACTCCCCGAAGCTTATGCTGAGCGGCCGTGGCATATTTGCGAGATTCATGTATTCGAGGGGCCTAATGGCCAGTTGGCCAGACCAAACGGTAGACCCCATGCGGAGGCGAGGTGGCGGTAGGCACGTCGATGAACCATCCTCCGCCTAAAGCCCCGCCACCGAGCTGGTTCGTGACGCTTTGCCAGACTTGATTGAGTGCAGCCTGATCCGCCCGCTGTAACTGGAATATGCTTGGCTGAGACGGCCACTTGATGTGAATGACATTGGAAATGCCGCTGCCGTAGGCCACCGGGAGAAACGCCGACCTTAAGGAGGGTATCCCATCAAATTGAAAAACCGTGGTTAACCCGGTTCCGTCAACTCCGTCAGCGGCAGATGCGGTCACGTTGGTCGACCAGACCCTGGAAACCAGACCTGTGGGAGAATTAAAGGCTGCCAGATCGGCGAAGAACATATCATACAGGAATGGTCCGGTCTGGTCCGTAATGCGCACGTCCATCAGAATATTTCCGTGAGCTGGATTATATCGAAACGGCCGATCTAAATAAACGGTCATAGGCCCGTCGGGCGTACTTCCCGAGAACCCATTGGTTCGGGGGCCTAAGACGATCGTGTCATCGGCCCCAACATTCTGGCTGAAGATCGTGCTCAGGTCGCTTGGCCCCTTGGGAGTCGTGGAGAGATTGATTTGCATGTTTTTGACAAGCCAACCGAATCCGGAGCCTGGGTATAATTGGGATTCCAGGAAGAATGTCAGCGACGTCAGGTAAACGAGGGAGGGATCCAGGCCTTCGAAAAGGTTGGAACTATAAACCTGCTGGTACCGCATAGATACTGTGTAATTCGTCGGACCGAAGTTATAGGTCTGCCTGATCAGAAATGGAAATACGGTGAAAGTTTCGGCCGCTCTGGGTGATGGCACTGTTATGAACGCATCTGGACTGAGCAAAAAATGAGTCGTGAGACCTGTAGTGTCCACCCCATCGGCGGCCGAAGCGTTCACATTGGTGGACCATACCCGCGAGACCTCGTCGGTTGGGGAGTTGAACGCCTCGAGAGCAGGACCGTTCGGATCGATGGGGCCGCTGCCGTCGAAAATCCGAATATCAACCAGCAAATTGCCGAGGGCGGGATTGTACCGGAATGACCGCTCTAGTGTGACCCCCATAGCAGTGTCCGGGGCATTCCCACGAAAGCTATAGCTGCCGGGGCCAAAGACGACGGTATTGTCCGGGCCAACGTTTTCGAGGAAAACGGGGCTTAGGCCGTCGGCACTCTTTGAGGTAGTCGAAAGATTGATTTGCATCATTGGCACAGTCCAATTGACCAAAGTGCGGTTGGTCAGGAACTCCAGATAGAACCACAGCGTCGTAATATTGGTGCTATCCAAGTTCGTGAAAAGAGTGGAGTTGTAAACTTGCTGGTAGCGCATGGAGGGAGGATTTGTGAGGCCAGCCTGTTTGATCAAAAGCGGGTACAGGCTGTTCGTTTCAGTCGGCCCGGGAGTTGGCGCATCGATAACCGTATCCCCTCTGCACCTGGGACCTGCGCTTGCGGCGAGTAGGACGCACAACCAGATCCGAATTTCGCATTTGGTCGGCATGACTTAAAAAGCAAGCAGGGCGGAATCCTCCACATCGGTTGACAGTTCGCTGACGCTCGCAGAGGAGTCAAAGTTGTAACCCTGAATCAGAGTCCCGGCTAGAGACTCGTTTGCAAAAAAGTCGATGTTGCCGCATGCCGAAAACCAGAGGGGTGTTGATGAAACAAGATCTATTACATTTTCTTCTGTGATGAGGTTGCCGCAAACTTCGACCGTTGCCGCTTTCGATAAGCCGGTTGGGTCAGGCAGGCCATCAACCTGGCGAACGGAGTTACGACGGAGAACAGCCTGTTGGAACCGAGGAAAGGGGCCCAGAGGACTGCCGAAGCCAAGTTGGATGCCGCAAGGGGGACCCCAATTGACAGGTGTGGGGATCAGGTCGAGTTGGTTATTCTCAACGACCAATCTGTCAAGCTGCCAGATCCTCGCGCAGGAGCCTGAAGCGGACGGACCGCCTGGACTATTGGGAAGGGCATATTCGAAGGTAGTTGCAGTGACAGCGATGACCGCGAAGCTGCCTCCGTACTGAGGAGGGTTTGTGCCGCTAATGAACACGGCGTCGCCTTGTATCAGTCCATGCGGAGATGCAGTAGTAACGGTCACCACACCGGTGCTCCAAGTGAAAAACGGCGAGGCCAATGGAATTGGGATGGAACTGGCCATTCCAGCCGTGAGGTTTTCATAGGGGCCACCCCGGATTGCGCGGAAATAATTATTTCGGACCATCATGTCCCGTGAGTTCCAAGTATCGTGGTATGGGCCCCCAGTGTACGTGTTACAGATGCGATTACCCTCAACAACCGCGGTAGTACCGCCGTCGGCAGAGAGAGCTTGAAAGGCTATGCCGATGGCTTCGCCGTCAGACAACGCGCCCGGCGCTGTGGGATTGGTGCCCAGCTGAATTTGGAAATGTGTGGGATCAATGACGGCAAAAATTGGGAATTGTCCGTCGAAGATGCTGGGACTCACGTTATTTATGAGGACTACCTGCCCCGGAGCCAGATAATGGTTCGATGTGGTTTGCAGTGTATAAGTGTAAGGTCCGGTACCTTGCGGACCGGTGATATTGATCAGGCGTATCCACTGGCTGGGAAACCTTCCCACCCACATGTCGCCAGTCGGCGCAGCAGTGCTTGGTTGACTGGGACTCGGAGTGTACTGGAAGTTGTAATCGTCTATCCTGGTCATTTGGTAGGATCCGTTGAAAGAATTATTCGTGTCCGTTAGCACTGCTCCGGTGATCCTAAGCCAATCATTGTTGGCGTGTCCGTGCGGCCGGCGCGTTGCCACGTTGAAGACGCCAGTGGTTCCCGAGTATGAGATGCCGGAGATCTGCACGGGGTTCTGGCGGAACTCACAGTTCGCAAAGCAATTGCGTATGACGCACGCGCGATGGTAAACCATCAAGCCATCATACGAGCGTTCACCGAGGTTGCTCATTATGGTCAGGGTTGCCTCCCGATAGTTGTTCAGGCCAGGCTGCTCCAAAATACAATCTGCGATCCAGCAGTCATAGCATTCTGGGTTGTCGGGATGAGACTGGGCTGCCGCGAGAACGAAGCATTCCGCGTTCACGTTCTGTCTGCCCCAGTTAATTGCTCGAATTCGCCGGATGCGCGTGTGTTTCCCGACGATGGCGATAGCACCACAGGTGGTCAGCAGAGAGGGCTGGCCTGCGATATTGCAATCAACGGTAAAATCGGACGCCTCGAAAGTATCCAGGTATTGGTTGTAAGGACTGCTGATCGCAGTATAGCCTGCCTGATCAATGACGCCACCCACGAGTTGCAGGACTGAGATCTCAGCGCCAGAACCAAGGATTTTCATGCCCGAACGCGGAAGCCAACTTGCCGCTACGCTATTGGAGTAGCCTTTGGTCTGAAAAGTTCCAGGGCCCAGGCGAACCGCCAAAGGAGGCCCGCCGGGGAGCAAGCGAGCAGCGGCGTCGAACTGGCTGAGGCGACAGTAGGGGTTTCCACCGGCAGCGCCAGAGGGGGTACTACTCATTGTGTACGCGAATTCATTGAAGCTCACATAAATAAGCGCAAAGGTACCATTGTAGAGATATGCGTCAGGACCTGTGGCGCCGCTGATGGTTACAATGCTGCCGACACTAAACCCATGGTATAAAGCGGCGGCAAATGCTATATTCCCGCTTCCACCGTTGTTTAGGCTGGTGATGGCGATCGGGAGCGACCGCATCACACCATCGAAGAAGTATGGCTCGGACTGACAGTACATGCCCGCACTGGAAACATTGGCGGTGTGAGCGGCATACATTGTGAACGAGAATGAATTGGGACTAATGTAAGTAATTACGAAGCTGCCGTTATAATAGGAAGCATCCGGAGCCGGCACTCCCAAGATTTGCACCAGTTGTAAGTTTTGAAATCCGTGGCTGAGTGCAGTCACAGTTGCAGTCGTGCTTCCGCTGGATTGGATGTTGCTGACGGTAATCTGCGGAGTGACACGAACGCTGCCGTCGTAAGGATCGTCCTCCGTGCCCGAGCCGAGCACACTGTCTGTGCGCGCAGCCACCCAGACATCAAGACTGGCCGAATCAAGAAGAAAAGCGTCGAGCAACGACACAGTTTATCTCCGGTTCAGAACTGTTGGCCTGCAGGTGTTCCGGCCATCTTCACACGCCCGCTCGTGGAAGAGAATGAAGCCAAAGCGGCAGCCGTCAGGCGGGGCGGGGATTCTCATACTTAGCCGAATATGTACCCCCCCCCTGTCGCGTCCGTCAAGATCTTATTTGTTACGATTCGTACCATCTCGAAAGTCAGTAGATTTCATTCGTCCGGGCGGAAGCAAAACAGCCACAAGCCCTCTATTAACATCAATCGTAGCGAAACGCGTGATCTTACAAAAAATCTGCGGCGAGGCTCATTTTTCATATCCACTTATCATTCATTTGTACATTCTCAGTATGGTTAATTTTGGCAATGCATCGGCCGTGGCCGTCGTTCCGCTTTTGCTGATGCTATGCGCAGCGCAAGAGCCTGGTCTTGCAATCTCGGCAACGCCCGCCCCCCCGTTTAAGATTGCCACACCCAGCCCGCTGCACCACTGTTCCGGCATGCGCACGGTGAAGTCGGTCCGGGCCATGCAACACCTGGCTCTGGGCTGGAAGCTCTCATCTGTCCGCGTCGGTTTTGTGCCGACGATGGGTTATTTGCATGAAGGCCATCTCAGCTTGATCCGGCAGGCCCGTCACCTCGTCGGTTCACGCGGAAAGGTCGTTGTCAGTGTTTACGTTAATCCCACCCAGTTCGGGCCGAAAGAGGATTTGTCGAAATACCCTCGGGATTTTGCGCAGGATGCCCGGTATTGCCGCAAGGAGGGGGTGGACGTCGTGTTTGCTCCCGGTGACGAGGAGATGTATCCGCATGACGGCCGCGGCCAGTTCAGTACCTACGTCACTGAGGAGATTCTGTCCCGGGGCATGGAAGGAGCATCTCGGCCGACGCATTTTCGCGGTGTGACGACCGTGGTCGCCAAACTTTTTAATATAGTGTTGCCGGATTTCGCCGTGTTTGGCGCCAAAGATTACCAGCAGGCCGCCGTTGTTCAGCGAATGACGCGCGATCTCAATTTCCCTGTCCGCATTGTCCTCGGCCCTACCTGCCGCGAACCCGACGGCCTGGCGATGAGCTCCCGCAACAAGTATCTCGAAGGCAAACTCCGCTCCCAGGCCGTGGTGCTCTGGCGTTCAATCCAAAAGGCCAGAGCAGCGCTCCGTACCAGGTCCTCTGCCATTTCTGCCCAACGCCTCAAAGCCGACCTCAAAAGCTTCATCGAACGCCAACCCTCCGCGCGATTGGATTATCTCGAGTTTTTCGATCCGAAAACCCTCCTGCCGGCACCCAAGGTTGCGCCCGGCACGCAGATGGCCCTGGCTGTGTTTATTGGCCGAACGCGTCTCATTGATAACGCGCGATTGTGAACCGATGAAACAATTCGACTTCCTGGTCCTCGGCAGCGGGATTGCAGGGCTGTCCTTTGCGCTCAAGGTTGCGCGACACGGCAGGGTGGCAATCGTCACCAAAAAGGACCGCGCCGAGTCCAATACCAACTATGCCCAGGGCGGGATCGCCGCCGTTACCAGCAAGGAGGATTCGGTCGAACTGCACGTCCGCGATACGCTCGAAGCCGGCGCCGGTCTCTGCAAGGAAAAGGTCGTCCGCACGATTGTCGCGGAGGGCCCCGCGCGAATCGCCGAACTCATCGAGCTCGGTATGCACTTTAGCGAGCGCGAAATTCCGCGATCACACGGACTACGCGAGCTGGACCTGGGAAAAGAAGGCGGCCACTCCAAACGCCGCATCCTGCATGCAAAGGACATTACCGGCCGTGAAGTGGAGCGAGCTCTGCTGGCAGCCGTCGCCGCACAGCCTCAAATCGAAATTTTCGAAAACCACCTCGGCATTGATTTAATCACCAGCCAAAAACTGGGCTACGTCGGCGACAATTGCTGTCTCGGTGCATACGTGTTCGATAAGCGCAACGGACTTGTTGAAACCTTTGCCGCGCCCGTCACCCTGCTCGCCACCGGCGGCTGCGGCAAAGTCTATCTCTATACGACTAATCCGGACATAGCCACCGGCGACGGAGTCGCTATGGCCTACCGGGCCGGCGCGGCGGTCGCAAATATGGAATTCGTTCAATTCCATCCCACCGGCCTCTACCATCCCAAAGCCAAATCCTTCCTGATTAGCGAAGCCGTGCGCGGCGAAGGCGCAGTCCTCAAGACCGTTGAGGGTGTGGAGTTCATGGACAAATATCACCCGCTCAAATCCCTTGCGCCACGCGATGTCGTCGCCCGCGCGATCGACAGTGAAATGAAAAAGAGCGGCGCGGATTTTGTTCTGCTGGATATTACCCATAAGCCCTCAACCTTCATCATCGAACGCTTCCCTAATATCTATCAAACCTGTTTTCACTACGGAATCGACATTTCCAAAGAACCCATTCCCGTCGTGCCGGCCGCGCATTACCAGTGCGGCGGCGTTCTGACCAATGTGGATGGAGAAACCGAAATCGCCGGCCTCTTTGCCGTTGGAGAAGTCTCCTGCACCGGACTGCATGGGGCCAATCGCTTAGCCAGCAACTCCCTGCTGGAAGCCTTGGTCTGCGCCCATCGCGCCGCGCAAAAGATCGCCTTTCAGGATCGAAAACTCCCCGACTTCAAAATCCCTCCCTGGCATTCTGGTAATGCTCACAATCCGGACGAACTGGTCGTCGTATCGCATAATTGGGACGAGATCCGCCGCGCAATGTGGGATTATGTGGGGATTGTGCGGACCAACAAGCGCCTCCAGCGCGCTCAGAAACGCATCGCCAACCTGCTCGAGGAAATCCAGGAATATTACTGGGATTTTATCGTAACCAACGATTTACTCGAGCTTCGCAATATCGCCACCGCAGCCGAGATTATCGTCAAGAGCGCGCTCTCTCGCCCCGAAAGCCGCGGCTTGCATTATAATTTGGACTATCCGGAACCCAACCCCGATTGTGCCCAACGAGACACCGTCTTGAGGAAATGAGGAGGCTTGAAAGTTGCGGTAATCAGGTCAAGTTTGGCCGCGTTTGCAAAGCGGCGCACACGGTTCTTCATAACCTGATAACCTGATAACCAGATAACCTGATAACTTGATAACTTGATAACCCCGTTGCCCCGAAGTCCATAGCGGTCTGAAGCCCCGCCTCGTAGGATACTTCTTATGCGTCTTTACAATCTCTTTCCGCCGCTGGTGGGCCCCTTCACCAGGTGGGGCCCCCACCTTAAGCGCGCGGCAGATATGGGCTTCGATTGGGTGTTTTTCAACCCGGTTCAGCTCCTGGGCGCGTCCAGGAGCCTTTATTCAATCGCCGATTACTTCAGATTCAACGAGGACCTGCTCGAATCCGGCAACGCCGCTTCCCCCGATGAACAGTTTCGTCAGGTCATCAATGAGGCGCGCAGTTTGGGGCTGAAGGTCATGATCGACCTGGTCATTAACCATTGCGCTATCGACGCCCCAGTGACCCGTGAGCACCCGGAATGGTTTGTGCGGGAAAAAGACGGGCGAATTTCCAATGCCTCTTGCGAGCACAATCGACAGAAAGTCGTGTGGAAGGACCTTGCCCAGTTCGACCACTACCACACCTCCGATCCCGAGGGCCTCTACGCCTACTCCCTGCGCATTGTGGAACAACTATTGGCGCTGGGATTTGAAGGGTTCCGGTGCGATGCCGCCTATCAAGTCCCGCGCAAATTCTGGAAGCGCCTGATCCATGATGCCCGTCAGCGCCGCGCTGATCTTTGCTTTCTCGCCGAAACACTCGGCTGCACCGCCGACCAAACCAAGGAAACTGCTCGAGCTGGCTTTGATTATGTGTTCAACAGCTCCAAATACTGGAATCTCCAGGACCCCTGGCTTCTGGCGCAGTACAACCTGCTCCGCGAGACCACTCGTTCAATCAGTTTTCCCGAAAGTCACGATACTGCGCGCCTCTGCGAGGAGTTCAACGGCAATGTCGAAGCACTCAAGCTACATTATCTCTTCTCCGCGCTCTTTTCTGCGGGCGTCATGATCCCAATTGGCTTTGAATATGGATTTCGCAAACCCCTTCATGTTGTCAAAACAACGCCCGCCGATTGGGAAACCACAACCATCGACCTTTGTGCCTATATCGCCAAGGTCAATGCCATCAAAAAGAGCTATCCTATTTTCCAGGAGGAGAGTGCCACCCAGATCCTTCACTCTCCTAACCCCAACCTGCTGTTGATGTGGAAAGGCTCAACCAAACGCCCCCACGAGGCCTTGCTCATTCTCAATCGAGATCCTTGGCACCATCAGGAGTTTTACACCGACCACTTCCGCCACTACGTTCAATCAGGCGCCCCCCTCCAAGACGTCTCACCCGAGTATCCACTCGATTACATTCCAGAACCTTTCCACTATGGTCTGCGACCAGGTCAGGGCATCGTTCTGGTGACCTCGCGAATCTGAACCTCTCAGCCAGGTTTCTCAGAACGCAGGGAGAGCTCCAGCGACAACCGTCGCAACCGACTTTCGCGAAGCGTTTGGAGTGCGGGAGCTTGCTCCCGCTTTTTAGCTGACCGTGCACCCTTCCACCTCAAAAGCGTCGGCAAGCCGGACGCACTCCATACGTTTTGCGATGAAGGCTGGCCGCTGCAGATGTCTAGCTTGCCGTTGTTCGGGTGAAGGGAGGCGCTTTCCGGCGCCCCGGCCCAATGACAAACGGAGTGAACTTTGTGCCCGCGGCTTGTTTAATTTTACCTGTTGCAAATTAGTGTGATGAAAACTATTATCTTATTCATGGCTTGAAGATTTTCCGGGGTTGGTGGTGCGGTTTTGCCCCTGCAATTATGGGTTCAGTCAACACCGAAATACGCGCGGCGCTTCGAGATGAGAAGAGGGTAAGTGTTATCATCAATTCGGTGGGTGCGGCAGGGCAGGGGTTGAGAGTGCTCGTCGGAGTGCCTGGGGTTTCAGCCCACGCTGACACACGCCCAACATCCAACGCCGTTTCTGCCCGGTCGCTGGAATCGGGCGGTCTTTCCGCGAAAGTAACCGACCAACAACCTCCGCACCTGACCGCTCGGGAGCTTCAGGTCTTGAGATTGATCGCCAAGGGACTCCACAACCGGCAGATCGCCGCCAAAATCCATCGCTCCATTAAAACGGTGGAAAAGCACCGCCAGAATCTTCACACCAAACTCAGCACTCACGAGGTGGCGGGTCTGACTCGCTATGCCCTGTCAGTCGGAGTGATGGATAGACCCCAGCGCTGGGCGCGGGGGTTGGCCAGGAGCGCAAAGCGACTGACTCCCCGCGAATTGGAAGTGCTGAAACTCGTAGCACAGGGCTCGGGCAATAAATGGATCGCCAGCGAATTGCACCGATCAATTAAAACCGTCGACCACCATCGCGAAAACATTATGAAAAAGCTGGGGATCCATGAAGTCGCCGGACTGACCCGCTACGCTGTCTGTCTCGGTCTGATGTGAACGCCCTTTGATCTCTTTCCTGTTCCAGCGAACAGGACCAGGTCCTTTTAGCCGGGCACCGTAATTCGATGCGTTGGCTGAGGCTTGCCCGGCCGGAACGACTCCATGTGTTCCCAGTCCAGCGTTAGGGTTGGGTACGCCTGGACACACTTCTCGACCGCCAATTTGACGATGTCACGCAGCGCTTCGGGGGCGGCTTCGGCGCGCATGTTGATAGTCAGTTCTCCGCTCGCAAACCTGTCTTGCAAATTTTGCGAGAGCTCAGGCACAAAATCGTTTCTCACCAGGTTGATCACCGCCAAATCGCCAAGCGCGTTATCGGCGTCCAATGTCATCTTCAAATGCGCAACTTCCGCACCCGCCTGGTTAAGCCGGCTCTGCACTTCATTAGCCAGGCCTTGCACTAATTGATTGCCATCAATGGCCTCAGTTGCTTTAAGTCGCAGCGTGCAATTCAGCCATCCCAATTGCGCCTCCCCGTCGGCGTAAACCCCGTAGTCCACCTCCATGATCGCGCGTGGCACCTGGCTCGTGCTTGTGATGTGCTCGAACCACCCCTCTAAACCCTTGCCGTGCCGTGCGGAAACCTCAAAGATTCTCCCTTTCGGGAACTGAACTCCTAACTCCCCACTCAGTCCCGACATCTGCTCCCGCGTCGGAAGGTCGCTCTTGTTGACGACAATAAGGTCCGCCTCCTCGAGTTGTTTGCGGTAGATGTATATCACCTTTTCGGAGAACTTCCCTCCCCCTTCCAAGCCCAGCACTCGCAGCGCCCGAATCGGGTCAACCAGTACGCTCAACGGCGCAATGCTGAATTCTTTCCCGTACAGCTTGCGCAGCGGGTAAGTGACCGTCGCGACCAGGTCGGTACAACTGCCGACCGGCTCCGCAATAAATACATCCGGCCGGCTATCCTCTGTCAACCGCTTCGCTGCCTCGACCAGCGAATTAAACCGGCAGCAAAAGCACCCTCCAGGAATCTCTTCAACCGGAAAGCCCCGCGCTGCCAGCATCGTTGTGTCCACCAAATGGCTGCCCTGGTCGTTGGTAATCAAACCCACCCTCTGGCCTTTGTCTGTGAGCCACCGGGCAAGTTTCGCAACCGCCGTTGTCTTTCCCGCTCCCAGAAAGCCTCCCACCATAATGTACCGCGCCTTTGCACCCGGCGCTTGCGAACTGTCTTGCTTCATAATTCTGCCACAACCCAAGAGGTGAAATTATACGCACAAGCTTGCATATTCCCAGCAACCTGCAACGCGAAAATGACCTCCAGACCTCCAGGGCGGTAACGGGCGCGTCGGGCTTCGAGACCGCACAACGAACAACCGGCCGGAATATCGCCCTTGACAGGCAGCGTGCTTTCGTATTGCCCAATCCAGCGAGGCAGCTGTTTTTTTTCCAGTAGATCGATTCCGAATAAAAGTTCCAATTATATTTGACAGAATATATCTGGTTTGTTCAACTCTCCCTAATTCCAATGACCGCTCACGCCCGCCAAATATTGCTTATGAAAAGAGTCGTCGATTTCGGTTCCACCATCAAAGCGGAGACCTCTGGACACGCCACTCTGGGCTTGTCCAAGTCACATTGTCCCTGCCGTGGTGGTGGACCCGTGGCTGGAACGATCGGGTGGGCCGCAGCCCTGCTCATCTTTATTGCTGTCACAGCCGCTGGGGCCGATGACACCTCAGCCGTTCAGAGTCAGGCTTCTTCCTCCAGCCCCCTGGTGGACTACTTTAAGAATTGGTTCGAGCGAGCGTCCAAAACCCAGGCGGAGCAACCCCATTGGGTCACGCCGCTGGCCACGGTCACGCCTCGCCTCGAACAAGAGCTGCGCTACGACCAACTCTGGCAAGCCCTTCCGGGCGGCCATTCGCTCGACAATTACGGAGGCGGCAAAGGTCTGGAGCTCATCCCCGCCGAACCGCTCGAACTTATCATCGGTATACCAGCCTGGGAAACTGAGAACACCTCTCCCCGCAAAGAGGGCTGGGCTGACCAGACTTTCCTGGTCAAATACCGTATCCTGTCCGCCAACGAGGACAATGGCGATTACATCCTAACTGCGTTCATGGGACTTTCAGTGCCCAACGGAAGCGCCAAGTATACATCCGGCCACTACGCCTTTACCCCAACCGTCGCCTACGGCGAAGGTTGGGGCAGATTCGATTTCCAGAGCACCCTGTCCGTGTCTATCCCCGATAACGGTGGCGAGCGCAGCGGTGCGGGCACGCCAATCTTGTTTAACACGGCATTCCAATACCACGTCGACAGGTTCCTCTGGCCCGAGCTCGAGGCCAATTACACTTATTGGCCGAACGGCAAACATGAGGGACTGAACCAACTGTTTCTCACACCTGGATTGCTCTTGGGCCGATTCCCCATTTTCGACCGAGTGGGAGTGACCATCGGCGTTGGGTGTCAAATTGCCGTCACAGACAGCCCTTTGATGCATCGAAATATTATTCTCTCAGCCAGAATTCCGTTCTGATCGGTGAAGGATATTCTAGTGAGGCGGAGCCTCGGACCCTGGTCTCATCTGGTCTTGAACTTCGAACATTCAACTTCCAACGTCCAACCTCGAAATCTAAGCGCCCGGCCTCCTTTTTCCTCCGCCCGGCTATCATAATGCTTGTGAAAGGATTCGATGTTCGGAGTTGGACGTTGAATGTTGGAAGTTCCGGTCCCGTCCTGAAATAGGTTGGTACTTGGTAATGAAAAAAACCAAGTAACCATGCAAGTAATTCGTTATAGCAAAGGGTTTAAAATGCAGTGCGTGCGCGAGGTGGAAGCAGGCAGGAGTTGTGCCTTCGCTGTGCAGCGCAAATACAAGATCAAAGGGACCGCTACGGTGATGCGTTGGGTACGCCAATTGGGCAGCGGCCGATATGGTAAGATCATTCGCGTGGAAAAAGCTCATGAAGTCAATGAAGCGGGCCAGTTGCGCAGCGAACTGCGACGGGTCAAAGAAGCGCTGGCCGATACGCATATGGAGCTGGCGCTGGAGCAGGCGTTCCTGGCGGTGGCCTGTGAGGAACTGGACCAGAGCCTGGAGAGTTTTAAAAAAAAGCACGCTGGCGGGCGGCGCACCAGGCGGTCGCGGCCGACCCGGAGTTGAAGGTGACCGGGGTGTGCGAACTGGCGGGCATGACCCCGCAAAATTATTACGCGCGCCGCCGTGCCTGGCGCCGGCAGGAAGTGGACGTTCAATTGATGCTGGAACTGGCACGGGCTGAACGAGTGCAGCAGCCGCGCTTGGGGGTTAGAAAACTCTACCACCTGATCGGCGTGGAGTTGAAGGCGGCCGGAGTGAAGATGGGACGGGATCGGCTCTTTGAAGAACTGAAGAAAGCGGGGTTGCTGGTGGAGAGAAAACCCTCGGAATGGCCCAAAACCACGAATTTCAACCCGGCTCTGCCGGTCTTTAAGAACCTGATTAAACGCTGTCAGCTGACCGGCCGCAACCAGGTTTGGGTAGCGGACATCACGTACATCCGGACGCAGGAAGCGTTCATGTATTTGGGCCTGATTACCGACAAGTGGTCGCGCAAGATCGTGGGCTTTCATTTGGGGGAGACGTTGGAGACGGGCAGCGTCTTAAAAGCCCTGGCCATGGCGCTGAGAGGGCTTAGGCAGAGGGAGCGACCCATCCACCACTCCGACCGTGGGTGCCAATATGCGTCGCACACCTACGTCAACATGGCGCAGCAAGCCGGCTTGACCATGAGCATGACCGAGAAGAATCACAGTGCGGAGAATGCACTGGCGGAGCGAATCAATGGGATCTTGAAACAAGAATATTGGCTGGATGCGAATTTCGAATTTAAAGGGCAGGCCCGCAAGGCAACCGTTGAGGGCATCAATCTGTATAACTATCGCAGGCCGCACACGGCGCTGAGATTTAACACGCCAGGAATGGTGCACGATAACCGAAATGCTAATTAAAGAACCATCTCCTACCTATCCCCCGGTCACCAAAATCGTTTATAGGCCCAATGAGCGCGTAAAGTTTTCCGACATTTGGATAAAAGAAAGAAATTGGCAATCATAAAGACCATGGCCGTTGACAAACCACGAAAACTCCACTCGCCGGACGCTCCCTCAGCGCAATCAAGCCCGGCCGCAAACCAGAGCAAGTTGGGGTAGCGCCCACAAAGCGTCATTGTGAATAACTTGGTCCGCCCGACCTCCCCCCGGCTCCCCCCTCCGTGGGAGCCTTACCACGTTCGACCGCAGGGGGGCGCGTGCTAGAGGGCACGCAGCCCGCCCCCCTGCTCGTTTTAGCTCGCCGTTGAGTGCAGAACCACATAACCAAAAACCAAAAATAAGCGCCCTGCGCTTCGCGCACGGCCAGACAAAAGTACCAAATTTATTTCAGGACTTGACCTTGAATGTTGGAAGTTCGGGTCCCTGGCCGGAAGCCCGGCTGCGCCGGCAACAAGATTAGATCGGTCCTAGTCTCCGCCTCGGCTAGAGTCACTCTTTAAGACGTACCGGACAAAAGTGAAGTGACCTGCTCCTGGACAGAAGCTTCTTTTAATTCTGCCCCCGGTGCTTCGAGTTCTGGTTCCGTTTCAGGGGTTAGCTTAAGCCTGCTGATTTGAGCTGCAGGTCTGGGCGGCGGCATTTGCAGAGCAGGCAGTTCGATGCCGAAAAGAGCGCCGCCTAAAGGCGATTGCTCGCAAAAAATGCGGCCGTGATGTTCCATCAAGTAGGTGTGCGCCACCGACAGCCCCAGCCCAGTGCCAACGTCGGCCGGTTTTGTAGTAAAAAATGGTTCGAAGATCTTCGAGCGCAAATGCGGCGGAACCCCGGGGCCGCTGTCTTCAATCAATGCCACGATCCGGCCTGGTTCCTGCCGGGTCACGACCCGCAGTGTCCTTGCCTTGTTCGAGCCTTCCATAGCCTGAAGAGCATTGTTTATGAGGATGATTAGGACTTGTTGAACCTGGTCGAGGCTCGCCAGGATGGCCGGTAGTTCCGGATCTAACTCCAGCGTAAGGTCGACGTCCGCCTTAACGAATTCCGAGCGCCGCAACTCCAGAACGTTGCGCACGATTTCATTCAGGTTCATTTTCTCCTTCTCTGGCCCACCGTCGCGCGCTAGATTGAGAAAGTTGCGCATCATGCGCGTGGCCCGCTGGTGTTCCGCTGCCGCCGTTTTTAGCCGGTCCCGCGTTTGCTTCGGGAGATCTTTATCCATCAGAACCAATTCGACCAGAGCACCCGAGACGCTTAACGGATTGTTCAGCTCGTGGACAACGCCCGAAATCATTTGTCCAAGGGCCGATAGCTTCTCGGCCCGGCGCAGTTGCTGTTCCAGGTGGGAGATTTCGGTCACCTCGCGGAGATAAAATTGAAACGCTGTTTCACCGGCAAAATCGATGGCTGAGCCGGCCACTTCGACGTTGACTAACGTGCCGTCCTTGCGCCGGACCTGCTCAAAACGTCGCCGGCAGAGCGTCTCAAACCAGGCTTGGCCGGCAGAATGGCTGATCGAGTCCTTGGCCTGAACTGCCAGCAGGTTTGTCAGAAACTGTTCATGCGCCTCCACCTGGGACATTCCCAATACCCGGCAAGCTGCCTCGTTCAGCCCAACAATGCGCAAATCATCCCGCGCGGTAATCACGATCGGCTCGCTGGATTGCTCGAATAGGTGCCGATACCTTTCCTCCGTGAGGCTAATCCGGGTTTGCAGTAGCGCCTTTTCTCGATCTTTGCTCCGCAGTTGTTGGTTTGCATGCTTTTCCCGCAAGTGCCGGATTTGTTCCAACACCAGAATGATCATGTTCACCGCGATAAACATCTGCAGCACGCTGGCGATGAAGAAGCCCGTGCTCATGTAATCCGACAGGCGCTCCAGGAATGGGTAAGCGGCAACAAACAGTCCCCAGAAAAGGAAACCGAACGACAAAAGGCCTGCGCCGAGGTACTGTCGCTTCCGCCGGTATTGAAAGAAGCCCCACACCGTGACTACGCTGGCACCGCCGATCAAAATGAAAATCGGCATCTGCAAAACCAATCGGTCGTTCTTATCCAAGGCCGCATCCCCTGCGCCTGGAAAGTTTGCCACAAAACTCCACACGAACAGAAAACAAATGAAAAGACTCAACGAGAGTTGCCGCACCCGCTTGCCGAGAAAGCGCAAGCTGCCCCACAGCATGAACACCGCCGCTACCCCAATGCACCACTGCTTGAACATCGTGGCCCACCAGGGCTCGTCCCGAAAATTGCCGTAATACCAGAACAGGCTGTACGAAAGGGTCAAGTAGAGAGAGTAAAAAAGCCAGGCGACCGTCCAAATTGAGAAGTATTTGCGACGAGTGTAATAATTCAGATAAGAAAACACCCCCACAAGCAACCACACGCTAATCAGCGAGATGAACAAGCCGGCGCGCAACTGGCCGTTTGTGTCAAAGCTGAAAGTCCAGTTAAACATTGCGTTGAAAGGATGCATTAAAAAGCGTCGCTCTTAGATTCCATCCGTAAAGTCAGCAGCAGGAAATGCGCCAGTCATTTTTGAGAGAGTGGAGAATTTGAAAAGCCAACTTCCAGCCTAAAATGGGAAACAGGTGATTTGGCTTCGAACACTAACTATTTGAAACACAACTATTTGCTATGCTAGTATCGTTTTGTTCGATGCTGGTGAACTCAAACCGGACACACCCTTTCCCAAAGGAACTGCCCGGGGACTGCCCACTCTTAAGCCACTGCTTATGGCGTGTTTTGCCGCAACCGATAGAATCGCCAGGAGAGGGCAGAGCTTGCCCCATCTGCAAACTGGAAAGCGCCCGTTGCATCCACGGTTACCGTTCCGATGACCACCCACGATGAGAGATCTATTGAAGCGCAAACGTCATACACATAACCCGCCGGACCCGTTCCACGTAGCACGGCTTGGCTCGCGTTGTTTTGCGACACGAACAGTCGGGCCAGCATGGGAGGTTCAGGCGCGCTCGTAGGCACCGTGTAGCTGATTTGCCCTGAAAATGTGCTCTCAAGGCCGCTAATATCATACGCCGTCACAGCGAAATAATAAGTCTCCCCTGCAACCAGGCCTAAGACCGTCGCCGTAAGATTGCTGCCGACATCAAGCACACTATTATAGCTCTGGCTCGCGGTTCCCTCATAAAGGCGATAACCGACCACGCTCGGGTCGCTGCTTGGATCCCAGGCCAACGTCAGTGTGCCCGGAGGAATAGCGTCCGACTGGACGACGGAGAATTCTAAAACAAGAAAGAAGATGCTCAGAAACAGAAAACCTTGGAGCTTTCGAATTGGCACAGCTTTAGTTACGCAACCAAACCTGGTTTAAACCACTAGTTTATTCCTGGGGCCCACTAGGAATTTCCTAGTGTGTGCGTAGCACCTCTCCCCATCCGTGTAGGGAAGGCTTTCCAGTTTGCCGGGTCACAGGACTAGGGTGACTGGAAAATCACCCTACCAGCAGTGCGGAAAGCCTGCCCTGCGAGGACACTAAACAGATAAAATTCCTCCTGGCGTGGATATCCCCCACCCGCAAATGCGGTGGAATCTTCCCTCCCCGAGCCCTCGTGCCGTTGCCAGATTGACGCAGCGAGTGGTTTGGTTCACGCTCTGCCCGACCCTGAACTGATTATTCGAGCATGAGCGATGAAGTTGAGATTCTGCCCTTGTCCCGCAAATCCCGTGACATTGTCCGTTTCCTCAAGGTTAGCTATGGGATCTACGCGGACGACCCGCATTGGGTGGCACCGCTATTGATGGATTTGAAAAAGGTGTTCACTGACGAGAACCCCTTGTTTGAACATGCTCGGATGAGCCTTTGGATTGCCAGAAAAGCTGGCCGGGACGTGGGTCGCATCGCCGGTATTGTGGACGAGCACTACAATCGCTCTTCCAACGAGCCGGCGGCCTTTTTCGGTTTCTTTGAGTCGATCGATGATTCCTTGGTCAGCCGGCGGCTTTTTGAAACCGTCTTGGATTGGGCTCGCCATCAGGAATTAAAAAGCCTGAAGGGCCCCATGAACCCGACCACCAATGACGAATGCGGGCTGCTGATCGAAGGCTTTGACTCCCCTCCGGTATTCATGATGACCTACAACCCGCGCTATTATCTTGCGCTGGTCGAGGCGGCAGGCTTTCGCAAAGCGAAGGATTTGCTGGCCTTCCACATCGATCTCGCCACTTTGCCAATGGACCGCTTGAGCCGCATCGCTGCTAAAGTCAGGGAGCGCAGCCCGGGTCTCGTCTTTCGGCCTGTTCTGAAAAAGACCTTGGATCAGGACATCGTCAAGGTGAAGGAGGTCTACAATGCCGCTTGGGGCGAGAACTGGGGGTTCGTGCCGATGACTGATAGTGAGGTTGATTTCATGGCTAAGAGGTTGAAACCCCTTTTGATGGAGGGTCTCATTTGGCTCGTCGAAGCTGGGACCGAGCCGGTTGGCTTCCTGCTTGCGTTGCCAGACTATAACGTGGCAATCCAGCCATTGCGTGGGCGCCTGCTCACGCCGAAATTGCTGGGGTTTTTGCCTTACGTTTTGGGCTGGAAATGCCCGACCCGAACACGGGTTCTCACTTTGGGCGTTAAAGACAAATACAGGTCGAAAGGGTTGGAATCGGCCCTGCTCATTGAAGGCCTGAAGGTTGGCTTCAATGCCGGTGTGCGGGAATCAGAAGCCTCGTGGATCCTCGAGGACAACTTGATGATGTGCCGAGTGCTTCAAGCTATCGGCGGACGGGTTTACAAGAAGTACCGAATTTACGAACGCTCTATTTAGGGGCAAAGGGCATTTAGTCAAATCCGCGGAGGTTTCAAGCACGGCCCAATGAGCTCTGGCTTCGTTTTGGCGAAGCCTCCCCAGCGTCTAACTTAAAATAGAGCCAGTTGGCGGCGGGGATGAGGAGCACTGCAATGGCTATTCCGGCCAAAACATCCGACACGTAGTGATAGCGGCAATATATCGTAGCCAGGCATAGGAGGACGACCATGATCACGTGCAACCAACGAATGCCACGGATATAGCGAAACGAAAAATACGCCGTACAGAGGGCAATCGCCACATGGCTGCTGGGAATTGCCGCCCCGGGAGCCTCAAACACTTGATAAATCCATTTCATTATCCGGTAAAACCATCCTGACTTGACGACCTCAGGGTATTGCGCGGCGGAAGCCAATTGTTGAAGGCTCGCGGGTAAGTTATAGCCAGGAATCGCACGGAAAAAAACCGGCGGCCCGATCACTGGCAGAAAAATGTAGAGGAGGTAACAAACGTAAAAGACGAATGACACTACCGAAACATAATGGAAGAATTGCCCACGATTTCGCAAATACAAGGTCAGACCGACCCCCCCGATCATGATATAATAAGAAAAATAGGCGGCATAAAAAACTTCGCTCACGAGAAGAAACGGAAGCCTTTCCATGAATGCAAGGCTTGGCTGGAATCCAAAAAGCTTCTGGTCCCAGCCAATCACGATGGGATCCAAATAGCCCTGCACGAACATCTGGTCTAATTGGCCGGTCTCTGCAAAGAACCCGGCGTAGAGCAACACAGGATAAAAGTGTCGCAGCAAACCCAGGGTTTTGCCTATATGTTTAAGAGAATACCAATAAATGAGCCAATGAATGAGACCCAGGAGCACCACGTGTGCCATGATCAACCATTCCCAGTGGGACACGCTGTTTCCATGGAAAAACAGGATCAGGATTCCTACGATTGCCAGGTAACCCTGGGTGGCGTAATCGACAAAAGTGTAGCCTCTCACAACCAGCGCTCGCGAGTGTACCACTCTAGGGTCTCGGCAATCCCCTGCTCGAGCCGAGTCTTGCAGGCGAAGCCGACCTCTCGCTGCAATTTTGAGGCATCGCATACCCACCCCGGCGCGCGCAATTCCGCATACTTTTGCAGATTCAGCAAGCTGGGTCTTCGGGTCAGTTGAGAAAGCATCTGCTGCAGAAGGCACACCGCCCAAAGCATCGGAGCTGGAATTGGGCATGGGATGGTCCAGCTCCTCATCTGAACAGCGATTTCTTCGGCCATACTCCGGCCGGTGACAAACTCCGGCGAAGCCGCAAAGTAGGTATTGCCCGCCGTTTCCGGGCGGCAGAGGCAAGCGACCACCGCCTCTGCCAGATCCCTCGCGTACACCACACTGAGGGCCTGTGCCTTATTTGGCCGGGGAAGGAGATGCTTGCTGACGGCCTTGAACATAGAAAGAAAGCCGGTGTCGCGCGGCCCGTAAACGGCAGGCGGGCGGATGATGGTGAAAGGCACCCGGCAGTGCTCCCGGACTTCCAATTCACCTGCAAGCTTGCTTTTGCCATAGTCGGAAACGGGTTGAGTCGGCCCATCCTCTCTTGCCGGGTTTTGGGGTGTCGCGGGGCCGGACACGGCGAGACTGGAAATGTGGAGGAGCCTGCTAATGCCAGTCACTTGAGTATTCAAGGCCTCCACGACGTTCCGCGTGCCCAGGTGATTTATTTCGTAAAACTCGGAAGTCCTTACAACGCTCGTGCGGCCCGCACAATGGACCACGTGCGTGACACCTGAGGTAGCTTTGAGCAGGCTCGTGGCGTCGCTTATCGATCCGAAGCGCACCTCCGTCCCCGGTAAATGATGCTGCAGGAATCTGGTGTTGCTGGTGTTGCGAAGCAGGACAGCCGTATCGAACTTCTCTTGGTGAAGGCGATCGAGGATATGACTGCCCACAAACCCACTGGCGCCTGTGAGCAATACCTTCAATCAGATCAGGTTCAGCTCTTTTCCGATCGTACCCATTTTGTCCAAGGCAAAGTCTATCTGCGTGTTGGTGTGAGTTGCCATGAGGCTGATTCGGATCAATTCGTGTCCGGGTGCGACCGCGGGATAAACGACCGGGTTGACGAAAACGCCGTGTTCCTGCAGGTGTTTGCAAAATTGGAACGCCAAGGTCATGTCGCGGCAGTAGACGGGCAGGATCGGCGTCTCTGAATCTCCCAATTCAAAGCCCAAGTTCTTCAAGCCCGCTTTCATTCGTTGGGTGTTTCGCCACAATTGCGCAATTCTCTCCGGCTCATTCTTCATGATTTCGAGTGCGGCCAAAACGGCTGCCACATTGGCTGGGCTCATACTCGCACTGAAAATCAGCGGCCGGGAATGATGTTTGAGAAAATCAATCGTTTCAGCATCCGATCCGATGAACCCGCCCAGACTGGCCAGGGACTTGCTAAAAGTGCCCATGATCAGATGGACATGGTCGGTCATGTTGAAGTGGCTGGCCGTGCCGGCCCCTTGCTTGCCCAGGACGCCGATTGCGTGGGCATCATCCAGCATCAAGGCAGCACCGTGTTTTTTGACGATTTTACATAGCTGAGGCAACTGGATGATATCCCCTTCCATGCTGAATACGCCATCCACGACTACCAGCTTGCCCGCTTCGGGTTCTAATTGGTCCAGGCGTGACTCCAATGCGGCTAAATCTTTGTGCGGAAAGCGGAAAAACTTACCTTGGGCCAGTAGGCATCCTTCCACAATGCTCGCATGGTTGCTTTTGTCCCCAATCACGTATTCGCCCTTGCCCACCAGAGCACTGATCACGCCGAGATTGACTTGGAAGCCGGTGCTGTACAGCAACACCGCCTCTTTATTGACCAGCTTTGCCAACGCGGCTTCCAATTCCAGGTGGATATCCAGCGTGCCATTCAGAAAGCGTGACCCGGCGCAGCCGGTCCCGTATTTGGCTACAGCGGCGGTGGCTGCTTCCTTGATCCTTGGATGGTTGGTCAGGCCTAAATAGCTGTTGGAACCCAGCATCAACACCTTATTGCCCTCGATTAACACCTCGGTGTCCTGGGCTGAGGAAATTGTCCGGAAATAAGGATAAAGTCCCGAAGCCCGGATTTGGGCAGCACTCTTGAAATCCCGGACCTTGGCCAGGAGTGCAATGCCGTTAGGGTGTGGCTTCGCCTTAGCACGCACGGGCCGGTGATTCAAATCCCCAGCGCCGGCTGCACGCGGCAGAGGATAATGATCGGGTTGCTGCGCCGGGCGGCCTTCCACCGCCGGCGTCTTTTCCTGGTAGATCATATTTAGCGAACCGCCAAGAGACCTTTCTGTGGCCTTCCTTTTACCCTTTCTGGCCGGGGTGGCAAGTAGGAAATTGGGCTACGATTACGACGGTACGGCCATTCTAAAAGTGCCCGAACACGCAATTTGCCGCCCCGAACCTTGAAACCCAAAGCCCAAATTCCGGGCCAACCAAATTAGGCGGAAATCGAATTCCGCCCGTGCTTCAAGCGCCCAAGGAGCATCGAGCGCTATTCCTGAGCGATTAACCCACACTGTAGCGCGAAACGAACCAAGCCTGGAACATCAAAGATATTCAACCGTTCCATCAGCTTGGCGCGGTGGTATTCGACAGTCTTTGGGCTGAGGTTTAAAACCATGGCGATCGCCTTGGTCGTTTGCCCCTCAGCTATCAACTGCAGAATTTCTCGTTGGCGGTCGCTCAAGCTCTCCAAAGGAGTCTTTTGGTGAGCGATTTGGTGCAGCGGTAGCTTTTTGAGCAGTTTGCTCGACAGTTCCTTAGCGAGATATATCTCTCCTGCGACAACCGCGCTTAGGGCGGCACCCAGCTCGGTCGTGGCCGCTTTTTTCAGCAAATACCCTGACGCCCCGGCTTTAAGCGCCTGCCAAAAATATTCTTCATTTTGGTGCATCGACAAGATGATCACTCGCACTTGGGGGAACTCTTTAGTAATCCGGGAGGTTGCCTCCAGGCCATTGAGCCCACGCATAGAGATATCCATGAAAACAACCGCTGGTTTGAGCTTTCTCACCAGGTCCAAAGCTTCGCGCCCGTCGGCTGCCTCGCCGACTACTATCGTTCCTGGAAGTTTCTCCAATTCCGCGCGGATCCCCGCCCGAACGATCGGGTGGTCATCGGCTAGGATAACTTGGATGGGATGTTGCGAATTAATCATCAACGGCTTCTGCCCCCTCCGGACTGTTCCATCGAATAGGAAACCAAGCATGAACCTCAGTCCCTTTTCCGAGGACGGAGATGAATTCCAGACCGCCGCCGGCGAGCGATGCTCGTTCCTCCATGCTCAACAGGCCAAGGCTTGCGCCCTGCACGGCCTGACTTCGCAAGGCAGCAACGTTAAACCCGATCCCATCGTCGCGCACGCGTAGATGCAGATGCCCATTGCGTCGGCTCAGATCCACTGTGACCGCCCGAGCCTGGGCATGGCGAACAACATTGGTCAGCGCTTCCTGAGCCACGCGGAAGCATTCCGTCTCGATAACCAAATCAAGCCGGTTCTCGAGGCTTGCCGGTTTGAATTCCGCGTGCAATCCGGTGCAGGCGGCTTGCCGGTGCGTGTACCACCGTAGCGCCGGTTCTAACCCCAAGTCGTCCAAAATGGAGGGTCGAAGGTTCAATGAAAGGTCATGGACCTGTTCCAGAACCCGTTCAACTGCCTGGATGCTCTCCCTCATGCGGCGTTCTTTGGCGGCTGTGCCTTGGGATTGCAACGCCGCGTGCAGATTCATTTCCGCGATCGTGAGACTCTGTCCGATCTCGTCGTGCAGCTCGCGGGCAATGTGGCGGCGTTCGGTTTCCTGAACTTCGACCAGCCGGTGCGAGAGCGCCTGGAGCTTCTGAGTCGCCTGCCGGTGTTCCAGCTCTCTTTGTTCCAATGCCTGGGCCATCTGATCGAATGCCAGCGTAAGCTGGCCCAGCTCATCATGTGTGTGGCTCGCCCCCGTGCGAACGGAAAGGTCACCCATTGCCAATCGAGCGCTCAATCGGGCCAGGGCTTTGACCGGTTGCAGAATCAGGAGCTTGCCCGCGCCCCACCCCAACAGGCAAGCCAGCGCTGTGGCGATCCCCAACCAGATCAAATTCATCCTCAAAACGCGATCCGCCTGTGCAAAAAGCATCTGTCGCGGAATACTCAAAATCGCGATCACCTGGCCTTTTGCCAACTCGCTCGGCCTTGAGCTGAAGGCGTAGAAGTTCCGAGTTCCCTCCGGAGCAGGCTCTTCCAGGACACCTTCAGGATGCTCCAAGAGCATCGGGAGCAAATCGGCCTCGGGAAGCGCTTTGCCGATCCACCTCTCCGGGCCGGGATACCTGGCCAGGACGGTGCCCGCACGGTCAATTTCTGTCCAAGTGGCGCCAGCCGGTAGCTGAGCTGGCACTTCGGCTCCGAATCGGTCAAAGTACTGCAAATCCACTTCGGCGAATACCACCCCTAATAGCCGCCCGGAATGATCAAGGACCGGGTGGCCGAAGTTGATGGTGGGCCGGCTGTTCGATCCAGGAAACGAGCCAATAGTGAACGTCCTCTCATTCAGCGCTTTCTTAACAAAGGCCCTTTCTGCCATTCTTCCCGCAGCGACTGGTCTCGCACTGGCCAGAATCTCACAATTAGTCGTAAGAAGCCCCAGGTTTGCAAACCGTGGGTAGCTTGCAAACAGGTCATCCACCCCCTTTTTGCAGCGACGAGCGTCGAATGAACGCACATATGAAGACTCCGAGACAGCCAGAAGGAGTTGGCGCGTGCTGCCAATCAATTCCTCCTCGTCTTGCCAGGCAATCTTTTGCAAATCCTGGGACTTTTGACGCCAACCCGCTATGGCCCTTCGCCGATCTTCCCAGGCAGTGTGCAGCGTCAGCGCCACCAGTGGTGCGCTTGCCAACAACACTAGCAGCAACAAACGGAAGCGCAGACCCGAGAAAACCTGTACTATTGAAGCCTTGAGTTTTCTCATTACAACAGGTTAGCACATCCACCCGCCAAAAAAAAAGACGTTTTCTCGCGACACATCGATTATCACAGAATGCTCCCACGTTCCGTCTTCCCAATTCTGTCAATCCGCTGCCTCCTTTACTTTCAACAAAACATCACGCATTGTAGGCCGACATGACGAAACTTGGGATTGTTTCTCTTCCGACTGTTTTGGTCGTGGCATCGTTGGGATCTTTTCCCCTGCGAGCAGCCACGCCAACCCCCGCTCCGGATTTCAAAGAAGTTTATGATTTGATCCGAGGGCACCTTGCCGAGATGAACGATGCCGAGATGAACCGGATCGCAGTCCAGAGCTTGATTTCCGCTTTAAGTCCCAAAGTCTCGCTGGCAGGAGCCCCGACAACGGAGTCGACCAAGGAAGGCTCGCTGGTGACTCAATCAAGCCTGTTCGAGGGTGCAATCGGGTATGTCCGCGTCAAACAGGTAGGAGAGGCTTTGGACAAAGCGATTCGGCAGGCTTGGCAGGAGCTCGGGGCCACCAACACGCTGAATGGGATGGTCATTGATCTGCGTTATGCGGGCGGCACCGACTACGCCGCAGCTGCCGCAGCTGCCGATCTCTTCATTCGAAAGGAGCAGCCGCTCTTGGATTGGGGACAGGGACAGGTGCGTTCGAAGGAGAAAACCGACAGCATTGCCGTGCCTTTGGCAGTGTTGGTAAACCGCCAAACTTCAGCCGCCGCCGAAGCCCTGGCCGCGGTTCTGCGCGAAACCGGCGCGGGACTCATTTTGGGCAGCCGCACGGCGGGCGAAGCCACGATAGCCCAGGAATATCCTTTGAAGGACGGTGAGCGTTTGCGCATCGCCACCGCGCCTGTTCAATTAGGAGACGGTTCCGCTTTGCCCAGCCAGGGCCTAAAACCGGATATCGCAGTCGAAGTATCCGCGGAGGACGAGCGAGTTTACTACGCGGACGCCTTCAAGGAGCTGGCTAAACCCAGCCTGCCCGCCAGCGGTGCGCTGGTGGCAACCAACCTGGCGCAAGGCACCAATCGCACTCGACGCCCACGGTTTAATGAAGCTGAGCTGGTGAGGGAGCGAAGAGACGGCCTGGTCCTGGATTCGGATGTTTCGGGTGCCTCTAGCGGCGACTCGGAAAAGCCCGCCGTCCGGGATCCTGTGCTGGCGCGCGCCTTGGATTTTTTGAAGGGCCTGACCGTCATGCGCCAAACCCGCTCCTGATTTACGCGTTGACGAGTTGGCAACGCCAACCCAAGTTCAGCAGGTTAAAAGCAAGTGATGAAGACCGTCCTTTTCGTTTGCACCGGCAACGTTTGCCGCAGCCCCATGGCGGAGGGCCTGTTCAGGCAGGCCGTCCGGGGGCGAGGCGAATACCGCGTTTTATCGGCGGGGTTGGGCGCGTTGGAAGGCCAGCCTCCGAGCCCTTATGCGGTGCAAGCTGTCAAGGAGTTGGGTATTGATATCTCCGGACAGCGCAGCCGAATGCTCACCCCCGATTTAGTCAACCACGCCGACTACATCTTTGGCATGACTCACAGCCACATCGACACCGTGATGATGCTGTACCCCTTTGCGGCGGAAAAAACGTTTCTCTTGCGGGAGTTCGACGAGACGCTCGATCAATTTGAAAAGGACATTAGTGATCCAATCGGTGGCTCTTATGATATTTATCTGAACTGCCGGGACCAAATCGAGCAGGGCATTCCCTCCTTGCTGCGTTTTATCGAGCAAGGCCAGCCTGCCGGAGCTGCCGCGGCCAAAGGGGCGACTGTCGCATTGGGCTCCGACCACGGCGGATTCCAACTCAAAGAGGCGATCAAAAGGCACCTTGACTCGCGCGGTGTCAGCACGGCTGATTTCGGCGCCAATTCTGCCGAGCCCAGCGACTATACGGATTTTGCGCTCGTAGTTGGCCAAAGCGTCGCTCACCGGCGCAGTGAATTCGGAGTCCTCATTTGCACGACCGGGCTGGGAATGAGCATGGCCGCTAATAAAATCCCTGGCGTACGTGCCGCCCTGGTTGCCGATGAAGAGGCAGCTTCGCTGGCCCGGCGCCACAATAACGCCAATGTGCTTTGTCTTGCCGGCAAAACGACTCCACCAGAACGCGCCGCCCGGATTGTAGATGCTTTCCTGGCCGCACAATTCGAAGGCGGACGCCACGAGCGCCGCATCAGCAAAATGGAAACCAGAATCATCCCTACCGATTTTCGACTGCAGGCTGTCGATCCTGAAGTCGCCGACGTCATTGAACACGAACGGCAGCGCCAGCAAGAGAATATCGAGCTGATCGCCAGCGAGAACTTTACCAGTCCCGCCGTCATGGAAGCCCAGGGCTCGGTCCTGACCAACAAATACGCCGAGGGCTACCCGGGAAAACGCTGGTACGGCGGGTGCGAAAACGTCGATGTCGTCGAGCGCCTTGCGATTGATCGGGCCAAAGCCCTTTTTGGCGCCGAGCATGCCAACGTCCAGCCCCATTCGGGCAGCGGTGCCAACATGGCGGTGTATTTCGCCTTTCTGAAGCCCGGAGACAAGATGCTCACAATGGACCTGACCCACGGAGGCCATTTGACTCATGGCAACAAGGCCAACTTTTCCGGCAAGTTCTTCGAAATCGTCCACTATGGTGTGCGAAAAGACGATGAGCGAATTGATTATGACCAGTTGGCCGCGACGGCTCGGGAACATCGGCCTCGGATGATTACCGTCGGCGCAAGCGCCTATCCCCGGATCATTGATTTTGAGCGCATGGGCCGAATTGCGCGGGAGGTCGAAGCGTTTCTCCTCGCCGACATCGCCCACATCGCAGGTCTGGTCGCCACGGGTCTCCATCCGAGCCCTGTGCCCCATGCCGATTTCGTGACCACGACCACTCATAAAACGTTGCGTGGGCCCCGTGGCGGCTTGGTCCTATGCCGCGAACGCTACGCCAAGGAGATCGATTCACAGGCCTTTCCGGGAATCCAGGGCGGGCCCCTCATGCACGTCATCGCGGCCAAAGCCGTTTGCTTCCAAGAGGCTTTGCTGCCGGCCTTCAAGACCTATCAGGAGCAGATCCTGCGCAATGCCAAAGCGCTGGCGGAGGGAATGAAGCGCAACGGCTTTCGGCTCGTCAGCGGCGGCACTGATAATCACTTGATGTTGGTGGATGTTGGGGCGCGTGGTCTGACTGGCAAGGAATGCCAGGCCGCTTTGGATCTAGCCGGCATCACCATTAACAAGAACACCATTCCATTCGAAACCCGGTCGCCATTCCAAGCCAGCGGCATCCGCCTCGGGACTCCGGCCGCTACTACCCGCGGCATGAAGGAATCCGAAATGGCCGCCGTCGCGGACATGATCAGCGAAGTTTTATTGGACCTTAAGAATACTGAGGCTATTTCAAAGGTGCGCCAGCGCGTTCGCGAGTTAACCGTCCGCTTCCCGTTGCCTTACTGAACAATTGCAATGCGTCGGTGGCGCGAGGCGTTTACTCCGCTTTGCGTTGCCAACGCAGTGTACCAAGCTGGCGTTATCTGAGCTGTCAAACGATGAGGCAGCGTAAACACCGCACCCCGCCCCTTTAAATGAGGCCTTGCACAATTCTGTGTTGAGCCTTGACAGGCTGGACGACCTGCTCCATCGTACGTTCGTATTGACGGTCAAATTTCCCTTGCGAATTTGGGAAGTACGGTTCACCTTTGCAGCACGCTCCCGGTAATAAAAGAACCAAACTCCGATTTGAACTGATTCATTCTTGAATCGTCCAATCAGATACCGGGGCCATTAACCAGCCTCGTGAAGATCTTACCTGATCTCCACCGCTGTAACGATTTAGAAATTAGATCAATTGACGTATGCCGAGACCTATTAAGAAGGCCAAAATCAAAGGCCCCAAAGCACCGTTGGCTGAGCTCCCGAGCGGCGCCACGGTCGAACCGGCCGCCGCACCTGTGGTCGCCCTGGCGGAGCCACCTCCTGAGGAAGATTCCCAGCCAGTCCCCGCGCCAGCCGAGCCGGCCGAGCCCACCGAGACTCCCCGCGCCGAGTCCAATCCTAATGTCCTCCGGAAGCAGCGTCCCGGCTCCCAGAGACCTTCCGACCAGGCCACTCAGAATCAGGCTGGCCAGCAACGGGGCTCGCAGCCTCCTCACAAAGGAGACGGCCGCGTTGCCGACGACAAGGATCATATTGCCGCAACTTCGCTCAATATTGCCAAGCTCCAGGCGATGTCGATGGCCGAGCTCAACCAGATGGCTCGGGATCTTTCCGTCGAAAATTTCGGCACCATGCGCAAACATGAGGTGATCTTCCACATCCTGCAGAAGAACGCCGAACGCGCCGGTGTGTTGTTTTCCGAAGGCGTGCTCGAAGTGCTGCCAGAGGGTTTCGGGTTTCTTCGGTCGCAGAGCTTTAATTATCTGCCTTGCCCCGAAGACATTTATGTTTCGCCTTCACAAATCAGACGTTTCGACCTGCAGACCGGCAACCTGATCGCCGGCCAGATTCGGCCCCCCAAGGAAAAGGAACGCTTTTTCGCTTTGCTCAAAGTCGAAGCGGTTGACCAGGAGGATCCGGATAAGGCCAAAGACAAAACGCATTTTGACAATCTCACCCCGCTTTTCCCCAATAAACGCTTCATCCTGGAGACGGCATCGGATGAATTGTCCACGCGTGTGTTGGATCTGGTTTGTCCGATCGGTAAAGGAACGCGCGGCTTAATTGTGGCACCGCCGCGAACGGGCAAAACGGTTTTGATGCAGAAACTTGCCAATGCGATTTTGAAGAACAACCCCGAGGCATACCTGTTCATCCTTCTCATCGACGAGCGCCCGGAGGAAGTCACGGATATGGAACGGAGTTGCCGTGGGGCTGAAGTAATTAGCTCCACGTTCGACGAACCACCTGAACGGCATGTGCAGGTCGCCGAAATGGTGATCGAAAAAGCCAAACGCATGATTGAGCATAAACGGGATGTGGTCATTCTCCTGGACTCCATCACCCGCCTTGCTCGCGCCTATAACACCGTCCAACCCCACTCCGGCAAGATCCTGTCAGGCGGCGTTGATGCCAACGCGCTGCACAAGCCGAAACGATTCTTCGGCGCGGCTCGTAATATTGAAGAGGGCGGCTCGCTGAGCATTATCGCCACGGCCCTGGTCGATACCGGTTCCCGAATGGATGAAGTCATCTTCGAAGAGTTCAAAGGGACCGGCAATATGGAAGTGCACCTGGATCGCGCGTTGGTGGATCGCCGCATTTTTCCCTCGATCAACATCGAGCGTTCCGGCACTCGCAAAGAGGAATTGCTCTACCATCCCGACGAGTACAACAAAGTCGTTATCCTGCGCCGCGCGCTTACCGGCGTGCCTCCCGTGGAAGCGATGGAGCTTGTGCTCAACAAACTCAAGAAGACCGGTTCGAATATTGAGTTTCTTCTGAGCATGGCCGTGGGCTAAGCTCGCGGGACGCCGCGTTCGCTTCAACTTCCGAACGCATGTCGGGTTCACTCCCAATGGGCTGAGTTTACGCTTCAGATCTGTGGTCCCATCGAGGGGGTGATCACCCCATGTCCGGCGCTGCCACGCCTCTCTATGCTCTGCACCTGAGTGCAAGCATCGACGAAGCATCCGGCGAAAGCTTGCACAGTCCACGGAAACGATTTTAACAAACAAGCTTAAGAAAGTTTATGCAGCCCAGATATATACGTTCTGGCCCCCCTAACCGACCGCGATCCGCAGCTGCCTCCACGTCTGTCGAAAAGCTCAATGAAAAACCAGCCAAGAAACCCGCGGAAAAGCGCGTTGAAAAGGCCACCGAAAAACCGGTCCAAAGGCCCATCGAATTCAGACTGAATCTCCCCGGCGTTAAATCCGCGACTGTGGCCGGCACGTTTAACGGCTGGGATTTAAATTGCACGCCGTTGGCGAAAGATCCGACCGGAGGTTGGAGAACAACTATCTTTCTAGCGCCGGGTCGTTACGAATACCGATTTGTTATCGACGGTGCTCAGTGGTACAGCGATCCGGGCGCAAAGGAGTGCGTTCCCAATGGCTTCGGCAGCACCAATTCAGTCGTGGTTGTTTAATCCGCCTAGTACAAACCGACGCGGATATAAACGGGCGCCGCACCCGGTGGCAATTCGCTGATGGTCACTCCCAGAGGCGGATCTTCGTTGCCCATGGACCTAAGCCCCCTCGGGCCGTCTCACATTGGGTAATTCCCCTTAGAACACCTTGCCTGTCCCTGTTTTATATGGACAGCCGCCATGCACGATTTCATCCTGCAAGCGTGCTTAACCGTGCATCACTTGAGGCACAGCCCAACGCAGAGAGTGCTGGCTCGCCCAGGTTGCTGCACCAGATATTTGAGCACCAGGCTGCCACCGCGCCTGAGGCCACGGCATTGCTCTGTGCTGGGGTACGAACCAGTTACGGCGAGCTTGACGCCCGGGCAAACCGCTTGGCGCGTTTCTTGAGAGCGCAAGGAATTGAAGCCGGAGTTGCTGTTGCACTTCTGCTGCCTCGCTCGGAAGATCTCTATGTTGCATTGCTGGCTGTGCTGAAGGCAGGTGCCGCCTATGTGCCCCTGAACCCTGATTACCCTACAGAACGTGTGCGTTTTATTTTGGCTGACTGCGCCGCAGCTTTGCTCCTCACATCCGCCAGCCTGGCGCAGAGGGCAGCAGGGTTTCGGGGCAGAACCGTTATTCTAGGTCACGACGCTGAAGAATTAGCAAGCCTATCGCACGCAAAAACGGATTACGGCGCAGCCAGTACTGTGCCTGAGGATCTTTGTTACATCATCTACACTTCAGGCACCACTGGCCGCCCAAAAGGCGTGCAGATCGAGCATCGAAACGCCGTTCACCTCGTTCAAGCCGAGGGGGAGCTCTTCAAAGTCAGTCGAGACGATCGAGTCTTCCAGGGATTTTCAATCGCCTTCGACGCTTCGGTTGAGGAGATCTGGCTGGCATTCTTCGCCGGAGCCACTTTGGTCGTTGGAACGGAGGATGTGGTACTCTCAGGGCCCTTGCTTTCGCAGTTTCTTACCCAAACCGGCGTAACCGTCCTTTCCTGCGTGCCAACACTGCTTTCGATGTTGGAGGAGGACGTGCCGTGCCTGCGCCTGCTCATCCTGGGGGGTGAGGTTTGCCCCGCGGAATTAGTGAAAAGATGGTGGAGGCCAACCCGGCGGATTGTCAATACGTACGGCCCAACCGAAGCCACTGTCATCGCGACGTGGGCTGATTGCAATCCTGATAGGCCCGTGACCATCGGGCGGCCGCTGCCGGGTTACGAGGCTTTTATTTTAAACGACCGCTTGGAGGTGGCTTCACAAGGAGAAGACGGAGAGCTTGCCTTGGGCGGCTTGGGTTTGGCTCGAGGTTACCTTGGCCAAAACGAGCTGACCCACCAGAAGTTTCTCTCTCGCTCTTTTAACGGTCGGCCGGCCCAAAGAATCTATCGGACCGGAGACCGCGCACGCTGGACGGAAAACGGGGAGCTTGAGTTCCTCGGCCGCCTCGATACGCAGGTTAAAATCCGGGGCTTCCGAGTCGAACTCTCTGAAATTGAATCCGTGCTGCTGGAATCTCCTGAAGTAAAGGCTGCAGCCGCGGTTCTGAGAGATGGCAACTCAAGTCTTCCGCAATTGGTTGCGTACGTCGTGTTGCGCAGTGGAGTCTTGCTCGATCCGCAGCTTCTGCGCACTCGCCTAAGGGCTCGTTTGCCAGCCTACATGGTACCCGCTCTGTTCGATTTCCTTCCTGCTCTACCGACATTGCCCAGTGGCAAAGTCGATCGCAACGCGCTTCTTTCGCTAACGCCAAAGCAGTCCGTGCGCGAGCTCACGGAGCCCAGCACCTCGCTCGAGCGCCAGATCGTCCAGACTTGGGCCAGGCTCTTTTCCTCTGCGTCTGTTTCAACTACCGATGACTTTTTCCTCGATCTTGGCGGACACTCCTTGCTGGCGGCGCGAATGGTTTCGGAACTGCGCCGATCGGCGGAGTTCGAGGCGCTCTCCGTGGCCGACGTCTATCGGTACCCGACGGCTGTCAGCCTTGCGCAGGCATTGGAAGACCGCCAGCTTCGCCAACCGAAACACTCTTCGCGTGGGGCAAACAAGGAGGACCATGCCCAACGGGCTTTGGCTGGCGACCCTCCTGAACTGGAAATCGCGCGAACGCCAGAGCTGGAAACTAAAGCAGAATCCAAGAATCGCGCCGCGCCGAGTTCGGAACCCGTTCAAGGGATTCCATTTTGGAAGCACTTTTCCTGTGGCACTGCCCAGTTTCTAAGTTTGATTTTTGTCCTGAGCTTTTTTGCCCTGCAGTGGCTTGCCCCGTACCTCACTTACACGCTGCTCGTCGAAGAGGAATACGATTTCCTCACCTCAATTCTTGGGGCATTCGGAAGTCTGGTTTTGGTTTACCCCGTCATGCTGATGGTCGCTATCTCGCTGAAGTGGCTGATCATCGGCCGCTACAAGCCTGGAAAGTATCCATTGTGGGGCTGGTACTATTTTCGATTCTGGCTGGTGACAGCCATCGAGGGTACCGTCCCGGTCAGCTATCTCTCGGGCACGCCGCTCCTTAGCGTTTATCTCCGGTTGATGGGAGCCAAAGTTGGCAAAAACGTATTTATTCAATCCGACAATTTCGCTATCTATGATCTGCTCACCCTAGGCGATGATTCCAGCCTTAATGCCGACGCCACCTTGCTCGGCTATTCCGTCCGCGATGGCCTGCTTCACATCGGTACTGTGACAGTCGGCAGCAGGTGTTTTGTCGGCACACGAGCCATCATTTGTGAAAACGCTTCAATGGCGGATGATTCGGCGCTGGAGGATCTTTCGCTGCTGCAGCCTGGACAAGAGATAGGTCCAGGAGAAACCTGGATCGGCTCTCCGGCACAACTTAAAAAAACCAACGCCTGGGAGCACCGGCGTTCCACCGGCGAGACAACGGTGGTCCCAGGTGAGATCCCAGGCAAATTGGCCACGCCGCCAGCCACCTCGCTCCGCCGTTTTGTTTTCTGCCTATTCCATGGCATCGGCCTGTTAATCTTTCCCATTCTCGTAGTCGCGGCGCTTTTCCCGGGAATCGCCTTAATGAACCGCTTGAATTACCTCGACCCTTATTACTGGTATTTGTTGCTTTCCCCGTTGGTCGCGACCTCATTTGTAATGCTTCTTTGCCTGGAAATCGTCGCTCTGAAATGGCTGTTCTTGGGTAGAATTCGTCCCGGGCTTCATCGTCTTGATGGCTGGTATTACGTGCGAAAATGGTTTGTCGATAAGACCATGGAATTGAGTCTGGACGTCGTAGGGCCGCTGTATGCCTCTGTTTATTTGAGCCCGTGGTACAGGCTATTGGGGGCCAGGCTGGGCCGCGATGCTGAAATCTCAACCGCTTCATTCATTTCACCGGATCTCCTTTCCATTGGTGAGGAGAGTTTTATCGCGGACAATGTTTCGCTGGGAGCGCCGCGTGTGCGCGCCGGGTGGATCAGTATCGACCGCAATCAGATCGGCAGGCGCGCTTTCATTGGAAACAGCGCCATGTTGCCTCCGGGAACAGTGATCGGAAATAGCGTCCTCATCGGCTGCCTTTCGGCTCCCCCGGAAGACCCCTCGGAGGCATTGCGCGAAGACAGCGGTTGGCTTGGATCGCCAGCTCTCTTTCTCCGGCAACGTCTCAAGAGCACGGGCTTTGGCGAGGAAAGTACGTTCGAGCCCCCAGTCAGGTTGCGCGTGCTTCGCGCCGCAATTGAGTTTGTCCGGATCATTACCCCTTCGACTTCCTTCATTATCCTGACCAGCCTCTTGTTCTCAGCGCTCTTGCTCTTGCACGATCAGTTCAGCCTTGGCCAGACCCTGCTTTTCTTCCCGGTTCTTTACCTCGGTTGCGGCTTTGCAGCGACCGCTTTTACTATCGCGGCCAAATGGTTGCTAGCGGGGCGTTATCGGCCTTGCGAAAAACCTCTTTGGAGCACCTTCGTTTGGCGCAACGAATTGATCAATGCACTGCATGAGCATCTTGCCGGGCCGTTTCTTATCAATTCTCTTACTGGCACCCCTTTTATCTCTTGGTATCTCAGATTACTCGGCGCGCGAATCGGCCGCCGCGTCTACGTGGAAACAATCGATTTCAGCGAATTCGACCTGGCCAAGATCGGTGACGAAGCCGCGCTCAATTCCGATTGCACCGTTCAAACACACTTGTTTGAAGATCGCGTCATGAAGATGTCCCACGTCGATATTGGAGCCGGGTGCAGCGTTGGCGCCAGTTCTTTGGTCTTGTATGATACTCGAATGGAACCCGGGGCAAACCTCGGTCCTCTCTCTTTGCTTATGAAGGGCGAAACTCTCCTCGCTGGAACTGCCTGGGCCGGTGTGCCCGCGCGAATCGGGGCGGGGACGGCTCGTCCCCGCTAAGCCTGAACGATGCAGAACAGAACAGGAGGAAACGCAGGAAACAGAGATTTGCGAGGTCGGTGGGCCATCCGAGATTCTCCAACCGGTTCACTATTGAATGAATCCTTGCTGTTCGATTTTATCTGCCTCCTCATGCCTCTACCCCTTAAGCCCCAGGCTGAGGGACTTGACGCGGGGACGAGCCGTCCCCACCCCCGACAAAATGCGCCGTCCGTGGATCGGTTGCGGCGATGATCGCGCTCACCGACTTTTGGTTGAAGCCCTTAAACCCACCGTGCCGTTGAAGGTTTTCCAGGTGGCTCCCGATTGCTCCTTCAGTCCTGAAGCGCTCAAATTGCTGGCGAGTAATCAAGCCCGCCGATGATAGTGCTTCCAAGCGCGCGCGACGCACCGGCCATCGTTCTCCTTCAGTGAAAGCCTGGCGCAGGAATTCGAAATCTGAAAACGGCGCCATCGTTGTGACACCTTGGCCTTTGAGCTGATCCCGCAGCAGGTCGAAATCAAATCGCGCTTCCAAATGATGCATTCCAGCTTCGAGAAAACTCTCTCCGTGCAGTCCGACCCATAGCCCGACAGTGCCTAGCCTTCCGGTTGGGGGCAATGGCTCACTCGAGAAATCAACTCGAGTTTCCTCGGGCAAAAGATCCACATCGGCGAAAACGACAATACCGCTCATTGGCTGCTCAAGGATTTGCGCTCCCCAGCCCGCCTCGGCCCCAGCATAAAAGCGCTCTCGTTTGTGAAAACCCAGCTTCTGCAGGAATTGAATCAAATCGACGAAGTGATCGCGTGAGCACCTGAAGGTATGGTGATCGTGATTGCCCCAACCCAAGCCCAACTTGTCTTGCCGATGCTTTTGAGCGCGCGCAGCCTGATTCCGGCTTTGCCAATAGCTCCGTTCATTTTCGAAGAAATATTGGCAGGCCCGATCTCGGCCGATCATTGCCAGAACGCGGTCTGAAATTTCATTGGCGACCCTGAAACCCTCCGCATTGTCTGCAAACTGGCGCGGTCGGGTCTTCCAGGCTTCCCTGGCCTTTATCACGGCCTGGAGTTCGGTCCCACTCAGGGATGGCTCAACGAAGTCGGGGCGGGGACGGCTCGTCCCCGCAAGCTCAGCAGGGAACGAGCCGTCCCCGCCCCTGGTGAAACCGCGATACGCATGGCGCTCGACAGCTTCGAGCACAGTGCCACCTTCCTGCGCGACGACGACTCGCCGATACCGGGAGAATGGCTCGCCGCAGATTTCACTTCGCAGGTTATGACTGCCGGTAAAATCCGCCACAAACTCCGGCCGTAGCGCGATCGCAAACGGCTCGTGCCGCTTTCCTCGATTTAATAGAACGCGCGGCAAAGTCGCGCGAGGGTGTGTTAATACCGTTTCACCGTTTGCGGTCTCGCAACCAGTCTCGGTCTCGAAGCCGTTGGACCTCAACGATTCCTCGTATTCGGGTCCCAAGCTGAAATGATCAATCCATTCGAAAAAGTCGGTCGCCGTTTCCTTGCGCATCCGCTCTGAAAGCACTTTCGCGAACGAGTTGCGCTCGAGGAACTCTCCCGCAGCCTTGCGAAGCAGGCTCTCCGCTTCATTGGCCAGTGGCCAATCGAATGACTGCCCCATTTGCTGTTCTGGGCTGCTGTTCGCCATTTTAACTATCCTCTCGTTTTACTCTACAGCACTGCTCTAGAGGATTCAAAGCCGCCGCGTGATCTGATACATAATAGCGATCCAAGCTACGAGCTCGCGCTGGTGTATCTCTTCACCGAAGCGCGCCAGCCTATTTCCGACACCACAAAACAAACAACGCTCATCGCCAGCAAAAGCACCAGGTACCGCGCTGAAAACTTGTTCACTAGAATGCGCACCGGCACGTTTGAGACCAGCAGCATCGGGATGGCAAAGGTGAAGAAGGCTT
>Ga0207035_1027_pt1 | contig 44371 bp, 41 predicted proteins | sample Alteio_BWMinCont_77_FD_153272 | JGI IMG/M metagenome (GOLD analysis project Ga0207035, IMG submission 153272) | Enriched cells from forest soil in Barre Woods Harvard Forest LTER site, Petersham, Massachusetts, United States -... | ecosystem: Environmental > Terrestrial > Soil > Temperate forest >... | reverse complement strand
AAAGAATCGATATAGTTATTTTGATTATTCTTTCCATTGTTTTGCTTATTATCGGACTAACACTTCCCATTTTGACGGTTCGTAAACTATGGGATAGTAACACCTATTCGATACTCACTGGCGTACAAAATCTTTGGCAAGAAAAATATTATGTCTTGGCCGTAGTTATATTTACTTTCTCCATTATTTTTCCTATAGCAAAATTGATTTCTTTGTCTGCTGTTTGGTTTATAAGATTAAAAGATGAACAAAGAAAAACCCTTGTTCTTTATATGGAAATCTTTGGTAAATGGTCCATGTTGGATGTTTTTGTGACGGCAATTTTTATTGTGTGGGTCAAGCTGGGAGCGCTGGCATCAGCCAAAGCAGAGAATGGGATTTATTTTTTTGCAGCATCTGTATTATTGACAATGATTCTTTCTTCTTTGCAGAGCAGTTTAGTGAAACGTGATTAAAAACGAAGTGAAAAAATTTTGAGCATCGCTCAGAACGTGAAGACAGATTTTTTATGGTAGGTTTAAATTTTCGTACAAAGGGATTGTGTACAAGCCCACCGTAAGATCCAGTGGATAGCTCGTTTAAAATAACCCACGGGTCAGCCGATTTAGCCTGTGTCAGCTTTCGAAGACATTTTCTAATCTTATCTTAATCTTTTTTTCACTTTTCAATCCTTATACTTATCGCGTAATGTTTCTCGTATTTTCTATAAATAGGACTGTTTTTAGATGCCCCCTGTAAAAAATATTTTGAATTTATTGAGGAGGCGTTAATTGTGTAAATAGGGGGATAGCATATGACATCAAATGCAAATCTGTCTCATTATACACTGCACGCAAAGGTCCATCACTTCCGGTCCATGATAAATAAGGAAGGGAAAATACACATTCATGGCACGCGTGCCTTTCAGAACCCTTTTGCAGATCTTTACCACTTTTTCTTTTCCCTGTCCTGGCCCAGGTTTTTTATAATTATCGCTTCCATTTATCTGGCCTTAAACTTGTTTTTTGGCAGTTTGTATTTTCTGGAGGGCTTGGATGTTTTAGGCAATGGAAACACGAAAGGATGGGAACGTTTCAGCCATTGCCTATACTTTAGCATTATGAATTTGAGCGCGGTTGACTTTACTAAGGCCGGTAATGTGGGGGCCAGCGTATATTTGTTGATGACCATCCAGGCGTTTCTGGGGTTGGTGACCATTGCGATTATGACAGGTCTGTTTTTCGCCAGGTTTTCCAGGTCAACGGCCCGGATTATTTTCAGTAATAAAATGATCATCGCCAAACACAACGGCAAGCCATGTCTATTTTTCAGGATCGCTAATGAGCGTTTAAACCAGATCGCTGAAGCCCATATAACGCTGCACATAACCAAGAATGAGATCAGCCTTGAGGGGGAGCACATGCGTAAATTTTATAACCTAAAATTGGAGCGTGAACACTCGCCTCTTTTCGCGCTAAGCTGGACGGTGCGGCATTTTATAGACGAACATAGTCCTTTACTTAATATGGATGAAACAAAAATGAGGGAAGCAGAAACGGGCTTTTTGGCTTCTTTAATAGGTACGGATGAAACTTTTTCTCAACCCATTATCGCCCGTCATGCCTATTCAATGGAAGATATTGTCCACGATAGACGGTTTAAAGACATCATTTTAGTCCATGATAAAAAGCTGCATGTCAATTTAAGGGCCATTCATGACTTGCACGAACCACAGCTGGCAGAGGTGGCCTAGGCAGAACAAGCACAGCATGGAGGCATACGATGAAAAATTTGGCTGATCTTTCTTTAGATGAACTTTGTGTTAACACCATACGGACATTGTCCATTGATGCCGTCCAAAAAGCCAACAGCGGGCATCCAGGCCTGCCCTTGGGGGCAGCACCCATGGCGTATGTATTATGGACACATTTTTTAAAACATAATCCTTCAAATCCACATTGGTTTGATCGTGACCGTTTTGTATTGTCCGCAGGTCACGGGTCAATGCTGCTTTACAGCTTACTGCATTTGACGGGTTATGATCTTCCCCTGGAACAAATCAAAAATTTCCGGCAATGGGCAAGCATGACTCCCGGACACCCTGAACGGGGAATGACGCCGGGGGTTGAAGTCACGACAGGCCCCTTGGGCCAGGGGTTTGCTAACGGTGTAGGCATGGCCATTGCTGAAAGCTATTTGAGCAACCGTTATAACCGTCCTCATTTTAAAGTCATTGATCATTTTACCTATTGTATCGTCAGCGACGGTGATTTGATGGAGGGTATTGCCTCTGAGGCCGCCTCCTTAGCAGGACACCTGGGTTTGGGGAAGCTTATTTATCTTTACGATAATAACCATATCACCCTTTCAGCGGAAACCCGCCTTGCTTTTAGCGAAAATTGCGCCAAACGTTTTGAGGCTTATGAATGGCATGTGCAATCAGTCGAAGACGGTAATGATTTGGACGCCATCCACCAAGCTATTCATCAGGCCAAGAATGAGACCGCCAGGCCTTCATTGATTTTAGTCAAGACACATATCGGCTTTGGCTCACCACATAAGCAGGATACCTTTGAAGCGCACGGCTCGCCTTTAGGAGAAGAAGAGGTCAAATTAACTAAACAGAATTTAGGCTGGCCACAAGAGCCGCCTTTTTATATCCCGCAAGAAGCTCTAAAGCATTTTCGTCAGGCGGTTGAAGCCGGTAAAATTGCTGAGGCTGAGTGGGAAGCGGCATTCGATGCTTATGAAAAAAAATACCCACCGCTGGCACAAGAATTATATGAGCTCATGGGCAATGAACTTCTTGATAATTGGGATAAAGATATCCCTGTTTTTCCTGCTGATACACACGGTATCTCAACCAGGGTTGCCGACGGAAAGGTCTTAAATGCAATTGCCGGGAAATTGCCGTCAATCATAGGCGGTTCCGCTGATCTTGATCCTTCGACTTTTACAACCCTTATAGGCGACGGAAGTTTTGAGGACCCCAAGAAAAATCTAGGCAAGACCCAAGGCGCTGTGGAAGGCGGCTGGGGATATTCCGGGCGCAACATTGCCTTTGGTGTCCGTGAGCATGCCATGGCTGCCATTTGCAATGGCGCCAGCGCCCACGGAGCATTAATCCCTTTTTGCGCTACATTCTTGACGTTTTCAGATTACATGAGGCCTTCCATACGGTTAGCCGCGCTCATGAAACTGCAAGTAGTTTTCATCTTTACGCATGACAGCATTGCGCTCGGGGAAGACGGTCCCACGCATCAATCCGTTGAGCATGTTGCGGCATTGCGCGGCATACCTGGTTTAAATGTCATCCGCCCTTGTGACGCTAACGAGACTGCGGTAGCTTGGAAGATCGCTATTGAAACCAGGGACCATCCAACCGTGTTGGTTTTGACCCGCCAGAATGTGCCCACGACGGACCGCAGTAAATTTTCTTCGGCAGATGGACTAAAGCATGGGGCCTATATTTTAGCGGATGCGCCCAACGGAAAACCAGACTTAATCCTGATGGCCACCGGCTCAGAGGTCAGTCTCATTGTCGCCGCCCGTGATAAATTATTGGAGGATGGTCTCCAGGCGCGTGTGGTTTCCATGCCTTGCTTAGAATTGTTTGATTCCCAATCCCGCGAGTATCGCGACTCTGTGCTCTTGCCTTTAGTTACACGCCGGCTTTCGGTGGAAGCAGGCATATCCCAAGGTTGGCATAAGTATGTGGGAGATAAAGGGGCCATTATCAGCATAGACCATTTTGGGGCATCGGCCCCTGGGCCGGTTGTGATGAAAGAATTTGGATTTACTGTAGAGAATGTTTGTAAACAAGCGCTGGCCTTGATGGATTCTGCCACGTAAAGGAGGCACTACGCCGATGAATATTGCCATTGGGTGCGATCATGGTGGATTTCAATTAAAGACCATTGTCATTAAGGAACTCCCCAAATGGGGTCATAAGGTTGAAGATGGTGGGGCGTACACTCTTGTGGATGAGGATGATTACCCAGATTATACGCTTCCTGTTGCTAAAAGCATCCAGGAGGGCCGTTGTGAGCGGGGTATTCTTATCTGCGGCAGCGGCATTGGTGCAAGTGTAGCCGCCAATAAGTTGCATGGGATTAGTGCGGCCATTTGTCATGATACATTTTCCGCCCGTCAAGGTGTCGAAGATGACAACATGAATGTTTTATGTTTAGGCGGTCGGGTCGTGGGCGTGTCCCTGGCCTTAGAGGTTATCAAAACATTTTTGGAGGCGCGCTTCAGCGGCTTGGAGCGCCATCAACGCCGTTTAGACAAGGTGGCGGAATTCGAGAGGACGTGAATATGAAAACAGGTGCGCCGCAGATAACGGAACAACTTACCTCAAAAGCAGCATGGCAGGCCCTCCAAGACCATCACCTGAAAATCAAGGACATGCATCTTCGCAAACTTTTTGAGGATGATCCAAGGCGTGGGGAGCGCATGACAGCCCAGGCCATCGGCATCTATTTTGACTATTCAAAACACCGTATCACCGATGAAACGCTTAAACTTCTTTTTCAATTAGCTAAAGAATCCGGATTACGAGAACGCATTGATGCCATGTTCCGGGGTGATAAGATCAATGTTACTGAAAACAGGGCTGTTTTGCATGTGGCCCTGCGCGCCCCGAGCAAGCAATCCATCATGGTGGATGGCAAAGATGTCATCCCTGAGGTCCACGCTGTACTTGAGAAGATGGCCGTTTTTTCCACCAAGATACGAGAGCGGAAATGGAAAGGTCACACTGGCAAGCCGATTAGAAACATCATCAATGTCGGTATCGGAGGATCTGACTTGGGACCGGTGATGGCGTATGAAGCATTAAAACATTACAGCAAGCGCGAGATGGCCTTTCGTTTTGTTTCCAACATCGATGGTACTGATTTTGTCGAAGCGACCCGTGATCTTGACCCAGAGGAGACATTGTTTATCATCTCATCAAAAACATTTACGACCTTAGAGACGATGACCAATGCAAGAACAGCCCGCGAGTGGGCGCTTCGGACTATGAATGATCCTGCTGCGGTGGCCCGTCATTTCGTCGCGGTCTCAACCAACTCAAAAGAAGTGGCTAAATTCGGTATTGACACCGCCAATATGTTTGAGTTTTGGGATTGGGTTGGCGGGCGCTATTCAATGGGATCGGCCATTGGCCTTTCGACGATGATCGCCATCGGCCCTGAAAATTTCCGACACCTGCTTGACGGTTTTCACCAGATGGACGAGCATTTTCGCACTGCCCCCTTCGAAAACAATTTACCGGTGATCATGGGGCTTTTGGGAATTTGGTACAATAATTTTTTTGATGCAGAGACTCAAGCGGTCCTTCCCTATGAGCAGTACTTGAAACGTTTTCCCGCTTACCTCCAGCAATTGACAATGGAGAGCAACGGCAAGCACGCCACGTTTGATGAAAATGAAGTTGACTATCAAACCGGGCCAATCTATTGGGGAGAACCAGGCACTAACGGCCAACATTCCTTTTACCAATTAATTCATCAGGGCACAAAATTAATCCCTTGTGATTTTATTGCTTTTATGCAGCCGCTTCATTCACTTGGGTCCCATCACGATTTTCTTCTGGCCAACGTGTTTGCCCAAGCCGAGGCCCTTGCTTTTGGTAAATCTGAGAAGGAAGTCCATGACGAGGGTACACCGGCTTGGCTGGCCCCACACCGGACCTTTGAGGGCAACCGTCCCTCCAGTACTATCCTTCTGGATCGGTTGACCCCCGAGGCTTTGGGTAAGATTGTTGCATTATACGAACACAGCGTTTTTGTTCAAGGCACCATCTGGCAGATTGATTCTTTTGACCAGTGGGGAGTTGAACTAGGCAAGGTGCTTGCCCAGCGTATCATCCCCGAACTTGGGGTTGGCGCCCAAGGCCCGCTTAAACACGATAGCTCAACTAATGCTTTAATACGGCATTACGTGAAGCTCAAAAAGGACTAAGGTTATGAAGACAAAAATCGATTTAAATGTCCATACTCATCATAAAGTTGGAACTGAAGAACGTCCTGGCTGCTGCGGCATAGTCATATTTGGCGCATCAGGGGACTTGGCCCATCGCAAGCTTTACCCGGCCCTGTTTGATCTCTATTATGCCGGGCATCTGCCGGAGAATTTTTTTGTCATTGGCTTTGCGCGCTCTTCCTGGAATGATGAGACTTTTCGAAAGGAAGTCCTGACCAGTTTAAAAGAAGCGGGAAAATTAGATATAAAGAAGCAAAAAAAATTTGTCGGGCATCTTTATTACCGCCTTGCTGATTTAGACGATACAGGTTCTTTTCACAGGCTGGCAGAGACCCTTATGCAACTTCATGATAAGTATAAAACACAGGGCAATGTCATGTTTCATTTGGCCATCCCGCCGGAAGCTTGCGGCAACGTTGTTGCCCAGCTTAATCGTGCGCATTTGATCAATCCCCCCAAAAAAGGAGGGCCTTGGACGCGGATCATTTTTGAAAAGCCCTTTGGGCATGACCTTGAGTCTGCCAGGGCCCTTAATCATGATATTCACCAGTTCCTTAAAGAAGAACAAATTTACAGGATTGACCATTATTTAGGCAAAGAAACCGTGCAAAACATATTGATGTTCCGTTTTGCCAATTCCATTTTTGAGCCTATTTGGAACCGGCGCTACATCGACCATATCCAGATCATGGCCTCTGAAACGCTGGGTGTTGAGCACCGCGCGGCCTATTATGATAAAGCCGGGGTGCTACGGGACATGTTTCAAAACCATATCTTGCAGCTTTTGGCCTTGTGCGCGATGGAACCATCGGTAAAATTCGATGAGGAGCAATATCGTGATGAGAAAACCAAGATCTTTCATGCCTTAAGGCCCATCCCTAAAGGTAGGTCCAAGGATTTTGTCGTTCGCGGGCAGTATGGAAGCGGACGGATTGATGGTAAAAAAGTCGCTGAATACCGTCAAGAGGAGGGAGTTGACCCTCATTCTCAAACAGAGACCTTTGTGGCCATGAAGCTTTTCATTGATAATTGGCGATGGCATGGCGTTCCTTTCTATCTAAGGTCCGGCAAGAGATTAAATTCCCACGCCACGGAAATATTGGTCCAGTTCAAGCAAATCCCGCATTCCATGTTTTCGTCCGTACCTCCGGATACGTTTGCATCCAATATTCTATGTTTTAGGATACAGCCAGACGAAGGGATTTCCTTAAGGATTGAGTCTAAACAACCGGGGCCTGAATTCAGCCTGGCTTCTCTTAATTTTAACTTTGATTATAAAAATGTGTTTCATACGCAGTTGATGGGCCCCTACGAAAGGCTCCTGTTGGATTGTATGCATGGGGACCAGACGCTTTTTATTAGGGAAGACCAGGTGGAATTATCATGGGCCTTTATAGACCGGATTTTGGAAGAATGGAAAAAATCACCTGCACAGAAATTTCCGAATTATGAATCCGGATCCTGGGGGCCTATTGCCGCCAACAAACTTATTGAACAGGACGGAAGAAAATGGAGAAGCTATGTCGCCAATTACAACGCCACGACAGATGAGCACGGCAAAAAATTATGAAGAGAAATAAGACCATACGTGCTTTATTTTTTGATATTGGCGGTGTGTGTTTGACCAATGCCTGGGAATATGGGTCCCGCCGGAGGGCTGCCAGGCATTTTCATTTGGATTTTAAGGAATTAGACCAGCGGCATCATCATGTTTTTGGGAGTTTTGAATGCGGCAGGATCACTTTGGATGATTATCTTTCTCAGGTGGTATTTTATAAAAAACGTAAATTCACCAAGAAGGCCTTTTTTCAATTCATGAAAAATGAATCCAAGCCCATCCTAAGCACCTTGAGTTTACTTGGAGAGCTGAAAGCCCACGGCAAGTATTTTCTTGCCACCGTCAATAACGAGTCATTTGAACTCAATGAGTATCGTATCAAAAAGTTCAAATTGAACAGGTATTTTACCAATTTTTTCAGTTCATGTTTTTTGGGGGTCCGTAAACCTGAGCCCCGGATTTATCAATTGGCCATGAGCATGACCCAAATGGAAGCAAAAGAAATTTTGTTTATTGATGACCGTGAGAATAATGCCCAAGCAGCCAGAGCACTTGGAATGAACGTCATACATTTAGAACTTATTAAAAGACTCCCTGAGGAATTAAGAGCTTATGGCATTAAATAGAATTTTGGTTATTGACATCGGGGGCACGCATATCAAATTACAGGCCATTTTTCATAAAGAGCCGGTGATCATCCCATCGGGCCCCAAGATGACGGCAAAAAAAATGGTTACAGCTGTCAAAAAACATACTGCTGGCTGGAGGATAGGCGCGATATCCATCGGTTATCCAGGGCCTGTCGTGCATCATCACATCATCAGTGAGCCATACAATCTGGGCCGTGGCTGGGTAGGTTTTAATTTTGCGAAAGCCTTTGGTTGTCCGGTCAAAATAATCAATGACGCAGCTATGCAGGCACTGGCTAATTATCACGGGAGACGCATGCTTTTTCTCGGTCTTGGAACAGGTTTGGGTTCTGCGATGATCATTGATGGAGTCATGGAGCCCATGGAGCTGGCCCATTTACCTTATAAGAACGGCAAGACTTATGAGGATTATGTGGGATTGTCAGGTTTGAGGAGGCTGGGAAAAAAGAGATGGCGTCAAGAAGTAAGGGACATTGTTAATAAATTTAAGGCCGCATTACAGGTTGATTACGTCGTTGTAGGCGGAGGCAATTCAAGATTGCTTAAAAAGTTGCCGCATGGGGCCCAACTGGGCCGTAATTTAGATGTATTTCAGGGAGGTTATCGGCTTTGGAAGAAGACCACTTAATCTTATTTTCATATTCTTTTAATCTGAATTTTGAGATCCTAAATCATGCCTATTTCCGTCAACGCCATTTTGTCTCATTACTGTAAAGTCAGGGACATGACTCATTCCCTTGGCCAGCCCCTTGCGCCGGAGGATTATGTCATCCAGACCATGGCGGATGTTAGTCCGGCTAAATGGCACCTGGCGCATACAACATGGTTTTTCGAAGAATTTATTTTAAATAAGTTTTTGCCTTCTTATCGCGTCTTTCATCCCCACTACAGTTATCTGTTTAACTCCTACTACAATAGCGTCGGGGTGCGCCACTGCCGGGCTAAAAGGGGTCAACTGTCCCGTCCAACTGTTCAAGAAGTCTACGCGTACCGCCAGCATGTGGATGGGTATATGGAAAAACTGCTGGGGGGATTGGATGAAGTAAAGGAGGCCCTGATTATGCCCTTGCTGGAGCTGGGGCTGCATCATGAGCAACAGCACCAGGAGTTGCTCTTGACCGACATCAAACATGTTTTTGCTTGCAATCCTCTGCATCCGGTTTATTCCAATAAAAAAGATCCATCAAGGCCTGGCAGCGTTTTGCATCCCGAGTGGGTGGATTTTAATGGAGGCCTTTACACCATCGGCCATCGCGGCGGCCAATTTGGTTTCGACAATGAATTTCCCAGCCATCAGGTTTTTTTGAAACCGTTTCGCGTGGCGTCTCGACTCGTTACAAATGGTGAGTATTTGGCGTTTATCAAAGACGGAGCTTATCAGCGTCCGGAATTCTGGCTTTCCGATGCTTGGGACCTTGTCCAAAAAGAGGGTTGGATCGCACCGCTGTATTGGGACAACTCCCACGGGGCGTGGTTTAACATGACTTTAAACGGCTTTTTGCCTGTTGATCCGGCAGTCCCGGTTTGTCATGTCAGTTTTTATGAAGCCAATGCCTATGCGTCTTGGGCCGGCAAAAGGTTGTTGACTGAAAGCGAATGGGAAGCAGCGGCCAGTTCACAGCCGCCAGAAGGCAATTTTGTTGAAACGCAATTCTTTCATCCGGTGGCAGCTGTACCGTCAAGCTCAACCGTACAGCAAATCTTCGGCGATGTGTGGGAATGGACAGCATCGCCTTACGTAGGCTACCCTGGATATCGGCCGGCTAAAGGAGCGTTGGGGGAATATAACGGCAAATTTATGGTCAATCAAATGGTCTTACGCGGCGGCTCCTGCGTCACTTCTCAAACTCATATCCGGCCGACGTATCGCAATTTCTTTGTTCCGCAAGCCCGATGGCAGTTTTCCGGGATCAGGTTAGGAGAAGATGCATGATCGTCAAAGAGATGACATTTTTTGATGATGTCATACAAGGCTTATCACAATCCCGTAAAAGCCTGCCATGCAAATATTTTTACGACCAGGATGGTTCATACTATTTTGAACGCATTTGCGGATGTAAAGATTATTACTTGACGCGCACCGAGATGGCCATTATGGGTGAGTTTATGCCTCAAGTTGTCCAGATGGTTGGTGAGAAGCGGCTGGTTGTCGAATACGGCAGCGGCTCCGCCATCAAGACTGGTTTTTTGCTTGGATCTTTATTGCGTCCGGCCGCGTACATCCCTATCGATATTTTTCCTGAATATCTTGAACACACGGTACAGGAATTTTCCTGCCGATTTCCAGGTTTAGAGATTTTGCCGGTCTGTGCGGATTTTTCCCAGCCATTTGAAATCCCTCAACCACAGACTTTCCATAAGGGTAAACTCGTGTATTTTCCAGGTTCAACCATCGGCAACTTTTCGCCTTATGAATCCATACAACTGCTGCAGAACATGTTTTTTAGCTGCCGCCAGGGCGATCTGGTCCTGCTGGGGGTAGACTTGAAAAAGCCCCGGCACATTTTAGACAAAGCCTATAATGACGATGAAGGCTACACGGCGGCGTTTAATTTAAACTTGCTTAAGCGCATCAACAGGGAATTGAACGCGGATTTTTGCGTGGAAAATTTTTTTCACAAAGCTTTTTATAATGAAGCAGCCGGCCGTATCGAAATGCACTTGGTCAGCGCCTGTGAACAAACAGTCACAATAGACGGGCAGGAGTTCCATTTTTTTGAAAATGAGAGTATCCATACCGAAAATTCGCACAAATACAAGATCCAGGAATTGTTAAAGCTGGTGCAATCCTCTGGTTTTTCGACGAAGCGGATTTGGACGGACAGAAAAGTATTTTTTGCCATGGTGCTTTTAGAAGCATAGCTCAAGGGGCGTATGGATAATATAACTACCGCTGCTTTATTGACAGCCGGCTCGCGGGCCGCAGAAATGTTTCCAAAGTTGACCGATGCCCAGATCGCAAGGATTGAGGCGCACGGTCGACAACGGCCCGTAAAAGCCGGTGAGGTGCTGGTACAGGAAGGTGAACGTACCAGTCTCTTTTTTGTGGTCATTTCCGGAGGGCTTGAGCTGACACACCGCTCCTGTGATGGAGAGCAGCTAATAGCGGTGCTTGAGCCTGGTATGTTTAGCGGAGAAGTGAGCATGCTTTCCGGTCAGCGTGGGTTTGCCAAGATACAGGCGGCACAGGAAAGCGCCGTGATTGAAGTCAACCGCCAAAACCTGCTGGCGTTGGTGCAGACCGACAGCGAGTTAAGTGATGTTCTCATGCGCGCTTTTTTACTGCGTCGGGTGGAGCTGATCGCCCATGGGTTTGGAGATGCCGTCCTTGTTGGATCAAACCATTCATCAGGAACGTTGCGCATTAAGGAATTTCTTACCCGCAATGGCCATCCGTATTCCTATGTCGATCTTGACCATGCCCCGGATATTCAAAATATTTTAGACCATTTTCACCTGACGGTTCAGGATGTCCCGGTGCTGATTTGCCGCGGTGAACATGTGTTGCGTAACCCCTCCAATCAGCAGATCGCCGATTGCCTGGGTTTCAACGAATCCATCGACCAGACCGAGTTGCGGGATGTCGTGATCATCGGGGCTGGACCAGCGGGTCTGGCGGCCGCCGTGTATGCGGCTTCGGAAGGGCTGAATGTGCTGGTGGTGGAATCAAATCTTTTGGGAGGCCAGGCAGGCTCCAGTTCCAAGATAGAGAATTATTTAGGTTTTCCAACGGGAATATCCGGCCAAGAGCTGGCGGCGCGGGCCTATGCCCAGGCGGAAAAGTTTGGGGCCCAATTCATGTTTGCCAAAGGTGCACAACGGCTTCTATGCGAGCGCAAGCCTTATGTAATTGAGATGGAGGACGGCGTGCGGGTGTCTACCCGCACGCTCATCATTGCCACTGGCGCTCAATACCGCCGGCTTGACGTCAAAAATTTATCTCAATTTGAAGGGCTGGGGGTCTATTACGGGGCCACCTTTGTCGAGGCGCAAATGTGCGGCGGGGATGAAGTCGCGGTTGTTGGCGGAGGCAATTCCGCCGGCCAAGCTGCCGTATTTTTGGCGCAGACCGCGCGGCGTGTTCACCTTTTGGTGCGCTCTAATGGGTTGGCAGAAACCATGTCACGTTATCTTGTTCGCCGCCTGGAAGAAAACCCAAATATAACTTTAAGGACCCAAACAGAAATACAACAGCTTGATGGAGCTGGTCATCTTGAGCGCGTTCTTTGGAAGGACAATCGGACGGGCCAAAGTGAGGGTCATGATATACGGCACGTTTTTGTTATGACCGGCGCCATCCCATGTACGGATTGGTTAAACGGCTGTATGGCCCTTGATGCAAATGGTTTTGTAAAAACAGGGACTGATCTTTCAAGGGGTGACTTGGTCGCAGCGAAATGGCCCTTGGCGCGTATTCCTTATTTATTGGAAACCAGCCTGCCAGGAATATTTGCGGTGGGGGATGTGCATGCCGGCAGCCTCAAAAGGGTGGCAACAGCAGTTGGCGATGGATCAATGGCGATCGCCTTTATCCATAAAGTCTTACATGAGTGAGTTTAAAAATGGCAGACACATGTTTTCATATCAAACAGGTTAAAAAAATAAAATTGGCCAAACGCATGGAATGCGAAGAATGCATTAAAATTGGTTCGTCATGGGTGCACCTGCGTACCTGTCAGGAATGCGGTACCACCCGCTGTTGCGATGATTCTCCCAATCAGCATGCCACTAAGCATGCGCACAGCAGTGGGCATCCGGTCATTGCTTCTGCGGAGCCGGGAGAACGCTGGCTGTACTGCTACCCGGACAATATTGTTTCGGAATACTAAATGAAAGGAGCGAAAGATGGCTAAGCAAACTAAAACAAGTATCGTTTTCGCCCATGGAATCTGGGCCGATGGCTCGTCCTTTAGCAAATTGATCCCGACACTTCAAGGTGAGGGTTACGAGGTGATTGCCGCCCAGTACGGCCTTGACACGCTTGAAGGCGACGTAAGTGCCGTGAAAAGCGCTTTGGCGCGGGTCAGCAGCCCGGCGATTCTCGTCGGACACTCGTATGGCGGTACACTCATCACAGCCGCCGGCATCGATCATCGCGTGGCTGGGCTCGTCTACATCGCCGCACTTGCGCCGGACGCCGACGAAACGTCGCAGAGCCAGCAGGCCAAGTTCCCCGTTACAGACGTCTTTTCTTACGTCGAAGTCGCGGATGGACGCGTCTGGATGCGGCCGGAAGGCGTCGCGTGCTTCGCGGGAGACCTGCCTGAAAAAGAGCAGAAGCTCGTATGGGCGACCCATGCTGCACCGGCGGCGGACCTGTTTAACCAGAAGGTCGACGGCACCGCTTGGAGGTCGAAGCCCAGCTGGTATATCGTGGCCACCAAGGACCGCACCGTACAGCCCGAGCTGCAACGCTTCGTGGCCAAGCGCATGGGGGCCAATACCGTCGAGACCGCCAGCAGCCACGTCCCCATGCTGTCTAACCCTGCCCTCGTACTTGATGTCATCCGCAAGGCCGCAAACGCCGTTCAAAAAGCGGATCGGAAGGCAACAGCGGCAATTGCGTAATCGGTCCAGAAAGGTTTTATGATTAAAGCATATGCGGCCATTGAGGCCAAAGGTCGATTAAAACCGTTTGAATACGATGCCGGCAGGCTCGACGATCATCATGTCGAAATCGATGTGCAATATTGCGGCATCTGCCACAGTGATTTAAGTGTATTGGACAACGACTGGGGGATTTCAGCTTATCCTTTCGTTCCGGGCCATGAGATTGTAGGGAAAATTTCTGCTGTCGGTGCCCATGTACCGAATCTAAAGGTAGGGCAAACCGTTGGCTTAGGTTGGTATTCCGCCAGTTGCATGCATTGTATCCAATGTTTATCAGGCAACCATAATTTGTGCCCCACTGCCCAGGCAACCATGCTGGGACGTTATGGCGGTTTTGCCAATAAAGTACGTGCTCATTATGTTTGGGCAACCCCCTTGCCAGAGGCCATCGATATCAAAAGTGCTGGCCCTTTATTTTGCGGCGGGATCACCGTTTTTAATCCGATTATACAAAATAACATATTGCCGACGCAGCGCGTAGGGGTCATTGGCATCGGCGGTTTGGGCCATATGGCCCTGGCTTTTTTAAACGCATGGGGATGTGATGTCACGGCTTTCTCAACGAGCCCTGACAAAGAAAAAGAAGCCAAGGATCTAGGCGCCCATCATTTCATCAATTCCAAAGACCCTGCTTCCGTGGCTAAATTCAAAGGTTATTTTGACATGATCCTTAATACTACCAATGTCAATTTGGATTGGAATTTGTATCTCACGTTGCTTCGCCCTAAAGGCAAGCTTCATATCGTGGGCGCAGGGCCATCGGTAAACGCCGCGATTTTTCCGATGATCAGTACACAGCTGTCCATCGGTGCCTCACCCTTGGGAAGCCCAGCCACCACCCAGACCATGCTGGAATTTGCCGCGCGGCATAATGTTAAACCTGTTACGGAAGAATTCCCTATGTCCAAGGTCAATGAAGCCATGGACCGCCTCAAAAGCGGCAAGGCGCGTTACAGAATAGTATTAAAAAATGATTTTTAACTACCAGCTAAGAAAAAGTAAGAATGAATATCGCCACAGCAGGAAAAATGCAGATCGGTGTTGATAGTTTTGCGGCCGTATCTTCAGATCCTAAAGTCAGTGCGTCAAATAGCCTACGTCAATTGATTGAACGCATCGAACATGCCGAGAATGTCGGTTTGGATGTGTTCGGAGTCGGTGAGCATCATCGTCAGGAATTTATTGACTCCGCTCCGGTGGTTATTCTTGCAGCTGCGGCTGCGCGGACGCGCCGTATTCGCCTGACGAGTGCCGTTACTGTCTTAAGTGCAGCGGATCCGGTACGCGTGTTCCAAAGTTTTGCCACCCTTGATCTTCTTTCCCAAGGACGTGCGGAAATGATCGTTGGGCGCGGATCGTTTATCGAGGCTTTCCCCTTGTTCGGACTGAAGCTTGAGGACTATGATTCGCTTTTTGCAGAAAAACTCGACCTGCTTCTCAAGATACGTGAAAACGAACACGTCCACTGGTCTGGCAAACACCGTGCCGAACTCACAGGCCAGGGGGTCTATCCAAGACCATTGCAGAATCCGTTGCCGATTTGGCTGGGTGTGGGCGGGTCACCTGAATCCTTTGTTCGGGCCGGCGAACTTGGACTTCCTTTGATGATTGCCATTATCGGCGGAGAGACGCGGCGGTTCCGTCCGCTTGTTGATCTTTACAGGGAAAGTGGCAGGCGTGCAGGTCACTCATCTGATCTTAAAGTGGGTGTTCATGCCTTAGGTTACGTTGCAGATACGACGCAACAAGCCATTGATGATTTTTATCCTGGCTATGCCCGGACGTTCACGGCCATTGGTCGTGAGCGTGGTTGGCCACCGGTCACCCGTGCCCATTTCGATGCTCAACGAAGTCCTCAAGGTGCTTTGCTGGTAGGGAACCCTGAAGAAATCGTTGAAAAAATCATTGAACACAGTAAGGCTTTGGGAGGTATTTCTCACATTAGCTTTCAAATGGACGTGGCTTCATTGCCTCATGAAAAGCATATGCAAGCCATTGAACTCCTTGGTACACGAGTAGCACCTGCAATTTCTACTAGCTGATAATCTTTTTGTTAACCGTCATTTTTCTAAACAGGTCATTTGTTTTATTGATAATGTTTCTGGTCCCTGTGACCATCGTCATGCATAATTTTTGGGCCGTCAGCGATCCTATGGCCCAGCAAATGCAAATGGCCCATTTTATGAAAAATGCCGCGATGCTGGGGGCCGCGTTGATGATTGCCTATTTTGGTGCAGGTCCTTTGAGTTTAGATAAAGATAAATGATCCTCGAAAAAGTTCGGATTTTAGGGGTGACCGGGGAGCGTTGCCCTGGATAAACATCCAGGGCTTTTTTATAAGTTGTTATTATCACACCCTAATTTGTCCGCCAGGGAGAGCCATAAATAAGAAAGCCCGTCAGATTTTGACGGGCTTTCTTATTTATATGGGCGAAGTCGCTTGATAACCCAGATTGCGATAATCAAAACGGTTTTTTAGAGGACCCATAAATAGATTTTCTTGCATTTATAATATTTGAATGGTAAAACAGGCGTTAGTCATTAACCTGCATTGAGGCACTCTCATAAGATTTCTTTATGATATCAATGTTTTAATCGCTAAGATCAATGATCTGGCCGCCTAGATAGAAAGAATTTTGCTGTGATAAAACTCCTGGGCTCACTGCGCGTAACAGTTGCCTGTTTATTTTTACTTTTTATCCTCACCTTTTGGGGCACTGTTGCCCAAGTCCAACAGGGTTTATATGCTGCCCAAGACCGTTTTTTTAATTCCTTCTTTTTCTTGGCTGCGGGGTTTATTCCTTTTCCCGGCGCGCAATTGGTCCTGTGGGTGTTTTTTGTTAATTTGCTCTGCTCGCTTTTCTTGACCCGTAAAAAGTATACCCAATGGGAAAACACCGGGCTTCTTATTATTCATTTTGGCATTATTTTATATTTTATCGCTGCTTTCATGATTTTTCATGTTTCCCAGGAATCCTTTGTGCATTTAGCAGAAGGCGGATCAACGGATGTGTCTTCTTCTTACCAGGATTGGGAATTAGTTTATTGGGAAGGCGGCGATCAGGAGCGTCAAGCAACGGCCCTTGGCATAAAGGACTTTAAACCAGGCCATCAAATCCCTTTCAACGACAAGAATTTTTCCCTCATCGTCAATCGATTTTATTTTAACAGCGATGCCTATAGGGACCCTGCTCGAACAGATCCTGCAACTTTAAATTTCTCAGGGATCACGTTTTTAAAAGAGAAGCCCGTTGATAAGGAAAGAGAACAAAATGTACGGGGAGGGGTCTTTGATTTAAAGGCCGGCAACAAGTCTTATACATTAATTTTATACGGCGCTGAATCCCAAGCAACCCCTGTTTTCATAGCAGGCAAGAAGTATTATTTTATTTTACGACACAAGACTTACCCGTTGCCTTTTACGATCAAGCTGGACCGTTTTAAAGCAGAGTTCCATCCCGGGACTGATATGGCCAAAAGTTATGAAAGTTTGGTCACGATTACCAAGGGCACGCTTAATCGCCAGGTGCGTATTTATATGAACAATCCCTTAAGGTACAAAGATTACACTTTTTATCAAACCTCTTATTCTACTGATAGCGCGGGAAAGCAGTACTCCACACTTGCAGTAGTCAAAAATTACGCCAGGATTTTGCCTTATATTGCCTGTTTAACGGTATTTTTGGGGCTGGCCATGCATTTTCTAATCCAAGCCTTCATGGCAAAGGCCAAAAAGTGAAAATTTCGTTGCTTATTAGAATATATTTAAATTTTTTACTTTCATCATCACATGGTGATAAAATAACCCACGAAGTCTAAGTGCCAGGGCATGTGGAAGAAATTATTTTTAACAAGATTCGAGAGTATTATACTGCCCCTTGACAAGATATGTTTAATAAAAAATAACAATGCCGTCATTTTTCAAGAAGGGGGATTATACCAATGAGGGAATTTAAATGGGTCTTGCTTGGTATTAGTATCGGTATTATTTTGACCTCCGTATTTGGTAGTGTCGTTTGGGCCCAGACACAAGACAACAAACCAGTAAAAATCCTGACTGGGGAGCAGTTGTATGCTATTAATTGCAACCGTTGTCATACGGAACGTTACCCAACGGAGCGTACGGAAGCACAGTTGAAGACGATCATGATGCATATGCAGATACGCGCCAATCTTCCCCCAGATCAAGCGAAAAAGATATTGAAGTTCTTGAAAGAAAATAATTAATCCTAAGCTGAGGAACTATTTATGAATAAGGTTATAAAAGGATTTGTTTGCACCATGGTGACTTTATCATTCATTGGGCTGTATGCCGTGCCAAGGTCATGGGCGGTTACTGATGAAGAGTTCCAAGCCTTGCAAAAAAAAGTTGAAGATCAAAATCTGTTGTTAAAGCAGCTCTTAAAACAAAACCAGGAAGACCAGGATGAGATCCAACAATTAAAACAGCAACAAGGCCAGACCCAGCAGAAGGTAGAAACTGCTTCAAAATTACAGCCTGTTGCTCCTGCATTGAATGTTCCCCAGGAGAATCATAACTTCGTACTTGCAGGGGATGCCGAAGTCCAGTATACGGCTCAGGGCGGAGGGAATAAAGCCCGTGGTTCATATGCCTTGGCTGATTTTGCCCCCATTTTCTTATTTCGTGCCAATGATAAGGTGCTTTTTGAAGCTGGTTTTGATACCACGATCAGTAATAGTAGCTTTGACACCACCAACAGCCCAAATCCCGGAGCGGTTGTTGGGACATCTGGCGGTAATAGCGGCTACAGCACCACTTTTAACCTTTCATTTGCGACCATCGACTATCTGTTTAACGATTATGCGACATTTGTCGCTGGCGAAATGCTTTTACCATTAGGTACCTATAGTGAGCGCGGGGCGGGCTGGCTTAATAAATTTGCAGATGATCCCCTGGCCCGTTCGTTACTGATTAGCTCTGGGGTGGGCGCACAGGTCCGTGGATCAAAGGCAATGGGCGATAACGGATCAATGCTGACCTATGCTGTTTATACGGCTAATGGCGGCCACTCAGTGGATAATTCTCCCTTTGCGACCACTGTTGATTCAAATCATAGCATCATCCAAAATTTTGATCCCAGCGGTAACAGGTCAAATTTAAATCGTGTTCCCAGCGAAGGGGGTCGTATTGGGTGGTTCTATCCTTTAAAACCCCATTATGATATAGAACTGGGGCTTTCCGGGCAGACAGGCGAGTGGGACACATCAGGAAAATTGTGGCAAGCCGGAGTTATAGATGCCGCCCTTCATCTTTCTCCTTATTTTGAGACCAAGGGCGAGTATATCTATACCAGGGAAGAGACCGCAGACCTGGGAACGATTTCCCCGCAAGGTTGGTGGATACAGCAAGGATTTAAATTATCATTTTTTGATTGGGATGTTCCGCTTATCCCTAATACAGAATTAATTTTCCGTTATGATTCAGTTAACAATGATATTGGTGACCTGACGAATACAGCCAAAGCTTCACGCCGATTTGAACCAGGTTTTGTTTATTATATCACCAACACCTTGTGGTTAAAAGGAAGCTACGAAAAGATTTTTAACAGTAAAGGGGTCCCATCGGACAATAAATGGATTTTACAGCTTTCCTATGGATTTTAATAAAGCCGGTTTATTAAAAAGGAGATATTAAATATGGCCATCAACATTAAGAGTTTTAGTACAGCTGTGGTTCTTGTCATGTCCCTATGCGCAGGGGGGATGGTGGTCCGTGCCGATGATGGTAATCTTGATGCCGCAACACAAGCCCGGATTGCAAAAGCGGAACAAGGGCCTGCAACAATTGATGTCTCAAATTACCCGCAGAAGCTCCAGGACGTATACACTGATGTTTTTAGTCAAAAGTGCATGCAGTGCCATCGGCTGAGCCGTCCGATCAATTCAGATTATGCCCTGCCTTCCGAATGGGAAGCTTATGTCAAGAAAATGACACATAAATCAGGGTCAAATATTAATAACGGGGAGGCGAGAAAAATCATTGATTTTCTTATCTATGATTCCAGTGTGCGTAAAAAACCCCTGGTTGATGAAAAATTATTAAAAGAATCGCCTGAAGACAAGGCGGCTGATGAAGCAAAAATCAAAAGTATTCATGATAAGTATGGCCCCTAAAGACCCTAAAGAAGAATCTGGTAATCAACAAGAGAATGGCATTGATGAAGAAAGGCGGGCATTTGTAAAGGGTGCTTGCGGTTTGGGGGCCTCTTTGCTGCTTTTATCATTAGGTTCTTTGGAGAAATTCCTGAATTTTTTCTCCAAACAAGACCTGACTAAAGAACAGCAAGAGCAAATCTTGTCCGAAAAAATCCAGCGTTTAAAACAAACGACCGAAGAGCAGGAATTGCAGCTCGAGCGCCTGAGTAAAAATTATATTTTTGTCGCCGGGCTTGATTCGCTTAGCCCCATCAAGGGAATATATTTTATTGATTATTCGATGAGGCCTGCGTTGGCCTTTAGTGATGATGACGGTTTTCCCATAGTCTTGTCCGCCAAATGCACGCATTTAGGCTGTACGGTAGGGCAGAATGCCGATGAGAAGGGTCAAATACTTTGCCCCTGTCATCTGTCCAAATTTAATATTAAAACAGGAATTCCTCTCCCAGGTTCACCGGCAAAAATTCCTTTACCGCGTTTGGGTTGGGCCTTAATGGATGCAAAAAAGAATATTCTTTTGAGCCAGGACCTCTCGGGTCACAAAAAAGGGACCACAGACATGGATAAATTAACCGGTTCTTCGCTTTATATTTTGAAGAAATACAGTTAGGGACGAGCATAATGAGTGACAAAAAGAAAGTCATCAAACGCCTGGTTGAATTTATGCAAGACCGTGTGCCTATGCATAAGTTCAATTTTGAAACCCTGGTGTTAAAAAAAGAGGTCCCTGTTCACCGCATGAGCTGGGCCTATTACCTGGGTGGGCTCACTTTATTTTTCTTTTTGGTCCAAGTCGTCACCGGTATTTTCTTGCTTTTTTACTATCAGCCCACCGTTTCCGATGCGCACGCCTCCATAGAATATATCAACAAATATGTGAATAACGGATTTTTTATCCGCAACCTGCACACCTGGGCTTCTTCGTGCCTGATATTTTGTTTAATGGCGCACGCTTTAACGGCTTTTGCCATGAAGGCATTCGCTCCGCCCCGGGAGCTGATATGGGTGGGCGGGGCCTTCATGCTGGTTTTGGGTTTTGCTTTCGGTTTTACCGGATATCTATTGCCATGGCACCAGATCGCCGTGAACGCCACAAAGGTCGCCTTGCAGTCCCTTGATGAATCCGGACATTATCTTCCAGGTTTTTTTTCAGGCATTCCTCACTATATTAAGGAAATCATTCAAGGCGGCCCTGATGTGGGGCAGGCGACATTAAGCAGGTTTTTCGCGCTCCATGTTATTATATTGCCGCTGCTTTGTTTCGGGATCCTGGGGTTGCATCTGCTTTCCGTCCAGTTGCATGGCATGAGCCAAGGGGTGGATGAAATACCAAAGAAAAGCGAAAAATTTTTTCCGTTTTTTATACTCAAGGATTTGATCGTCTGGGGGGTGGCGTTTTTAGGCGTTTTTATCTTGGCCGTATGCATTCCTTTTGAATCGTTTTATGCTTATCCTTTTTTTGAAGCTTATAACGCCTTGGGGGCGACACCCGAGGGGATCAAGCCGGAATGGTATTTTTATTTTGCCTATTATCCGTTGGAGATTTTTCCATTTTGGCTCGTGATGCTGGGCATGACAATCATGGGGGTCCTGCTTTTTATAACGCCATGGGTATTTAAAAAGACCAGCCGTCGTGTTTTGACTGTCCTTGCATTGATCATGACCGCGTATTTGATTGTCATGACATTTTTTGGCCAGGCGATTGCTGATTTCGTTAAAGGGGTCAAATCGTGATCCCTTTTTTTCCCCTTGTGATCTTAATGTTCATTTTTGCCGGTACCGCCATGGCCCATCCTGAGTACTTGCAGTATTTTAAAAAAGAATCAGGGCGCGCCATTGACTGTGCGATGTGCCATGTCAATCCTGAAGGTCCGGAAGGTGTGGGCCCGGGACAAATTGGCAGTTTGGATGCGCGAGGCAAAACGATGTTGGGATTAGCCCGTCGTGCCAAACCCGGAGACAATATCAAAAATCCTGTCCTTAATGAATTCGGAAATGAGATTTTAAATACGATAGGCCATGATAAATTAGTCGAACTCGAGCAAAATCCTGGCGCCATAACTGGTTTGTTGTCAAAAACCAGCGACTTAGACCACGATGGAATTCCCGATTATCAAGAATTATTAGACGGTACAGACCCTCTTAATCCCCATGACGGCATCCCATGGAAATTGTTTATACATAATTTCATAAAGTACCGGTTTCAAATAATGATGATCACCTTGGCTACGATTTCCGGGGTTTTTGGTTTGTATTATATGATTTTGTGGTTTTCAATCAGAGCCAAGAAGGAGTTTACAGAGTTCGATATATGAAAAATATGTGGCTTTATTCAGAGAATAATTTCTTTGTTTTCCGCAGCATTATTGAGCAAGTGGCTGACCATGTGATGGTGACTGACAGGAATGGTGTCATTGAATATGTCAATCCGGCCTTTGAGAAAACCACCGGTTATTCCAAAGAAGAGGTATTAGGTAAAAACCCCAGAATCCTGCATTCCGGAAAGCAGCCGTTGGGATATTATCAAGATTTGTGGGGGACGATATTGGCAGGCAATATTTTTTATTCCAGAACAATCAATAAGAAGAAAAACGGCCAACTTTATGTTGCGGACCAGACAGTTTCGCCCATCATCAATGAATTTAAGGAAATCCGGCATTTCGTGTCCATTTGGAAGGACATAACAGACTTTGTCAAGATCGAAGAACGATTAAAATTTGAGAAAGAGAAGCTGGAAGAAATCATTGGCTTTGATGAACAGTTAAGCAAGATCAGGAAATCAGAACATTTGATTGATTTTGTCGTCACCAAGGTCAGGAAGATTTTAATGGTTGAGAAATGTTCAGTCATGCTTGTGGATGAAGAAACAAAGCAGCTCTACACCAAATCAACGGAAGGTTTTCCGGCAGATGCCCCCATGCAGATCAGAATCTCCGGGTCCATTGCTGAAAAAGTGGTTTTAGACGGGCAGCCTCTATTGGTCAAGGACCTTGAAGGGGATATAAGGTTTAAGGATTTAAACCAGGCCTCTTATTTAGGCAATGCTTTTATGATCGCTCCAATCAGATTGGGGAAGGATATTATTGGGGTCATTAATGTCGCTGGCAAGGGTACTGAGTCCAAGGAAGCAGGGGTTTTTGATAATATTGACCTGAAGATTTTAAATGCCATTGCCATTGAAATGGCGGTAGCTATTGAGAATGTTTCATTTTATAGAGAATTGCATTATTTAACAATCACTGACCCATTGACGCACATGCATAACTACCGTCATTTCACAAATAGTCTGGATTATGAATTAATAAGAATAAATCGATTCCCGGGGGATTTGTGTTTACTGATGATTGGCATTGATGCTTTTAAATCATTCAATGATGAATTTGGTCATTTAGAAGGGGATGCCTTTTTAAAAGAAATTGGCTTAATGTTTCATTTGAATTTGAGAGAAGTTGATATTCTTTGCCGATATGGAGGGGACGAATTTGTGGTCATTCTTCCGGGGACAAATAAAGATGAAGCGATGCTTGTGGCTGAAAATATTAGAAAACACATAGAGAACGCTAAATTTAAAAAAAGAATGACCGTTAGTATTGGTATTGCTTCCTATAGAGCCAATATGACACGTTATGATTTAACGTTTAAAGCAGATAAGGCCCTTTATCAAGCTAAAGATCAAGGCAAAAACAGGGTCTGTGTGTTCGGTCAAAATTGATTAAGTTTTAAAATGTTTTTTCCATTGCCGTCTGTAAGTCTATGTATCTTAATAGCTTGCAGACGGCATTTATATTGCTCCGTCGACAAAATTCAAAGATATTTTTTTCAGGTTACCGTCGGCAAGGCCCAATAAAAAAATTATACATATGAAAATGGAGAGTGTATAATAAAAAACATGGGTACTCTTGATAAAAATCCTGTAATTAGTGAAGATGCTGAAATTGAAGAATCGCCCAGACTGCCTTTTCCGATCGTTGGTATCGGTGCTTCGGCAGGAGGGTTAGAGGCTTTTACGGCCCTGTTGGAGCATCTGCCTCAGGACACGGGAATGGCCTTTGTTTTGATCCAGCATTTGTCTCCATCGCATAAAAGCATGCTGACCTCATTGCTTGAAAAAAAGAGTACACTGCCGGTCACAGAGGTCACCAATGGCATGTCTGTTTCCTCGAACCATGTTTATGTCATTCCGCCTAATACCTGCATGAGCATTTCAGACGGGAAATTATGCCTTGACCCCCGTTTAGACAGCAATAAACAGAACCTGCCGATCGATTTTTTTCTTAATTCGCTCGGGCCCCATCAGAAGAACAAAGCCATTGCCGTCATTTTGTCAGGGACTGCTTCAGACGGGTCCCATGGGATCAAGGTCATTAAAGACCACGGAGGGATTACCTTTGCCCAGGATGAAAGCGCCAAATACGACATGATGCCCAAAAATGCAGTTGCCACGGGCCATGTGGATTTTGTTTTATCACCCCAAGAGATTGTAAAGAAACTCATAGACTTAAGCCATCATCCTTATATCAATCATGCCGAAACCAAGGCGGAAGAATTCGTTTCAGAAGAGGATAGTTTTGAAGAGGATAGTTTTTCTCAAATTTTAATATTGCTTCAAAAAATTTCAGGGATCAATTTCCGGAACTATAAACCTACGACTCTCAAGCGAAGGGTCCTAAGGCGCATGATGTTAAATAAAATAGATACTCTCAAGGAGTATGTTTCTTACTTGATACGTCATGCGAAAGAGCTTCAGGCTTTATATCAAGACGTATTTATTACCGTCACCAGGTTTTTTAGGGACCCCGAAATTTTTGAGGCTTTAAAACATGATGTATTTCCTTATCTTCTCAAGGTCAACCGCTCCGGCGAGTCTATCCGGATTTGGGTGCTGGGCTGTTCCACAGGGGAGGAGGTCTACTCCCTGGCGATCAGTTTTCATGAATTCTTGGAAGGCAAGGAGGACCATCCATTGCAATTTTTTGCGACAGACATAGTCGAGTCTTCCATCGAGAAAGCACGCCAGGGAATTTATCCCGCAAGCATTGCCCATGATGTCTCCACTGAGCGTCTCCATAAGTTTTTCATTAAGGTCAACAATGGGTATCAAATCAACAAATCAATCCGTGATACTTGTGTTTTTGCCAGGCAAAATGTCATGAGCGACCCTCCTTTTTCCAAACTTGACCTTATCAGTTGCAGGAATCTCCTGATTTATTTGAATCCGGCTTCACAAAAGCGGATCATCCCCATTTTCCATTATGCGTTAAATCCGGCAGGGTTCCTCTTGCTTGGCCAGTCGGAAAGTGTGATTGCCTTCCCGGAACTTTTTAGTGTGGTGAATAAAAAGGCCAAGATTTATTCAAAAAATCAGACCCAAAAAACCGCCCAACTTATATTGACCCCCAAATCAAAATCATCCCAGGTCCCCAGTATCTCCAAATCAGCATTGCCTGCGGGCCTTGTGGGGATGGCTGAGATTCAAAGAGAAGCGGACCGCGTGATTTTGAAAAAACAACACCACTGCGGGGTTGTCCTTAATGAGTCAATGGAAGTGGTCCAATTTCGCGGGGACACCAGCCGCTATCTTATGCATTTGCCGGGAACGGCAAGTCTAAACCTGCTTAAGATGGTCCAAGACAGCCTATTTTTAGAAATGCGTAATGCAATTAAAAAGGCCGCAGAATCAAATACTTCCATTAAAACGGAAAATATACGCATCAAAAACAATGGGGTCAAAAGCGAAGTTTCTTTGGAGATTATTCCTTTTAAAGTGTCGCCCAATGGTGAACGTTATTTTTTAGTGGTTTTTGAGGAGGTATCCCCATCCCTTTCACCCCAAACTCAAGCCAAAAGGCAAGGAGCTAAAACAACGGAATCTCCCAGCCAGGATCCCCGCGTGGGGGATTTAGAGCAGGAGCTTGAATCGATGAAACTGTATTTACAGGGAATTATCGATGAGAAAGAAGCCGCCAACGAAGAATTACAGGCGGCGCATGAGGAAGTCTTGTCCGCCAATGAAGAATTACAAAGTTTAAACGAGGAATTTCAAAGCACCAATGAAGAGCTGGAATCAGCCAAAGAAGAGCTCCAAGCCACCAATGAAGAAATTACGACCCTTAACGATGAACTTCAAAACCGCAACAGTGAACTGACACGGCTTAATGATGACCACGCAAATTTGATCAATAGCATCAGTTTACCCATCATCATGGTAGACCGTGATTTTAGAATACGCTCTTTTACGCCAATGGCAGAAAAGATGTTTGGATTTAATTTAAACGATTTAGGACGGCCGTTGGGTGATTTTAAATCCAATATAGTTTTTTCGAATCTAGAGGCCTTGGTTCTTGAGGTCATGAATACCAACACCTACAAAGAGCAGGAGTGGCGGGACCCGAAAGGCCAGTGGTACAGGATCCAGGGTCGCCCCTATATGACCAGTGATAACAAAAAAGACGGTGCTGTTGTTACATTTATTGATATTACTGAATCGAAAAAGAGCCAAGACGTATTTAAAGAATCCGGGGATTACCGGGAGGCCATTTTCCAGACGGTCCGCCATCCGCTGCTTGTCCTTGATGCGGTATTAAGAGTAACGATGGCCAATAAATCTTTTTACGAAACATTTAAGGCCCGGCCGAAAGATACGCTCAACAGTTATATTTTTACTTTAGGCAATGGGGAATGGAACAATCCAAAACTGCGCGACCTGTTGGAGAATATCTTGCCCCAAAAAGAGGTGATTTGCGACTACAAAGTAGAATGGGATTTCCCTCGTATCGGACGCAAGGTCATGCTGCTTAATGCCAAACAAATTATGCATCAGGACAATGAGAAAAAGTCCATTTTGCTTGCCATTGAAGACATTACCGAATCTGAGAAGGTCCAGGACCGGCTTCAAGCGTACGCTGCCAACCGGGATGCCATTATTCAATCGATACACGATCCCTTGTTAGTCCTCGACCCTCATTTAAAAATCCAATTTGCCAATAATGCTTTTTATCAAGTTTTTCATGAGTCAGCTGAAAAAATCATCAATCAATCTCTTTATGATCTGGGAAATGGGCAGTGGAACATCCCGTCCTTAAGGGTTTTGTTTGAAGAAATCCTGCCCAAACACCATTCCATTGATGATTATGCCATTGAGCATGCTTTTCCCGTCATAGGCCTTAAAACGATGCTCTTCAATGCCCGCGGATTTCACAGCGATGATAGGAAAGAATTAATATTGCTAACGATCCGTCAGGGATAAGCCTACCTATTTCCTAAAAATCTCATTTATCTTTAAGAATTCTAATTGTAAATTCATTCTAGGTTAACGTTGCTTGAGATAGTCTAATATCGCAATCAGAGGACCATTGATAGGTAGTAGAGGCTTTAGAAGAATTTTTTGATGAGGAATATAAGAAGAGAACCTGTGATGATCATGAGAGGATCGTCCCAGGTATGGGGTGAAATGGCTTCAGCCAGCGTCATGGCCAGAGGAATGGTCGCCAGCGCGATATAAAATTGGATGCGATCAAACAAATGGCGAAAAACAAACAGGACAATGATCCCTACGATAAAAATAGCCAGGCTCCCTTCTAACGACCGGACGTATTCTTTTTTGAAAAATATGGAATGGGTTGTATACTTGTGCCTGCCAAACCTAATGCCTATCGGCTCGGCCAGGCCATCGCCGAAGATACCGATGAGGATTTGTATATTCAACAGGGCCATCATGTGATAATGGTCATAAAGGATGATCGCCGGATACATCACCATATAACCCACGACACACTGGGAGGTATACCAAAGCAGTGTATGAGGCCGGTCTTCCGGCCTGTCGAATGAGCTAAAGGCGATTGAGAGCAGCGGGACCCTGTCGCGGATGGGTTTAATGAAAACCATAAAACTGGCCACCGTGAATATGGCCTCGTTGATGAGAGAGACCGCAGTGTCGGGGCCGTTATTTTGAAAATAATAGTCCACCAGCGCCGGAATGAAAAAAAGAAAGAAGTGGTTGATTTTCCTAGTGTAATTGACCTTGACATTTTTGTATCGGACAAGAAGGCCGGCCCCAAAAGCGACCAAAAACATCATCAATAATTTGAAAGAGGATAAAAGTATAATACTGTTCAAGTTTTGCCCTTCTTTAAGAACATTTTTAACTGGTTTATTATAGTCTGTCGTCAGGCAAGGACAAGAAAAATAAGTTTATCAGAAGGACGGGCACCTCATGGCCGCAATTAAATACAAGGCGCAGGTTTTCACCGTAACAATTGTCATCTTGTATTTAGGCGGAGTTTGTTTTTCTGCGTCTAACAATGATGATGCCATGCTTGCCAAGAAAATAAAAGCAGTACTTTTATTTCATAACAACGTGAGCGCCGCAAGGACAATAATTTTTGTCAAAGATGGTAACGTCACGTTGCGGGGCCAGGCCGATAGCCAGGCCCAGAAAGAACTGACAGAGGATTACGCGGAAGATGTCAAAGGTGTCAAAGACGTAAATAACGAAATGACCGTTAAATCAGTTCACCCCAAACCCCGCAAGTCGATTTATAAAATCATTGATGATTCATCCATCACTTCCCAAGTCAGGACGGCCTTGTTTTTCCACCAATCGACAAGCGTATTTAGGACCTTGGTAAAGACAAAGGACGGTGTTGTTACCTTGAGCGGTAAGGTCAAGAATGCGGCTGAAAAGGACCTGGCAGCCAAGATTGCCAGAGGCATCGAAGGCGTCAAAAAGGTGGTCAACAACATGACCATTGAGTAGCAGAAAAATGAAAGGCCATGCCTATGGACATGACGAAAAAAGGGTTTCGGGTGTTTGCGGTTGCTTTTTTTGTTTTGCTGTCCTATTTATCGGTTGCTTTTGCCCAGCAAAATGCAGAGTTTGATTATACCCATGCGCTGGACACCTATGCAAGATTCATCCCTTCGCGCTCCGCCTGGGACCAGCCAGGCAGTGTCAAGATCACCGAATCAGAATTCGAATATGATTATCAGTTAAAAGCTTTCGGTAAATTACCCGTGGAGTTCTCCGTCAACTCCCAGTACATCGGCATCGACAACAGCACGGCGGTGGAATTACCCGCGCATCTAACGGGGTTCACCGCGGGCTTAGAGACGACCGTTCCATTATTCGGCTTGAAGCAGGCATATTTTCATGCAGGCGTTTTTCCTTCTTTTTACGGCGAAAACTGGGCGTTTGGTGCTGATCATTTCCGAATACCGAGCAAGTATTATGCCATTTATGTGCTCAACGATCAATGGACGTTCGTGGGTGGTGCCGCTGTTTTTCCGGAATTCGACACCACCGTTTCTCCTGTCTTAGGCGTTATTTATAAACCCAATGACAAATTGACATTTCACTTTGTTACCGATACGCAACGCATCTCTTATGCATTAACGGACAAACTAACTCTGTTTGTGGAAGGACATGAGTCTACTGATAATGAATTTATCGTTACCAGGGGTGCGGCGAAAAAAGTCACCTTGGAATATAACGAGGGGCATTTGGGCACGGGTATCAAGTTCAAAATCAATAAATATACCGATATTACTCTTTCAGGCGGCCAGATCATCTTCAACTCTTTAAAATACTTGGATGGCAACGGTAAGGTTGTTGTTAAGAACGGACCCTATGTCGAGTTGAGGGTCCAGGTGAAAATATGATATGAGCAAGGCGGTGGTCGTAATATGCGCAGCGACAGGGTTTGTCATCGGGGTGCATGGGCATGCCCATTTATGTTATGCGCGGGCGGCCCAATCCAGCAACGTCTTTGAAAAAGGGAGGGGTCATGAGATTAATTTTGCCGGGCCGCCTCAAGCCATTCTTCCCAAAGTCCCCCCAGGTTCCGGTTTTTGGTCGTTTGCCATTTGCGTCCCGAATGTCCTTTCCCGCTCCGGCCAGCCTTCGATGCTTGATTTCCGGTGGCTAAAAGACCATGGTTGGAAAAGCGTAGTAAATTTGAGGTTTACCAGCAATGCCAATTGGCCGGGGTTCAAGGATTTGAACTTCAATTATTTAGCGCTGCCAATCAAGGATAATTCCGTGCCTACTGACAAACAGGTGCAGAAATTTTTGGAATTCGTGACCAGTCCGTATAATCAACCTGTTCATATCTTTTGCCACGCGGGTATAGGCAGGACAGGCGTCATGATTGTTTTGTACCGCTATATGGTACAAGGCTGGCCGATGGAGATAGCCATTCTTGAGTCCCGTTTTCGCGGTAATGGGATGGAAGAGTTTCAGATTAAATGGCTTAGAAAATGGGCGCACAAACATAAGGCAGGATCATTTTCCAAACAGCCAGAAAAGCGATAGATTGTATTGATAGATGGAATGTCAATCTTGGTGTTTTTAGCAAAAAATAGTGAAAACTATATCTATGTTAAAAAGTCTAAAGTTAAGAAAGCATATTTCTATCGGAATTCTTTTTGCTTTTTTGGGACAGGGCTTAAGTTTACCGCAAGCCCAAGCTGCCTCGCCGGCCCGTCTCGCTGAAAGCTCGCCGAGTCGGGCAAGCGGGGATTTTCGTTTGCCTGCACCTGGTGTTCGTGTAGGTTTAAGTCCTGAATTTAATCCTCCGGTATTAAAAGGCATTAAAGTCCATCCTGATAATCCATTCCGTTTTGATTTCATTTTAGATACAGGAGACGTAGAGACGCCATTAATGGCGTCTCTACGAAATGAATCAACCAAATTAATTAAATACTTTTTAGCCAGTCTAACCATCCCCGAAAAAGACCTGTGGGTCAATCTCTCACCTTACGAAAAAGACCGTATCATTCCGCAAAGCTTCGGCCTGACTGAGATGGGCCGTGACCTCTTAGCCGAAGATTATATGCTCAAGCAAATAACAGCGAGTTTGATTTATCCCGAGGATGAAATTGGTAAAAAGTTCTGGAAACGCATTTACCAAGAGGCTTTTAAAAAGTTTGGGACAACCCATATACCGGTAAACACGTTTAACAAAGTATGGATAATTCCCGATCAAGCGGTTGTCTATGAAAATGCAAAAGCAGGGACAGCGTATGTGGTGGAGAGTAAATTAAAAGTGATGCTTGAGCAGGATTATTTGGCGTTAGAAAAGAATAATGAAAAGCATTCGGGGATGACAGATGTAAGTAATTTAGCCTCCCAGATCGTCCGTGAAATCGTCATCCCTGAATTGACCAAGGAAGTCAATGAAGGCAAGAATTTTTCCCAGCTTCGACAAGTTTACAACTCTCTTATTTTAGCCACATGGTACAAAAAAAAGATCAAAGACAGTATTTTATCTCAAGTGTATGCGGATAAGAACAAGGTCATTGGCATCAACATCAATGACCCGCAAGAGAAACAGAAAATTTATGAACGCTACCTTCAAGCTTTCAAAAAGGGTGTTTATAATTACATCAAAGAAGAAGCTGATCTCATTTCCAATCAGATCATCCCAAGGAAGTATTTTTCAGGCGGGGCCAGCTTAGCCATGACAGCTATTGGTCCGCATGCCGTATTCAAAATTATTGATTTTGTGCATATATCCAATCCCAGGGAAAATTCACAAGTTGTCGTTACCGTTGATTTGGCGATGAATTCGGGAAGCTTTGGTCATGATGTTTCTAACGCAGGGCCGCGCTTTACAACAATTCCTGAGGGGGGGACGATCTTGGCATTTGGGACCAGTTCAACGAAAGGAGTATTGAAGCATGAATATTCCTACCCTTCTCTTTTAGAAAAAATATTAGGCCATAGGGTCATCAATGCAGGTGTCCCAGGGGAAAGGATCATAAACGTAGGCAATAAGTATGAACAAGAGATCGATGGTGTTACCCGGCTGACTGACTTGTTGGCAAAGGAACATCCCTCATTATTGATTCTCTGGCATGGAAGGACCGATTGGTTTGATGTGAAAGCTGATGACTTGGTCGAAAACTCGCTCAATAAAATGATTTTAGATGCAAAAAATCATCATTGCCAGGTTTTACTCGTAGGGGTGTCTAAACCTGATACTGGTGAGGACGCAAGTGTTTACCGCAAAGTGGCAGAGGCCAATGGTGTCCCTTATCTTAGTGGAATTGAGCAAGGCATTTTAGGGCAAAAACAATATATGTTCGACCGCCTCCATACAAATTCACAAGGAAATCTTTTATATGCTAAACGCATCGCTGAATTCTTATGGGTTCGGGGTGCGTTGAGCAATCATCCAGACATCTCTTTGACTGTTCCGCCATCCAATAGGGTTGAATTTCAGCAATTTGAACCGCCTTTATATGGCAATGTTCAGACCGTAGGACCCGACGGAGTGGTACATTTTACAGTAGGATTTGGCACGGAGGATGCAACTGCAGATAAAGTTTTATTGCATCTTAAATTAAGGTATGAAGGGGGATGGTCTAATAATGATGTTAGCGCTGTTATCGAGCAGAATTATAATCATGGGTGGTATCTTTTTAAAGCGATTTTACCCCCAGATGTCATAGAATATACCCCCAAAACCTTTTTTGATGGAAATCCAATTTCAGATTCAACTAAGATTTGGATCTGGTCTCAAGAAAATATTACCGTTAATCGAGTTTACGCTCAATCAACGCTGCGTTTCAAACCAATTCCAAAGGGTGGGACGATCTTGATGGTTGGATCAAGTTCACTTGCAGGAGTGGTTGAGCCTTCGTATTCTCCTCCGGCTTTCTTGAAAAGAATGACTGGCCACGAGGTGATCAATGCAGGTGTCCCGGGCGAAAAAATCATTCAATCAACAGGTCATGGGGATGAAGGCATTTCCAAACTTCAAGAAGAACTGGATAGGTATAAGCCTTCCTTGTTGGTCTTCTGGCATGGGAGAAATGATTGGTTTGAAGGAATAGCTGATGAGGTGGTTGAAGGGGCGCTCAATCATATGATTGAGGAAGCAAAAAAGCGGAACATCCAGGTGCTACTCTTGGGATCGTCTAAACCAAACAGCGATGAGGAAGCACCGGTTTACCGGAAAGTCGCCCAGCGTGGCGGGATTCCTTATTTTAATGGAATTTATAAAGGCGTATTATCTAATAAGGATCTTATGTATGATGAACTCCATGCTAATGCAGAGGGGAACCTTATATTTGCCAGACGCATCGCAGAATTTTTGTGGGAGCGGGGTGCCTTGAGTGAAAAACCAAACACCGCTGTGATTATCCCCAAATCCATGGAGGTTGATTTTAAAGATCTTTGGCCGATCGTTCACCAGGGTGTTCAGTACGTGGGACCTGACGGAGCTGTGTTTTTTACAGTAGGTTTTGGCGAGCCGGTTGCTTGGGATCAAGTTACCATGCTTCTTCATTATCAGATTCCCGATGATCCGGACGGAAACTGGGGAGATGATATAGTGGAGGGAGAAATTGTGAATAAATATCCTGATGGGTATTACCGTTTAAAAGCGATTCTCCCTCCAGGTGTTAATGCATATACCGTTAAAGTTTCCTCTGATGGAAAATTAATTTCAGACCCCAGTAAGCATTGGGTGGAATTAGACAGCAATATTCGTGTTTTTAGAGATTGGGCTCAGTTGGGCGTTGCTGATTCTTCGAAACAGATGCGAGGAGGTATTGATTTGACCCCTGCTCCTATGAACGTAGAAACAAAAATGGATTCCCGCGAGCAACAACGCATTTATTCCGTACGCACCAAACCTAGTATTGCCGAGCAAAAAACAGGTAATATTACGACCTTTCGCGGGAATGACATTGTAGGGGGCGGGAATGACAGGGGGATACAGTTTCATCTTGACCCAGCCATGCTCCAACAATTGCAAAACGCCCCTGGCTTTGTGCCGGTGATTATCAATATCCGGCCGATGAGGGATCTACGCGGTTTCCTCGGATTAAAGGTTGATTAAGATTGAGCAAATATGGTGATTCAATCATCATGTTGGCCGATGAGATACCGGAGTATGGGAACCAATCGCCCTCAACGCAGGGTGCATACACCCTTGATTTTTATAAAAAAGACCATCTGATTTCGATGGTTTTTTTGTTTTAAATTTTTTTATATTAGTGTTGATAGTATTGCCCTCTATTGATATATTGATAAAAAATGGAGGCAAATATAATGAAGAAAACAGCTTGCCTGCTATTGCTTACCTGCTTTTTATTCAATCACGACCATGCATTTGCCCAAACAGATTTGACAAATTTAAATATACAAGAACTGATGAATATTGAGGTGACATCAGCTGAAAAAAAGCCGGAAAAGTTTTTTACCACTCCTGCCGCCGTCTATGTGATCACTGCTGAAGACCTCCGCCGCAGCACCGCCACCAGCATCCCGGAATTGTTGCGCATGGTCCCCGGAGTTTCCGTCCAAAGAGTCACTCCTAATTCTTGGGACATTTCCATCAGGGGTTTTAATGGTTCTATATTTGCCAATAAGCTGCTTGTTTTAATTGATGGCCGGTCAGTCTATACGCCGCTTTACGGGGGCGTTTATTGGGATGTGCAGGATGTCCCCTTGGAAGACATCGAACGCATCGAAGTCATTCGCGGTTCCGGCGGGACGCTGTGGGGGGCCAATGCTGTTAATGGCGTTATCAACATCATCACAAAGAAGCCCAAAGATACCAAAGGAGGCCTAGCTAGCGCAATAACAGGATCACAAGACAGGTTTTCTACAACTCTCCAGTATGGAGCAAGGACAGGGGGTTGGGATTATAGGGTATATGGCAAGGATTTTTATCGGGATGAAGGCATTGATTCGAGTAATATCGATGATTGGGACGTGGCACGAGGAGGTTTTCGCGCCCAAAAGGGCAAATGGAACATCCAAGGAGATTTTTATCAAGGGGACGTCGGACAACAGACAACCGTATATACTTTTACTTCACCTTATTCGAAAACAGTCAATGAAATGCAGGAAGTCAAAGGTTGGAATTTATTGAGCCGCTATGAAGAGGAAAGCTGGTCTTTGCAAGCGTACTGGGACAGGACTGAAAGGTATTCAGTGGCTTTGGGCCAGCGGCTTGACACGATTAATTTAGATTATACGGGGCGTGCTGATCTGAGTGACAAAAATGATTTGGTCTGGGGATCAGGATATAATTTAGAGCTGGAAGATGATATTAACACCGATGAAGTCCAAATCACAAAACCATCACAAACAAACCAAGTATTCAGCACTTTTATGCAAGATGAAACCAAGCTCATGGACGATCGCCTTAAATTTATTTTGGGAAGCAAGTTCGAATATAATATTTTTACGCATTTTGAATTTCAGCCTAACGCCCGCGTGTCTTATGATTTCAATGAGAAAAATTTCCTTTGGGCCGCTGTTTCCCGCGCCGTCCGCACGCCGTCACGCATTGAAGAAGACAGTATTATCAGCGCCTTCATATCGCCGACAGGTACCCAAATATTAGGCAACCACGATATCACTTCAGAAAAAATGCTGAGTTATGAGCTTGGGTATCGCAATAAACCAACTGAAAGTGCCTTGTTGGATTTATCGTTGTTTTTTAATAAATATGATGATTTGTCCACGTTCACCTCTGGAGGTGATGTTGTTTATCATGGACTTTCCTTTGAGCCTTTTACCTACGTCAACGGGATGACGGCGCGTACCTATGGTGTTGAATTGTCCGCGGAAGAAAAAATCAAAGAGTGGTGGAGAATAAAAGGGGACTATGCCTACACCAAGCTTAATATACACACAAATCCTGCAGTCTCTAATTTGGCGGCACTCGGTACAGCCATACAGAACGCAACACCCCTTAATACAGCGTATGTCCAATCGTCTTTTGATCTGCCCAAAGGGTTTGAATTCGATGGGACCCTGCGTTATTCAGATCACGTGTCCGGTGGTGCGGTGCCTCCTTATGTTGAATTAGATTTGCGTTTGGCTTGGAAATTTAGGGGTTGGGAAGTGGCACTTATAGGGCAGAATCTCCTTCATCCCAGACATAAAGAAAACAGTGGATCAACGATCCTGCAGGAAGTCGAGCGCGGTGGATATCTTAAACTGACGAAAAAGTTTTAACAATCAAACCATGAAAAAAGCAGTGGTCATTTTTATGTTGTTGGGCTGTCTTTCGGCCAATGGGGCAGAAATCGTCAGTGAAGAATCGCTAAAAGCCGCTTTTATTTTCAATTTTCTTAAGTTTGTTTCATGGAATGATGACCGGCCTGCCTATGAAATCTGCATCCCCGAAGATGATGATTTAAGAGAAGTAGCCACGGCTTTATTGAAAGGAAAAACAGTCAATGACCGGCAGATTGAAGTTGTCAATCGTACAAATGACTGCCATGTCCTTGTTGCCAGTAGCTTTCCCAATTCAGATACAACTTTGACCATAGGCCCGCTTGAACAAGGCGCCATGATTGAATTCATGGCAGTTGACAACAAGCTTAAATTCGCTATCAATATTGCTCATATCAGGAAATCCAAATTAAAAATAAGCAGCCAACTGCTTAAGTTGGCCGTGACAAAGGAATGATTGTAAAATGCCACATGGTGAGTCAGCTGCCATAAGAAAAAGAATATTGCTATTGGGGATTTTCAGCGCGGTTTTTGCGCTCTTGCTGGCTTTTATGGCCTTAGGATTTTATGAATTTTATAAGATAAAGCAGGAGGCGATCAACAAGCTGGAGTCGCAAACAGACATGCTCATATTTGGTGTTGGCCCGGCGCTGATGTTTGAAGACAAGGACGCGGCCATTAAGACCTTGGAGTCTCTGCGAAGCGATCGATCCATTAACAGGGCGCGGATTTATAATGCCAAGGGCCAGGAATTCACCAGTTTTATTGCCTTAGACCAAGACGGGGACATTCATTTTAAAAAAGACATCATTTATCAAAAAGAAAAAATAGGAAGGCTTGAAATTGACTCGCGGTATGCGGGGATAATGGACAGGTTTAGAAATTATTTCATCATTATTTTTGCCATTTTTATCATTACCGTCCCTATTACCTATCTGCTTTCTGCCCCCTTGCGTATTCAAACTTCAAATTCCATCGCTCAGCTGTCCGGATTGACCGCAAGCCTGGAGAGGTCAAACCGGGAACTTGAAACCTTGCTTTACATTGTTTCGCATGATTTAAAAGAGCCCTTGCGCAGCATTGAATATTTTTCCGCGTCTGTTAAAGAGGAATATTTTGCTAAGCTTGATGACAAGGGGAAAGATTATTTCGACCGTGTCATCATGGCCGCCGGCCGCATGCGCCAATTATTGGATGATATCTTAATGATGTCCCGCGCCAGGAGGATGAAGGCCCCAGACGAAATAGTAAAAGGCGAAGACATCATCAATGAAGCTTTAGCCCGTCTGGAAGGGAAAATCAAACAAGTCAATGCCAAGATCACCATTTCCCAGGAATTTCCTAAGTACAAGGTGGAAAGGGTATGGGTCACACAGGCCATATTAAATCTTATTGCCAATGCCCTTAAATTCACCAATGAGGGGGAAGCCCCTCATATTGAAATAAGCCCCTATCATGAAGGTGGGCAAACAGGCATTATGGTTTCCGATCGGGGGCCGGGCGTCCCTCCAGAGTATACGAAGAAAATTTTCGAGTTATTTCAACGCGTTGCAGATAGGAAGGTTGAGGGAACAGGGGCCGGTCTGGCCATTGTGCGTGAAGTAGCGCACCGGCATAATGGCGAAGCGTGGTTTCGAGCTCGTGAAGGAGGCGGCAGCGAATTTATCATCACCTTCGCCAAAGATTAAGGAGATAAAAATCAAGGGGGCTGTTATGGATCCGCACAAAAATTTGATCAAAATACTTCTCGCGGAAGACAATGAAGATGACATTATCATGATCGAGGATGCCTTTGAACATTCCAAAATCATTAATTCTTTTGAAGTTGTCAAAAACGGCGAGGAAGCGCTGGCGTTTTTGCGCAAAGAGGGGCCCTATGCCCACAAGGAAAGGCCAGGCCTTATCATGCTTGATATCAATATGCCTAAAAAAAATGGATTTGAAGTTTTAGAGGCGTTAAAAAAGGACCCGCAGTTTGATTACATCCCGGTCATTATGTTGACAACCAGTGAACGGGAAGAAGACATTGTCAAATCCTATAAAGAAGGGGCTTGTTCTTATATAACAAAACCCGTTAGTTTTAATAATTTTGCCAAGGTCATAGAGCAGATTGCTCTTTATTGGGGCCTCATTGCCAAAATTCCAAATTAAAATGGTGAAGATCCTTTATATAGAAGACAACGAGGATGATTATTTGATCCTGCGGGGCATCTTGGCCAAGGTACCTGACGGTGCCTATGCTCTTTTGAATGCTGATTCTGTTCAAAATGCCCTTGATTACCTGTCAAAAGAGAAGATTGATCTTGTTTTTTTGGATTTAGGGCTTCCAGGGTGCTCGGGGAAAGAGGCCTATGGCAAGCTGGCCGCGCAATTTCCTAACATTCCGGTGGTCATCATGAGCGGCAACGAAGATAAAAAAGTGGCCTACGAATTGATTGCCTTGGGCGCGGAAGATTTTTTTATTAAAGGGGGTTTGCACCCCGATCTATTAGACCGGGGCATTACCTATTCTTTAAAGCGGCATGAATTAAAGTACCTGCTAAAAGCAGAAGTGTCCCAAAGAAGAAAGGTCGAAGAAGCATTGCTCAGGGCCCACGAAGAGTTGGAAGCCCGTGTCAAGGAGCGCACCCATGAACTCAAAGAAACAACGGAGGAATTAAAACGCTCCAACGAAGAACTCGAACAATATGCTTATGTGGCTTCCCATGACCTACAGGAACCAATCCGCAAAATCGTCGGTTTTTCCCAGATCCTTGCCAGCAAGTTTGAAGGGCAGATAGATGAAAAATCAAAAGAACATTTGAGTTATGTCGTCGACGGCGCTAAACGGATGCAGGCCCTGATCCAAGACCTGCTTTTATATGCGCGTATGGAACGCAAAGAGCTGACGATGGAACTTTTAAATTTCAATGGGGTCGTCAAGGAAGCCATCGGCAATTTAGAACTGGTCATCAAAGAAACAAAGGCCGAAATCATTTATGATCAATTGCCCTGCTTGAGCGCGCATAAATCTTTTATGGTCCAGCTTTTTCAAAATCTGATCAGCAATTCTATCAAATACCGGTCCGAAAAAACGCCGCGCGTTGAAATTTCCGCCCACCCCAAGGAAGACCAATGGGAATTTACCGTGGCTGACAATGGCATCGGCATTGATTATCAGTTTGCCAACAGGTTGTTTGTGTTATTTCAAAGATTGCATCCCAAGGGGAAGTATCAGGGGACCGGAATAGGGCTGGCTGTTTGCAAACGCATGGTGGAGGCGCACAAGGGCAAAATTTGGATCGAGCCGCATGCAGGAGAAGGGGCAGTGTTCAAATTCACTTTACCTCGTTTGGAGTAAATAAGGCAAGGGGGTGTTGAATGCTGTTGGAAGGCATTGAAATTTTAATCGTCGAAGATGATATGGGCGATGTTGAATTGATCAGAGAATCGGTTAAAATGTCAAAGCTTAAGATGATCCTTAAGCATGTTCCCGATGGCCAAGAATGCATGGAGTATTTAAGAAAGCAGGGCCAATATAAAAGCATGAAAAAGCCGGACCTTGTTCTGCTTGACCTTAATTTGCCAAAAAAGGACGGCCGCCAGGTTTTGGAGGAAATGAAATCAGACCCGGTGTTAAAGCGGATCCCCGTTGTCATCTTGACGACATCGGACCACGAAGCAGACATTAAAAAGGCCTATGCTTTAGGGGCGAATTGTTTTGTGACCAAACCCGTTGATTTTCAGCAGATCAAAAAGATTGTCAATGAAATAGCTGAGTTTTGGTTTACGGTCGTGAAATTGCCGGCCGGTCAATAGAAAAGGGGGCAAACATGGCGCTGGATTTCGAAGTTCTTTTGGTCGAAGACGATTTAGGCGACGTGGCATTGATCAAGGAATCGCTTCATTTGTCAAAACTGTATATCAAGCTTGTCCATGTCCATGATGGGCAGGAATGCATGGAGTATTTAAGAAGGGCGGGAAAATATGAGAATTCCAAGGCCCCGGACCTTGTTTTACTTGATCTTAATATGCCCAGGAAGGACGGCCGTCAGGTCTTGTCTGAAATGAGGTCGGACCAATTCTTAAAACACATCCCGGTCGTTGTCTTAACGTCCTCCAAGGACGCGGCAGACCTTGCCAAGACCTACGGGAGCTATTTTGTGTCCAAACCCGCTGATTTTTATCAATTTTATGAGATCGTCAGCGAAATACCGGAACTTTGGTTTACCATCGTAAAATCACCGCATGCCAAAAAAGGAGAGTTTTGACATGGATCAAGCCACCAGATTATTAATCATTGATGACGATGCGTCAGACCAAAAATTGATCCAGGAATCCATTAAAAAAGTGGGGTTTGATGTTGAGATCACTGTTGCTTTTAGCGGAGAAGAAGGCATCAAAAAAGTGAATGATTTAAGGCCAAAGGTCATTATCGTGTTGGATACCGTGTTGCCGGGGATGAGCGGTTTTGAAACGTGCAGGAAAATAAAAGAGATAGACAAGGACCTCAAAATCATTATCTGCACAGGGGTCGTTGATGCGGTGGATGTTGCCAAGGCAAGGGCCTTTGGGGCCGACGACTACTGTGTCAAGACCGCAGATTTTTTGCCCCTCGTCAATGCGATTAAAAGGCTATTAGGCCCATCAAGCGAAAAATGATGAAGGACAAATTCAAAATTTTAATTGTCGAAGACAACCCCACAGACACCAAGTTGTTAATGGACATATTAAACAGCATGGGCCATGATTTTAATGTGCGGGTGGCTGGTTCTTATGCCCAAGCTAAGGAAGATTTTCAAGATTATCTTCCGGACTTGATTTTATTGGACGTTTATTTGCCGGACAAAGACGGTTTTTATTTTTTACAGGAGATCCATCAAAAAGGCTACGAAGAAATCCCCGTTATTTTACTTTCCGCCTATTCAAATACAGACGATAAATTAAAAAGTTTAGAGCTGGGGGCTATCGATTTTATCAATAAACCCGTGGTGACGGAAGAATTAAAGGCCAGGATCAATTATCAAATGAAGTTAAAAAAGATCATGGATGACCATCTATGGGCCTCTGAAAAGACCAATGAAGGCATTAAGCTTTTGTACAAAGAGCTTGAAAACAAAAACAAGCAGTTAAAGCAGCTTGACGGGCTCAAAGACGAATTTATCAGCAATGTCTCGCATGAGTTGCGCACACCCTTGACGATCATCCAGGAGAGTGTGAGCATTATCACAGATGGGTTGCTGGGCACCATCAATGAAAAGCAAGAACATCATCTCAAGGTCACTTTAGAGAACATAGAAAGATTGGGCAAGATCATCAATGATTTGCTCGATATTTCAACGATCGAAAACAAAAAATTGAAACTTTATAAAGAAAATGTTGACCTTAATGACCTCGTCAAGAAAGTCGTCTCCAATTTTGTCCGTCTGGTGGTGGCCAAGGGTTTGGAAATCAAGTGCGTTGCACCTGAAGGCAAGGTAGATATTTTTGTTGATGAAGAAAGGATATACCAGGTCCTGGTCAATCTGGTCAATAATGCGTATAAATTTACGGACAAAGGCTTCATTGAGGTGTCTGTCGTGGAACATGATGATACCGTCGAGTGCCGTGTCAAGGACACAGGCATCGGGATAGCAGGTTCAGACATCCAAAGGCTTTTTTCTAAATTCGATCAAATAGGCAGGCAATCCGGAGCGGGGGCCAAAGGCACTGGTTTAGGCCTGTCTATCACCAAGGGCATCATTGAATTGCATGATGGGCAGATAAAGGTTGAAAGCACCCCTGGGCAAGGGACAACATTCACCATTATCCTGCCTCGGGCACCTTTTCTTGAGCAGTATCAAAATTTAATGGATTGCTTAAAGCAAGTGAAACAACAATATAACATTTATTCCGTATTAGTTTTCGATGTTAAAAATCCTGGCGCAGGAAATGAGGGATTATTGGATGAGTTGGCAGGGTTAATCAAAAAACAAATCCATCGCAAATCAGACCATACCCTCAGGGACAATGGGTCTGTGTTCGTAGTTCTCTCTGACACCAAAAAAGAAGATGCTTTCATTGTGCTTAATCGCTTACGTTTTGCCATTGACGAAAAGAGCCGGGAGAGACAGAATCATGGGTTTAAAGGATTGAGCGCTCATGTGGTCAATTGTCCGGCAGATGTCCGTACTGAAGGCGAGTTGATTCATTTATTAAAAAGTTACAAGGAGGCGGTTTAAATGAAAAAAATCCTTATCGTTGATGACGATCCACAAATTGTCAATCTTATCAAAATCCGGTTAACTGCAAACAACTACGCCGTTATCTCCAGCCCTGATGGGCAGGAGGCCATCGTAAAGGCCAAGCAAGAGCAGCCGGATTTGGTGATCATGGATATCATGATGCCCCATATGCCCGGAGGCGATGCGGTCAGGCTTTTGATGGCAGATGATAAAACCAAGGACATTCCTATCATATTTTTAACGGCACTTACCGCCAATTTACCTTATGAAGCGGACCATAGAGGCATTATCAATGTCGATGGCCGCTTTTTTACGGCCATACCCAAACCTTTTAAACCCGAAAAATTGCTTGCTGAAATCAAAAAAATTTTAGAGGAAAGCAAATAAAAGACGAGGTGTGGTATGAAAGCTAAAATCTTAGTCATTGATGATGAACCGGAGATCACCGAAGTCGTCAAGGTTAGGCTTGAAGCCAATGGCTATGAAGTGATTATTGCCGGTAATGGCTTGGAAGGGCTTGAAAAATTAAAAAAAATAAGCCCCCAATTGATTATCCTTGATTTGCTCATGCCTAAAATGGGAGGGATTGAATTTTATCAACACATTTGTGATTCAAATTTAACATTGAAATACCCTGTCCTGGTCCTGACCGCAAGGACGAACATGGAACAATTATTCAGGGAATTTAACGTCAATGGTTTTATCCAGAAACCCTTTAAAGGAGAACAACTTTTAGCAGAGGTGCGGACCATCCTGCGCGAAGAAAACAAGAAAAAGATTTTTAGGACGCCGCGGGAGATCGTTATCGTCGATTATGATGCGGATGAGCTTACAAGGATCTGTGCATTGTTTACGGCGCACCCTTATAAAGTCATGGCAATGGGAGAGGGGGCAGCGGCCATTGAGAAAATTGCGGACCATTTGCCGGACCTGGCATTGATCCAGCTTGGATTAAGAGACTTGGCCGGAGACTTGGTCATCTTACGGCTCCAGCAGTTGACCAAGACCTCGCACATCCCGTGTGTTTTATATACCCGGGACAATGACGAGCATGATAAGGCGGTGATGGAAAATTTTGGCAATAAATCCGGTGTGTGGGTCATCAAAGAATATGAAAAGCCAAAAGATTTATTGACGGCCGTCAATAAAATTTTTGAAGAAATAGAGCTAAAAGAGCTAAAAGAAAGAGGTCTTGCATGACAGGGAACATGAATGAAAAAGATACTTGATCTGAAGAGTTGCTGGGGAAGGTCGCAGCGTGCGTGAAGAATGGATGAGTCCTATTGAAATCCGGCAGATGTTAAACAAGGTCCCAGAAGTCACCATTTATTTTTGGGTCATTAAGGTCCTTTGTACCACGGTCGGTGAGACAGCGGCAGATTATCTTAATGAAACACTTCATTTTGGGCTGACCAGGACGTCACTTGTGATGGGCGCGTTCCTTGCCGTTGTTTTAACTTTTCAGTTTATGGCCAGAAAATATGTCCCTTCCGTTTACTGGCTCGCCGTCGTTCTTATCAGCGTCGTTGGCACCTTGATTACGGACAACCTGACGGATAAACTCGGGATTTCCCTGGAAGTGACCAGCTGGGTATTTTCCATTTGTCTGGCATTGACTTTTGCCATATGGTTTCTGGTTGAGAAGACCTTGTCCATCCATTCCATTGTGACGATTCGGCGTGAGGCCTTTTATTGGCTGGCCATCCTGTTCACCTTTGCCTTGGGCACTGCCGCAGGAGACCTTACGGCGGAAAAGTTCGGCTTGGGTTATTTGACCGCAGTGTTTATTTTCGCGGGTCTTATCGCTGCCGTTACGATCGCGCACTTTACTGTTAAGAGGTTCTTGGCTGCGGGACACAGGCACCAATCCAGAAACGCGGTCCTTGCTTTCTGGCTGGCTTATATCTTTACCCGGCCCTTGGGCGCGTCCATCGGGGACTTGTTTTCGCAGGACCGCGCTAACGGCGGTCTGGGTATGGGGACAACCGCAACAAGCGGGCTTTTCCTTATCACGATTTTAGCCCTGGTCATTTATCTGACAGTTACGAAAAAAGATGAAATCACTTCCAGCGATTGAAACCGCATGTATGTAATATTTAAGTCTTTTCCCCCAAAAATATTGATCATGTTATTTGGGAACTTAGCATCCAATTATTTTGTCTAAATTGTAGAGCTATTTAGATCTTCTGATATACTTAAAAATATGAAAAATATTTATTTATTTTTGAAC
>Ga0207035_1026_pt1 | contig 44608 bp, 25 predicted proteins | sample Alteio_BWMinCont_77_FD_153272 | JGI IMG/M metagenome (GOLD analysis project Ga0207035, IMG submission 153272) | Enriched cells from forest soil in Barre Woods Harvard Forest LTER site, Petersham, Massachusetts, United States -... | ecosystem: Environmental > Terrestrial > Soil > Temperate forest >... | reverse complement strand
AGATGCAGGAGAGCGGTAGCCACCTGGACAGCGCAAATGCAACCGTCGCAGTTCCAAGAATGAATAGCGCCAGCAGTGCGGCACGTCCCTGTCCCTTCAGTTTCTCCATCGCGGCCACGATCAGCGCTCCGCATATTGATCCCGCTCCCGAAGACACCAGCAACAGTTCATACGTCTCCGGTCCTTTATGGAAAATGGTCCGTACAATGACCGGAAGAAACCCATTCAGGGAGAATCCGAATAAAGTCGTGCTGAATGCCAACACGACCAGAGGAGCGAGTCCTTCGCGCTGGCGTATAAACCCGAGGCCCGCTCTCATGCTCTTCAGAATCGGTTCCCGCGACCGCAGGGGAACGAATTTCACTTGAATCATGAACAGGGAGACGATGACGGCGAGATATGAGACACCATTCAGGGTGAAGCACCATGTCGCGCCAAAAACCGTGTACGCCAAGCCTCCGATCGTCGGGCCGATGATACGGGCAAGGTTGAACTGAATCGAGTTCATTGCAATCGCATTGGCGAGATCCTCGGAATTGACAAGCGTGGGCAATAGCGCTGAATATGCGGGTCCGCCAAAAGACTGCCCGAGTCCGACAATGAAGGAGAGGGACAGGATGTGCCAAACCTTTACCGTATGTGTAAAGAAGAGGAAGGCGAGCAGGAAGGCGCATGCCATCTGAATGTACTGTGAGACCAGGAGCATCTTTCGCCTGTCCATGCGATCTGCGAAAACACCGCCTACCAACGAAAACAGGATGATCGGAAGTTGTCCCAGGAAGAGATCCAACCCGAGATAGAAAGGATCCTTGGTTAAGTCGTAGACCAGCCAGCTTTGTGCGAACTGTTGAACAAACGTACCGATGGTCGAGGCGCATGCCCCAAACCACATAAGCCGGAAATCGCGATATCGAAAGGCTCTGAAGATGCGACGAAGGAAGGAAAGAGTTCCGGCCACTAGGAAAATCGCTCCTTCTGACAACAGGTTGATGGCTTCGGGTTTCCAAACAGCGAATATCCGTTCACGCTCCTGAGTTTTGGTAAGCGTCGAATTAACACAAAGTGGCCGAAGATGTCCGGTCGCGGAGCATCTGGCAGGTCGAACAGCCTGAATATGCGAGTTCGCAAAAAAGCCCTCAAGAATAATGTGCAGAATCGATGCATTAAATCAGATGTAGCTCTTCGTCTATAGTCGCAGTTTCTCGCTGTACTCAAGCCCTGCACTTCAATTGCGCAGATTATTGTATCGATAGCGTGAAATCCCCGACAGCTTGGTGCAAAAATTATCTTCTAACGCTTGACTATTCGATGGGGGAGAAATGCTCAGGCTTCTCCGCCATCATCCCTGCATCGGACTGTGGCCTATGACTTGCCCCAAACTATTCTGGCGATCTGAGAAAGCTGCTGCGGAAGTAGAAAGACGCCGTTCCCTCCCGCAGTTCCTCAGGAAAGAATCCAAGTCCACCGATCCCAGACTGGAATCGTGCTCTATAAGTTCAATGCGATGCACAAAAAATGGGATCGTTCCGACGCTATGGGTGGAGATACAAATCAATCAATGACAAACATAATGGCCTGCTGTGCAGTCTTACTGTGTCGATTGGATGGTTCGAAGATTGGTCAGCGCTTCGGGATCTCCGGGCTTAAGCGCAAGTACTTTGGTGTACATCTGAATAGCATGCTCGGAATCGCCCATCTTTTGATAGACAACTCCTAAATCATCGTAGGGCGTTGGGTCGGAGGGGTTCATCGCGATGGCTTTGGATAAGTTCTGGATAGCCTGGTCTATTTTACCTTCCCGAAAAGACAATGCACCAAGATAGCAATAGGCAGCTTCATCTGAAGGTTCAATCGTAATAGCTCGTCTATACTCTTGTTCTGCTCTGGCCATGTCTCCGGCCCGTTGATCAATATTTCCCGTGCCAATGATAGCCGGCACATATTGTGGGTTTAACTCCAGTGCTTTTTTATAGCATTCCATGGCTTTACTAAAGTGTCCTGAAGTCTCAAATGCGGCTCCCAGGTTAGTAAGGAGTTTGATGCTTCTTGGTGTTGTCTCGAGAGATGCCTGATAAAGTGCGATGGGGTCATTCCAATCCAATACACGCGATCGGAGATGCCACGCTCCCCAAAGTCCCCACAAAATGACGATGCACACCAAAGCAGATCGTCCCGCCGTTTTACTTTGCCAAGCCGTCGCGACAATGGCCAGAATAAAACCAAAAGAAGCCAGATATACATAACGTTCCGCCATACCTTGGTAAATAGGAACTATCCCACAGAATGGCAATAATGCGATCGCCATCCAGGCTAGACCAAATGCAGGTAGTGGCTGTCGCTTTCTCAACCAATAGATCATCCCGAAGAAGCAAAGCAAGCCAATTAGTGCCGCAGCAGCTATGACTGAGAATCTGTTCGCAGGAACGTCCGTCGATCGCTCCACGCTCATGTGAAGCGGAAGTAGCATCCACGCAACATACTTAAAAAATAATGTTCCGATAATAGAGAATGAAGGTGGTCCGCCAGGCATATGCGCGCCGGCGAGCTCTCTCGAAACAAGATAGACTCCATCTGCTACTGCTCCTGTCAATGCCAGTGCAAGCCATCGACGGTGGGCCGCTCTATCGCTGAAATATGCCAGCAGCATCGTCAATGGCAACACGAGTATGGCTTCTTCATTCGAAAGTAATGCTCCAAGTAAAACAGCTAGATAGAAAAACAGGGTAAAAATAGAGCCTCGTTTTAGGTAAGACTCGGCCATCAGTAGACTCAGGATGAGAAAGATGTACATCAGCGGATAAGTACGTCCCGAAATCCATGCGACTGCTTCTGAATTTATGGGGAGCCCTAGCCAAAGCAAACAGGTTGCCGCAGATAACATGGTAGGCACTTGCATCCGGCGCAGCAGGATAAAACTAAGAAATCCGCCCATCCAGTGCAGGATAAGGTTGGTCATGTGAAATCCACATGGATTCAAATTCCATAAGTGACGATCAAAAGCCAGGCTCAACCAAAGCAATGGCCGGTAGGCAGATCCTCCACCCGGAAGCAGATCATGAGCAAATGCGTCGCCTGTTCGAAAATAGTGCAGTGTGTTTTCCCATGACGAGAGCGCAGGATTTTCCTGGATGTGATTCAAGTCGTCATAGACGAATGGTCCGCAGATGCCACGTCCATAAAGGAGAACAATCCACAGCGCACTAACCAGAAGAAATATTGCATTGGTGTGGAAACGACTCCACTGAAGCACCTCGTTTAGCCTCGGATGAGAGAGATGCTTTTTCTGAAACGCGCTCTTGATAAGTGGAGGTCTATTCACCATAGTTGTTTAGAACCTGACGCAAACTTTTCGCCATTCGCTCTGTGGAGATGTCGGAACATTCACGCCATACGCTTAAGTGGCGTCAGGAATTGCAATTCTGACGTTAATTCCCTGCTCTCCCTGATTTCTCTTTCATACACGGATGTTTAAAACCGCTCTCTTCAGCCAAATTCAAGTAATCCGTACACGATAAACGCGAACAGACTGTTTGGCCCGGCACAGGCGTAAAAATAACGTTCGCTTGGCCTGGTTGAAATAGGACTAAATCTGTCGTATTTTTGGAAGGAAGCAAGACCTCCTCTAGTTGTCTTTTTGGCGAAGCACCAGAGGAGGTCCGAGATCGACAACCCAAAGGCTGACGACTGTTCTCAATATAGACGAACAGGTCTGTCCTGAGGATGCCCAGGAGACCTGTTTTGGACGTACTGGAACACCGAAAAGCCAACCGCCGAAGAGCCTTGCCGGAACGCGGCTCACGATGACTCTGCGAAGATTCATCTTCTGGCTACACCTCTCAGTGGGTCTGACCGTCGGTTTCGCGGTCGCGTTTATGGCGGTCACCGGAAGCATCATGGCGTTTCAATCACAGATCACGGCCTGGGCCGAACGAAACGCCCGTTTGGCTATACCCCCTCCCGTGAATACCTGCATTTCGCCGGCTACGCTCCTTGCCCACGCGATGACTGATCAGCACCGGCCACCTACGTCGCTGACGCTCTTCGCAGACCCGCACCGTCCCGCCGAGGTCGTCTTCGGACGGGATACACTGCTGGTTAACCCCTGTAGCGGCGACATTATCCGCCGCGATGCCGGTAGACTTCGCACCTTCTTCTCGGATGTGAGGGATCTCCATCGCTGGGTGGCGTGGGGCGGAGTTCGTCACGAGAATCTGCGTGCAATTAAAGACGCAGCCAACCTGTGTTTCTTCTTTCTTTTGCTCAGCGGTCTTTATCTGTGGTTCCCCAGAAAGGTCAGCTGGCAACATTTTAAGCCTGCGATGTTATTCCGCCCTAACCTCAAAGGCCGGGCGAGGGATTGGAACCTGCATAATATCTTCGGCTTCTGGATGGCTCTGCCCCTTCTTTGTATCGTCCTGACGGGAACAATCATGGCCTATCCCTGGGCTACAGCACTGCTGTACCGAGCAGCGGGTAGCCCTCCACCATCAGTAAAGCCGGAAGCCGAACCGAAGCAGAAAAAGACGCTTTCCCCCGACGAGTATTCATCGCTCGATCCCGCCATCCTGCGAGCGATGGCTCAAGACCCTCACTGGAATAGCCTCCTGATGCGTATGCCAGCCGAGAAAGATACTGCCATTGCATTCACGGTCGATGAGGGTGAGGGCGGCATACCCCGGCAGCGCTCTCAACTTTCCATAGCCCGCAAAGACGCCAGGGTCATTCGTTGGGAACCGCTCTCCGCGAATTCACGTGGACGGCAATGGCGGATTGATGCTCGCTTCCTCCATACCGGTGAAATCTTCGGCCCTATCGGACAGTTGATTGCACTTTTGGCGGCTCTCAGTTTGCTTCTATTGGTGTGGACTGGTTTCTCGCTCGCCATACGCCGTTGGCTAGCATGGAAAACGCTCAGGATGTCACGTGCAAAACAAGCGCCACAACCTCAGGAAACTTATTCCTAGCCATCACAGGGCCTGAACAGGAGTTGTCTTTTGGCGAAGCGATCCTGCTCAAGTGAGATCGACAACTCAGAGGCTGGCCGCACTCGTTAAAGTCTTACTTGCTTCTCACGGTTTGCCCCAGCCACCCCCGCCTGGGGTCTCGATACGCAGTATGTCACCTTCGACGAGACGCAAACTGCACTTTCCGGGCAGCTCCACATTCTCAGCGGCCCCGGCTTTAGTTAATCTTGCATGACCGGGCGCACCTTCCTCGCCTCCTTGCAGGCCGTAGGGCTGGAATCTTCGGCGCTCCGCCAGCAATGTCACCTGCGCATCGGCTAACAGCTCGATTTCGCGGATCAGCCCATCACCTCCTCGAAATAGCCCTGCTCCGCCAGACCCGTATCGATACGCATACCGTCGCACGCGGAATGGATAGGCATATTCCAGAGCCTCAATTGGAGTGTTCAGAGAATTGGTCATATGAGTCTGTACGCCGGAGATGCCATCGAGTCCGGGGCGCGCACCCGTGCCTCCTGCTGCTGTCTCGTAGTAGGTGAACGGCTCGCCCGTGCGCGGATCCATGCCTCCAATTGTGAGGTTGCTCATCGTGCCCGCACTCGCAGCCGGTACGCGCTCCGGAACTGCCTTCGACAATGCCCGGAGCAGCACATCAACAATCCGTTGCGAAGTTTCGACGTTGCCTCCAGCAACCGGAGCAGGTGACTGTGCATCGACAATGCTCCCCTCGAGTGTATTCAGCGTCAGCGGCCTCAAGATGCCCGCGGTTGCCGGGGCGTCCTCTGCAAGCAGGCAGCGCAGCATATAGAAACACGCGGATAGCGTAATGGCACGGACCGCATTCACACTCCCCGCAACCTGAGGGGAAGAGCCAGCAAAATCCAAGCGCACAGAGGCTGACTCGGGATCGAATCGTAACTGCACCGCGATCTTTATCGGAACCTTAGTGACACCATCGTTATCCAGCCAGTCTTCTGCACTGAAGTCGCCGACCGGCATTCTGCGTAACTCCGCGCGCACCAGCCGTTCAGAATAATCGAGGAGTTCTTCGATCAGCGCCAGCAGCCTTTGCTCTCCATACTTTTCTACCAGTTGCAGAACGCGCTGTTCGCCGACACGACATGCCCCCATCTGCGACGCCAGATCGCCTTCGCGTTCTTGCGGAGTGCGCACGTTCAGCAGAATCAACTCCAGCATCTCGCGGTCGATTTTCCCGCCGCGCACGATGCGGACAGGAGGAATGCGAATGCCCTCCTGAAAAATCTCGTTTGCCGGACCCATCGATCCAGGAAACGCGCCGCCCACGTCCGCGTGGTGCGCGCGGTTTGAGATATAGAACAGGGGTTGATCTCCTCCAGGAAGAAAGACGGGGAGCACCATGGTGATATCCGGAAGATGGGTTCCACCGGCATAAGGATCGTTGAGGATTGCAATGTCGCCCGGCGCAAATGCAATGGCCGCAATCGCTGCCTGTACCGACATAGGCATGGAACCGAGGTGCACCGGCATGTGATCGCCCATGGCAATCACTCTCCCTCGGCCATCGAAGATGGCGCAGGAATAATCGCGGCGCTCCTTGATATTGGGTGAGAGTGCTGTTCTCCGAAGAGCCGCGCCCATCTCTTCCGCAATGGAATGCACAGCGCTTTGAAAGATCGCCAGTTCTACTGGATCGCGTGCCGTTGCAAGGGTCATGCGTTCTCCTCTGGAACCGTAATGACGAGATTTCCGAAGCCATCCACTTCGGCATAGCAATTCGGCGGCAGCACTGTCGCTGAGGTGTATTCCGTGATTATCGCTGGTCCTGGAATCTTATCGCCGGGCGCGAGCCCTTCGCGTCGATAGAGCCGCGACCGCATGAGCTTCTCATCGAAGAATATTTCCCTCTCTGCATAGCAGGCAGAGCTTCCGTCTCCCGGTATAGGCTCCCGGAATGCTGGCGCGTACGGCTCACCAGGTGTGATCATGCGTAGCCGGAGATTCACAATTTCGACAGGTCTCTGTACATCGCAAAAGCCATAGCGTTGCTGGTGAAGGCTATGGAATTCTTCAAGGGCATGCGCCGGCGACTGCTTAGTATAAGGAACGTTCAGCTCATATCCTTGCCCGCGATATCGCATGTCCACCGTAAGCTGCGGTACACCTTGCAGACCTTCTGCCGTAAACTCTGCAACACCATACTGCTCCAACTCTGCGAAGATTCCTTCGAGACTCTCTATGGCATCCCCTGGCAACATCACTGTGCGTGAATAGTCCCTCACTGTGTCGGCCAACAGAATGCCCACCGCCGATAGTGCACCCGGCATTGCGGGAACCAGAACCGTAGGAATGCGCAGAGCCCGCGCCAACGAGCATGCATGCAACGGCCCTCCGCCGCCGAAGGCCACGAGCGCGAAATTGCGTGGGTCGTTGCCGCGCTCGACAGAAATGACGCGAATGGCTTTCTCCATTTGCGTCTCTACGACGCGGAGAATGCCCGCTGCGAATTCTTCAACCGTCCTCAGTGACCCTTTCTGGCGACGCATGACCTGTGCTGTCCGTTCCCAATCTAACGGCACATCTCCGTCTAAAAAGGTACCCGAATCCAGCCGACCTAGCAGCAGATTGGCATCGGTGACGGTGGGCACGGTTCCGCGTCCAAAACAGATTGGCCCTGGCTCTGATCCTGCCGACTCAGGTCCAACGCGCAACATGCCGCCAGCATCGAGTCGCGCAATCGATCCGCCACCGGCTCCAACTGTGTGAATGTCCAGCATGGGCACACTTACTGGCACGCCTGCCACAATGGCTTCGCGTGTCCGCTGCGTGCCGCCCATCGCCGTGTCGGCGAGGAAAACATCCGTCGATGTACCGCCCATATCGAAGCCGATGATGCGCTCGAAGCCCGCCCATTGCGCTACCTTACAGGCGCCAATTACCCCGCCAGCCGGTCCCGACAATACCGTACGCACCGGCTCCCGCGCGGCAAGCCTCGCCGAGATGATGCCGCCTGAGGACTGCATCACGTCCACGCGGCTCCCAATATGTTGTGTCGTAATGCGCTGCTCCAGATGCAGCAGGTAGCTCTGCATCCTGGGCGCTAGATATGCATTGACGACGATCGTCGATGCCCGCTCATACTCCCGGAACTCTGGCAGAATGCGGTGTGACGTGGAAATCGGAATATCGAGGCAACGTAAGGCTGTTTCTACCCGCCTTTCCGTTTCAGGGTTCGCAAATGAAAACAGCAGTGAGATTGCTACTGCCTCGGCTCCGCTGCTTCGCACCGCATCGACCAAGGCGTCTAACTCTTCTTCTGTCGGAGGGCGAAGGATTTTTCCCTCAGCGCTCACGCGTTCTGACACGCCGAAGCGCAGATCTCGAGGCACAAGACATACCGGCAAGGGTGCAAACCAGTCGTAGAGCCTGCTTCGTGTCTGACGCCCGATGGCGATCGTGTCCTCGAAGCCTGCCGTTGTCACAAAGGCGACGCGCGCACCCGTTCGCTCCAGCATCGTATTGGTTCCCACCGTGGTACCGTGTCGTACATCAAGCGCGTTGCCAGCGCCAATGCGTGCCAGAGCATTGAGCACCGCCAGTGACGGATCGGTTGGAGTGGAAAAAACTTTCAGGACGTGGAGCTGTCCATCTGCGAGATAGACGCAATCCGTAAACGTGCCGCCAGTATCAATTGCTACGCGCAAATCGCTCCGCTCTCGTATCGTAGTGTCACGGCATCTTCGGAAAGCCCAACAAGCCGTATTCTTGAACTCTAAAACAAAAGGAGCATTTTTGAACGGGATTTACGGTTGGCTGACCGAGGCTACGAAGGATCAGAAGCGCACTTTGGTGGCTGCTTCGTTAGGCTGGATGCTCGACAGCATGGATGTCATGCTCTACGCGCTTGTGCTTGGGCAAATACAGCGCGAGATGCACCTCTCTGCAGCTCTGAGCGGAGCCATGATGTCGGCCACGCTGATTGCAGCAGCAGTCGGGGGCATCGGCTTTGGCTGGTTTGCCGACCGTTACGGCCGCGCCCGTGCTCTCACCATCAGCATGCTGGTCTATTCCATTGCAACTGCGCTATGTGGATTCACACATTCAGCGGCGCAGTTCATGCTCTGCCGCGTGTTGCTGGGATTTGGTATGGGTGGAGAATGGGCCTCGGGAGCTGCCCTGGTTGCTGAGACATGGCCCGCACACCATCGTGGCAAGGCTCTGGCATTCGTACAAAGCTCCTGGGCCGTGGGCTATGCGCTGGGTGCGGCCGTGGTCGCGTTGGTGATGCCACACTTCGGATGGCGTGCCGTTTTCTTCGTTGGCATTGCTCCTGCCTTGATCACCTTCTGGATACGGCGAAGACTGCACGAACCGGAAGTCTGGCGTAAAGAGCGCACATCGCGACCGCAAACGGCACAACTCTTTCGTGGCGCATTCGGCTACAGCATGCTGGTATGTGCCACCATGAACGCCGCCACGCTCTTTGCCTGGTGGGGACTCTTCACGTGGGTGCCTCGCTTTCTTTCCATGTCGACGGCTGAAGGTGGACGCGGACTCAGCATCGTCCAGTCCTCTGCATGGACTATCGTCATGCAGGTTGGCACATTCCTCGGCTACGTCATCTTTGGCTATCTCGCCGATCGCTTCAGCCGCAAATATACCTACATCGGTTACCTTTTGATGGCTGCGTTGCTGGTACCGCTGTTTGCGTTCGTACGCAATCCGAATGCGCTGCTTCTCATCGGCCCACTTGTCGGCTTTTTCGGTACTGGTTATTTCAGCGGCTTTAGTGTCATCGCCAGCGAACTCTTTCCAACTTCACTGCGCGGCTCCGCCATGGGATTTGTCTACAACATAGGCCGCGTGCTCAGCGCCGCAGCGCCGTATCTTATCGGTCATGTCTCGGAACACGCTGGGCTCAGCTATGCGCTCTGTATTACATCGGGAGCCTTTCTGCTGGCAGCGCTCATTGCAACAGCACTGCGCCTGCCAGCAAATCCAGTCACCGGCTAGATCGTCAAATTATGGAGTGACAAACTTTTTCCGGATGGCGACCGTACGATCCAGTTCATCCACAGACTGTAGAATCTTCAAACGAAGGTCTTCGTCTATGGCGTTTGCCTTCAGGTAGTCATGCACCTGCTGCTGCGCCGCGGAGGACTGTTGCCCTCCGATAAATGCATTTAACCACCCGACCAGGAAGAAAATCTTTCTCTGCTGCTTGATTTGTGGCAGCGCGGTGAGTGCTGGCTGGAGATACGGCTCAGTCAACGAGGATTGGTTCCAGTAGTTGAATGCACCAAGGCTCTCTTCAATCCAATCTTCAGGCCGCTCGGGATGATGCAGGTAGTCGTCAAAGTAGCGCTGTTTCGTTGCAGCGTCGGGCCGGGCTGCCTGCGCAGCATAAGCATATTTCTTTCCATCACCCGATGGGTCCCTCTTCTCTTCGGATTGCAGCATCTCTTCCGCATGCGAATCGCCATAGGCAATCAACGCAGTGACCAGCCGCCAGCGATCCTGCTGCCTCAATTGAACACCGGTTACCTGCAAGCTGCCTTGCAGCAATGCCTGCAGAGCGTCGCGCCCAGCTTGCTGCTCGCTCAAACTGCTCATGGCTCGGAACCAGACGATACGGAGATCTTTATCCGGGTCAGCGACCATGCGCTGCGCGGCCATACCTTCCATTTGCGTCGTGAGACGGTTGCGACTCTGGTCTCCAACATATTGATGCATAGCCGTCTCACTGTGCCCCACAATGCTCGCGGTCAACGCCTCATCGCGTTCCTGCGGCAGATTGTTCAGCGCAAGCAGCACGTATTGCTCGGGAGCGAAGCTGGCTGTACGCACTGATTGCCACAGTGATCCCCAAAGCAGTGTCCGCTCGAAGAGATCGGGCATCACGCCCAGATGCTGCGTCACATAATCGCTGCTCCGGCCATCCAGCATAAACAAGCCATAGCCAAAGTCTCGATTATTCGCGAACACATATGCGGGGCAAGGCTTCCCGATAGCCTCCTGCACTGGTGCACTCAGTGCATTCAATTGCGCTCGGATTGTCTGCGATGTCCCATCGGAATAACCCAGCAACATCTCCGATGCGATCGGCCAGAGAGTTTTGCCGCCAAGTACATCGTGCTGCATGAGTGTAAAGGCTGTCAGTTGACCGCTGACGCACGACCACGTTACATCCACCTGCGGCATGCCTCGATGCCGGATCCACATATCCGCCCATTCGTTGAGAGATTGCCCCGAGACCGACTCAAATGCCCCAATCAGGTCGCTCCATTCTGCGTTTCCGTATGGGTGCGCCGCGAGATATCGTTGCAGACCCTTGCGGAAGTTATCGTCGCCAAGCACAAATGCCAATTGCTTCAGCACGCCAGGAGCTTTTGAGTACACGATCGCGCCGTAGGCCGACTTCGCGTCTTTCAGGTTGGGAATGTCCTGATAGATGGGCGTCGTGCCCTGCGTCTCATCGATGGCATAGGCAGCGGGCTTAATCGCTTCGTAAAATCGCTTCCATATTTCGGCATCTGGCCGCAACGCTGCAAGGGTCTGATAGGCCATGTATTGCGCAAATCCTTCTTTCAGCCACAGATCGTCGAACCAGCGCATCGTGGTGAAGTCGCCGAACCACTGATGCGTCAATTCATGGAGTACGAGCACGTCTCGGTTCAGCAGATTCGTCGCCGTCGGCGCACTTCGGAACAGAACGGACTCTTCCCGCAGAAACGTCGCTCCCGCATGCTCCATACCACCGTATGCAAAGCCAGGAATCAACACCATGTCATATTTTGGAAATGGAAACGGCTGAGCAAAATAGTTTGAGAGATAGCGAATTCCATCCGCCGCCGTCTGCTGTACAGCGCCTGCCTCGCTTTCGGCGGCCTGCACCTTCGATTTGCGCACATAGAGTCCCGGCAGATCCGGAGTTGGATGCACCTTCACGAATGGCCCGGCTGCAAAGGCAAAAAGATACGTGCTGATCGGATGCGTCTCTCCGAATGTAGTCTGGATCAGGCCGCCGGTCAGGGACAGTTTCTCTGAGGGAGCAGTATTCGAGATCACAGTCCACGCCGCAGGCGCCGTCATCGTTAGTTGAAAGCGTCCCTTTAGATCGGGCTGATCGAAGCATGGAAACGCCATGCTGGCGTCCATCGGCACAAAAAGGGTGTAGATATATTCCGATCCGTCATCGCGATCTTCAAAACGTGTAATGGCTTTTTCCGCAGGAGCAATATTGGCGGTGAAATGAATTTCTAAGGCGTTTTCCCCGACGCGAAGATATTTCTCCGCCAGCACAAGGTGCCCATTGTTCATTTCAGGAGAGACAGATGTGCCGTTCACTGTAAGGGTATTCACTCGGCCATCACGGAAATCGAGCAACAGTGGTGCGTTCGCGTGCTTCAGTTGAAACCGCAATGATTCCGTGGACTCCGCGTGATCGGAATGTGGAACCAGTGTGTAATGCAAGGAATACCGCAGTTGCGAAACATTAGCCGCACGCTCTCTCGCCAGACCGCGCGGGATTCCTTCAGGCGCCTGAGCCCACGTGGAAATGTTGAATGCAGCAATCGCTGTAACAAGAACCAACCGCAGGACCATGCACACTCCAAACCAGACAGTCTTCCACCAAGTTTAGTTGAGCATATGGCGGCCTCGGCTTGAGAATAGAGGCGAATAGTTCATGAAGCAACCGCTCCTAATTGTGATGAGATCGACCTAGATGCGCAGCAGTACAAAGCAAAAGGGCGACTTCTCTCGCGAGTCGTCGCCCTCTCTGTCCGAATTTTTTGAAGATCTGGCTCGGCTTCCAAATCACAACATCGTAATCTCGGAATCACCAGTGATCCGCAAGCTCACACCTGCGTTTCCTCTGACTCTCCCGTTATCACACCGTTGCAAGAGATTCCTTATGTCATCCGTAGTATCCGGTTTCCCGTATGCTCGTGAGACTCGTTGCCGACTCTCCTGATGACCCTCAGTTGCTCTCTTCGTCTGGAAGATTGCTCTTCCGTTATTGAGTAAGATACTCGTCTTACAGGAAAGTTTGTAGACGTCGTGCGATTTTTCGTTGTGGAAATGAAGCGCTGATTGTGGAAATGCCAGTCCTGTGACCGTAGCTGTGACTTGGCGAATCTCAATCCGGCAATGGTCCTAGAATATCGATCTGGTACTTCGCGCAAAGCTTTGTTAACTTCTCAAAATCTGGCGCTTTGTGCGGAGGAATAACTCGTTCCATCGCGGGCTCCGCCATTTCCTGCATCATTCCGACAAACCCGGTTCCGGGCGTCGCCAGGATGAGCATGGTCGAGGGAGTCGAGCCGCTGACTCGAATACCGTGTGGGATTCCTCGCGGCAGAAACATATATCCACCCGGCCCAACGACGGTTTTCTTTCCGTCACAGATGAACGTGAATTGTCCGTCGAGGATATAGAACGCCTCGTCTTCGACGTGGTGAAGGTGATAAGGGGTAGCATGTCCAGGAGGGGCCGTATGGTGCACCATGGAAAAGGCGCCCCCAGTGGATTCCGTCGTGGCCTTGACGACACAAAGACTATCGAGGAACCAAAACGCTGGTCCCTCAGCTTCGACTACGCTCCGTGGTATAAGCGGGGTGAGCAAGGCAACTCCTTTTGATGAATTGATCGACACGGTTATCTGGTCGATCGCAATTGTAGCTTCCCAGCCTTCATCCCCCTGCAAAAAAAGTCGCCCTCTCGCTGACCTCAATCCCGAAACATTTTCATCTTCTTAGTGTGTAGCAACAGAATAAATTCGCACTGGCCCCAGGAGCCCTGAAGGCAATAAGGGCGAATCGGCTTTATACGGCTTCACATCCGCAAACGTGTATTTGGTCGTCGCATCCGGTTGTTGATCGCCTATCAAGCGGTTAACCCATGCGTTTGTCACCTTGATGGATATCTGATTTGCGCCAGGCTTCAAGTCCTTTGTGACATTGATGCGATATGGAACATGCCACACCACGCCAAGAGACTTTCCATTGACAGTGACTTCTGCCAAATTTTTGACATCGCCCAGATCGATCCATAGTTCTGCACCTTTCTTGAACCAATCCGCTGATGCCTGCACGCTCTTGGTATAGGTGCCGGTCCCTGAGAAATATTTCACACCTTTGTCAGAGTTATCACTCCAGGATGAAAGGGATTGCAGTGTGATCGATGGTGGCGCTCCACGGTCCGCTTGAAAACTCACATTCCATGGACCATCGATCGTGGTGATGTCCGCTTCCTGCATCTTCGGTAGCGTACGGGATGTCTCATTCGTGCTCTTCCGAAAGACGACAAAGACTGTGCCCCATGGCTCAAATTGCAATGGAACCGTCGTGCGGCCATTGACCATCTTGTACGATGCAGGCTTTGTTTCTCCCGTTTCGGCGTACCAAAGTTCGGGAACACGCCCTGTCACGCGAAATGTAGCATCGACAGCTTCGGCACGATCGCTCCGGTTGTCGAGAAAATACACATCCCCATCGGCCAATTTGCGGTGCACAAACAAGATCCGTGTATCGTCGTTTGGCTTCGTGTAGTCAAAGTCAGGCGAAACCTTCAAGGCATCAAAGGCATTGCTGAGACTCGTCCCCGCATACACGGTTCCCTTCCCGACCTGATGCACTCCTGTTCCATCGCCAAACATTTCACCGTTCAGCTTTTGAAATTCCGCTTTGTCATCGCCGAGGCTGGGATCGTCCATCGGTTTTGGTCCTGCAACGACAGCCCCATTTTCCACCAGCTTGTATATGGATCGCAGCACCGGCAGTGACATATGTTTGCTATAAGGATCGAGTCCGAGAATGCGGTAGCTCATCCCGCTACTGGTTGTAATCTTTCCGTCGGAGACACTCAGTTCGTGGATCAGGCCATCGGCATTGATGTAGTCGAAGCCATACCCGGCAGGCACATCCGGAGACTTGTTTGCAAAAATTGCCGTCAGGTTTGAATCTTCTCCATAGAAATAGAGCAAGTCTGCGCCAAAGTGTCCCTGCTGCAGCAAGTAGCTGCTGCGGGCGAGGTAATCCACCCAAGGGCCAGCTTCTTCTGCCCAGGTCTCATTGCGATTGAACCATTGGCCGAAGGGCCCGAGCGTCAACCCAGGCGCTTTCCCGATCAGAGGCTGGTGAGCCGACTCATGAATCACAAAGCGGTTGATTCCGTTCAAAAGCTCCTGGTCAGCCGTTGGCTTGAGCGTAGCAGGCGACCACGCCCAGGGAGCGGCGGCGGCAGTGAGAGACTCAGCCGCAGCAAGATTCTGTCCGTAGATGTGCGCTACCGACGCTGACTCCCGATCATCCGCGTTGTATCCATATTGTTCTTTATTCACTCCGGGCGTTTGCGTCCACATCGCGCTCATCGGAATATCATCGAGCTTCTTTACCTCCATGCCATCGGCAACGAAGGCGCGCTCACTTTCGTGCGACTCTCCATAGTGGCCAATGCCCCGCTCTTTCAGCGATGCCTGTACCTGTCCGTAATGCTCATCGGCGATCAGGTCTGAAATGGTCTTGCGGAAGTCCCACAGAAATTGATCGCTGGCCTCGGCACTTTCGACGATCTGCCCGGTAAGCACTGGCATCCAGGGAGCAGGATCATAGCCACGCCTCTTTTTGAACTGGGCAATCATATCGTCCGTCCAGTTTTGAGAACCGGCCTCCCAGCTATCTGTAATCACGTACCGGATGCCGCGCTTGCCCATCATCTCCGCGCCGACAGTCTCCTTATAGCTATCGAGATAGCCGTTCATGTAGTTCTTCACAAAGCCATGATTCAGTTTGTCGACTTCGAGGCCCGTAGCCTCCGCGGTAGCAGGATGATTCGTGATTCCCAACAAGGAATATCCAAAGCGAAGCACGACCCAATCTCCCGCTGGAGGTGTCCAATCCAGCGTTCCGTCCGCGTTCATCTTTGAGGTCAGATCGATGACATCCGATTTCGAGACGGCTTCGTTTACTTGTATGGGAGGCGTCGCAAACTCATAGAGGTCAGGAACTGGGGTAAACGCCGCCTTGTCTTCAAATCTGTTCACACGCGCTCCGGGATGAAGCACGAGTTCGGAGATTTCGTAATCCGTCAGAGGCGGTCCTAACTTTACTCCCAAAGAACTTGGATCAATACCGGCCGCCCAGGCGGGTGGCGGTGGCGGAGGCACTCGCTTGAACGATACGCGGAAGAATCTGGCCCTTACTGCTGGAAACGAAACGGTATGTTGGGGAGATCCACCGTCAGGAAGATCTACGACTGTCCGAAAGCTCTGTCCGTCGTCGCTTACCATGAGGGACATTTTGGGATTACTAATGCCGGTCACCAAAGCGGCAATTCTGTCCACATCTCTCTTGGCAATCGTGACCGACTGGATCGTCTGAGGTTCCGAAAATTCATATTGAATCCAGGCGCTCTCGCCTGCTGCCGGAATCGGAAGCTTCGTCGTCTTTTCAAGGTCTCCATCAGTCAAAATCGCTTCGTCTGGCGCGCCTCCACTTGCCGTAATTTTTGCGTGTAGTGCTTCCACCGTTACATCGTTTGCTGGTCGGCGGTATGCGATGACCGCCGCGTCGCGATAGTACTGTGGAATAGCAGCTGAGCCGTTCGGAGCGGCGATAAGATCACGAATCCCTATGTCTTGAAATGCTCCGGTGTTGGATGGCGGATGAACGAGCTTGCCGGTAAACGGCTTGCCGCCTTCTACCAGTGTCTCGCTCCAGACATACTTCTTCATTCCCTCTGATGGAGGCACCCAGGGACCGCCTGTTTCACTCCAGCCAGGCGAACCCGCAATCGCCTCTTCCATATGCAGTTGGTCGGCTAACGTTGTCGCGTACTTGAAGGCGTCCTTCCAATCCGGAGTCATGTACGCAAGGCGATGGTCTACAACTTGAGGCGTCGACAACGCAGCGTCAAAATTCTGAAAACCTGCGATTCCGACGCGGTGCATCCACTCCAGGTCTAGCTTGATGCCATCCTTGGTGATGTTGCCATTCATCCAGTGCCACCACACTCTGGGGCGCGCACTCTCGGGTGGATTTTCAAAACCATTCCTGAGCGAATCGGAATTACTCTGCGCTAGAACTGCACTTGCGAAGAGCAGTAGCGCTCCTGCTGAGACCAGCTTCTTTAATGACACTGCAGTGTGACCGTCATTTTTCCTGCTCATGAACTCTTTGCGCTCCTATGGAATGACCAATGAAAATGGTTAGGAAAAACAGTCTTTCCCCGAAACGTCATGAAGGATAGCATGGGAATAATACAATCCGAAAGGAAAAATAGTTTCCTTTTGAAAATCGAGAGCAATTTTGAACTCTATTCTTTCTTCCGCAAAAAACCTGGCAGTCAAAGCACAAATCAACGGGCAACAAGGTAATTTCCGTAACCGACAATCACAGTTGAAAAAATAAGCAGCAAGAGGCCGCAGGTGACACAGAGCCGGGTGCGATATTTCGTGTCTTTCCACTCTTTCAGTGCAATTCCCCACAATGTGGCGAAGATGATGATGCTGGCCATGTGGAGGGTCCAGCTGGAGAAATCGTATTTCCCCATCTTGGTCTGCCCCATCGAGTAAAAAAAAAACTGGAAGTACCAGATCACGCCTGCCAGTGCGGCGAGGAGATAATTACGCAGCAGAGTGGAAGGCGGCAATCGCGGTTCGCTCTCCACATTTGCGGGGTCAAGGTTTGTCAGCGTCTCACCTGTCGGGGTGGTCCCCATCGGATTGGAGCCAGGCGCTCCAAAGAATTGCGCTGCGGAATGGTTTTTGACAATGAGAAATACTGACCATAGAAAATTTGTAAAAAAGCCACCCCAGAGAACAACAATCAACACGGGCAAATTCTGCCAGAGGTCGGCCCTGTTTGCGGAGAGCAGCTCACTGCGCGCGATCAGAGCGATTGGCTTGCCGGCGGTTAATCCATAGGCAAAACATGAGCTCATAATGCCGGCAAAGATCGCGACGGCGAGACCTTTCCCGAACGAATAATCCCGTTCACCAAGCGCCGCTTTTTCTTCGGCAGGAACTTCCTGCTCCTTCAGGTATCCGGCCAGTCCATTGACGGCGATGGCTAGAAGGCAGACGAACACTCCAAGAAGAATGACGCGCCCTCCGGACTGACGAGCAATCGTGACAATCTGCCCACTAAAAAGTGGAGGCATCAGCGTGCCGAACGCGGTGCAAAAACCGAGCGCGATTGCATAGCCTAATCCAATCCCGAGATATCGGATCGAAAGACCAAACGTCAATCCACCAATACCCCACAGAGCGCCCCAGATGACAGCATGCCAAAATGCTGAAGGGGGGGCCTGATGCAAGATACCGAGAAGATTCGGTACAAAGAACCACGCAATGAGAGCAGGAGCGACAACCCATGCAGCCACCCCCTGGATGATCCAGTAGATCTCCCAGGACCAGCGCTTGATAGGCCGGAAAGGTATGAAATTGGTAGCCGAGGCCAGTCCTCCAATCCAGTGGTAGATCACTCCGATAAGCGGGTTTGGCCCCAAATCACACCTCGACCTTTGAAAATTGGCTCTTCCAATCGTACGCAGACGACACCGACATCCTAATGCACCGAAAGCTTGGAATGAAATAAGCTTTCTATTGAAATATAAAAGTCGATACAGCTACACTTCGCAGAGTAGGCTGATTGGTGGGAGGTGGTATGGCGGACAGCGATCGCGTCCCTGATGCAGCGGCAGCGCTCGATGCGTTCAGGATCGAAATTCCTTCCTGGGGGTTTGCGAATACGGGCACCCGATTCGGCAAATTTTTGCAGGCAGGAGCGGCTACATCACTCGAAGAAAAGTTTGCCGATGCATCTCAAGTGCACGCGCTTACCGGTGTAACTCCACAGCTTGCGTTGCATGTTTTGTGGGATTTGCCCAATGGCACATCGGACGCGTCAAAGGTGAAAGAGCTTGCAAGGCACTATGGCATACAGCCGGGCTCCGTGAATCCCAATCTGTTTCAGGATCAGGCCTATAAGCTTGGTTCTATCTGCAATCCGGACAGGGCCGTTCGCCATATGGCCATCGATCATCTGGTCGAATCCGTCAAGATTGCCAAGGAACTCAATTCGACGGACGTTTCGCTTTGGATATCCGACGGTTCGAACTACCCCGGCTCACAAAGTATCCGCAACCGGATCGTCTGGCTTGAGGAAGCCTTGCAGACGACGCATGACGAACTGCGTGGCGATCAGCGCATGTTGATTGAGTACAAGCCCTTCGAGCCGGCTTTATATCACACCGATGTCGCCGACTGGGGCATGGCCGCGCAATTGGCGAAGGCTGCGGGGCCGCAGGCGCGCGTGTTGGTGGATACGGGACATCACTATCAATCTCAAAATATCGAGCAGATCGTAGCCTGGCTGCTGCATATTCAATTGCTGGGCGGCTTCCACTTTAATGATCGCCGCTATGCGGACGACGATCTGACGATCGGATCGATTGATCCATATCAGGTCTTTCGCATCTTCCACGAGATCTTGAGCGAGCCAGACTCGGAGCGGATTGCCAAGATCGCTTTCATGATCGATCAGAGCCATAACATCAAAGGCAAGATGGAAGCGATGGTGCAGACGGTGATGGTCGCACAGGAGCTCTTTTTGAAAGCATCGCTCGTAGACCGGCAGAAATTATCCGAACTGCAAAGAGCAGGACGGATCGTGGATGCCGAAGAGTGCCTGAGGTCCGCGTTCTGGACAGATGTTAGATCCATGATCGAAGAATGGAGATCGAAACGTGGCCTGCCGCCGAATCCGTTGGAGGCTCTCCGAGAAAGCGGTTATGTCGAGCGCATTGAATCCGAACGCGGCCAGCGGAATGCTGAGCGCGCAAGCACGTATGCCTGAAGGCTTTCGCCCAATATCTATAGTTGTCTGTCGAGCTAATCGAAGACAATGAGATCTTGATTTGAACCGCTGCCGGCGGACCGAAGGACCGGCATGAAATGAGGAGTTATGTCCGCGTCGATCGCTCAACATGCGCGCGCCAAGCTGGCTTATCTGGAAGACCGCTGGGATTCAAATGCCATTTCAGAAATGGACGAGCCGGAACTGGTGCGGTACAGGTCTAACCTGCTTGGCTCGGACTTGCGGATCACTAACTTTGGTGGCGGCAATACGAGTTCGAAGATCACTATGCCGGATCCTCTAACTCGCAAGGACACCACGGTACTTTGGGTCAAAGGAAGCGGCGGGGATCTGGGCAGCATCAAGCGCTCCGGTTTTGCGACTCTCTATCTCGATAAGCTGCGCGCGCTTGAACAGCTTTACGCTGGCGTAGACCGCGAAGATGAGATGGTGGAGTATTACCCGCTCTGCACGTATGGGTTGAATCCAGTCGCTGCTTCGATTGATACACCACTGCACGGATTTCTTCCCTTTCCTCATGTGGATCATCTGCATCCTGACTGTGCCATCGCTTTGGCTGCCGCCGCGAACGGCCAGGAAAAGATGGAAGAATTCAATCAGCTTTACGGACACAAGTTGGTATGGCTTCCCTGGCAACGGCCTGGCTTTGAACTGGGCATGATGCTTAAGCGAGCAGTAGAACAGCAACCGGACCGCGATGGAGTCATCCTGGGTGGACATGGTCTTTTTACCTGGGGTGAAACACAACGGGATTGCTACCTGAATACGATTACGTTGATCGACCAGCTGACGGGATTTATTGAAGATCACCTTGCAAAGCAAGGTGACAAGGTCTTCGGTGGGTGCCAGTTTGAACCGCTATCGAACCGCGAAGAAGTTGCCATCGAGATCATGCCATTTTTGCGAGGCAGAGTGGCGGCTCAGAAGCGGTTGATCGGGAGCTATTCGGATCTGCAGGAGGTGCTCGAATTCGCAAACTCCGTAGACGCTGAGATGCTGGCCTACCTGGGCACGAGCTGTCCCGACCACTTTATACGCACCAAGATTCGTCCGATGTATGTGCCATGGAATCCTGCGAGCGGCACCGCTGAACTGAAGAAGCAAATTGAAATGCGGCTTGCGACCTACCGTCAGGAATATGGCGACTATTACCAGAGGTATGCCGATCCGGCTTCTCCGACAATGCGCGACCCGAATCCTACTGTCGTACTGATTCCCGGCGTTGGCATGTTCAGTTTCGGCAAGAACAAGCCGGAATCGCGCATTACAGGTGAGTTTTACGTGAACGCGATTCATGTGATGAAGGGTGCAGCGGCTCTCGAAGGCGAGTCGATTCCATCACGGCTGCCGCAATGCGGATCGGAGGAACTGGCGCAGGCATTCCAGACTTACAGCAACTACGTGGCCCTGCCATCTGCCGAAGCTTTCCGTATTGAATACTGGGCGCTGGAAGAAGCGAAGATTCGTCGCCAGCCTGCAGAAAAAGAGCTAAGCCGCCAGATTGCCCTGGTGGTAGGAGGTGGTAGCGGGATCGGTCGCGAAGTTGCGCTGCTCGCCGCCGAACATGGGGCACATGTCGTTGTAGCAGACCGCGACTACGAAGGTGCGAAGAGTGTTACCGAGGAGTTGAAAAAGATCGGGGGCAAAGAATTTGCCGCCGCTTCGAGCGTAGATATCCGCAGCCGTGACTCGATCCGCGAAGCAATGCGCGAGACAGTAAAGCAATTCGGCGGCATCGACATCGTAGTGAATACTGCTGCGCTCTTCCCGTCCTCGGCGACCGGCGTTATCTCCGAAGCGCAATGGGCATTGACGCTTGAAGTGAATGTCACCGCGAATTTTCTACTAGTCGAAGAGATTGGCGCGCTGCTGCGCGATCAGGGGTTGACTGCGAGCGTCGTCCTCACCAGCTCCGCGAATGCGGTCGTTCCCAAACGCGGGTCGGAAGCCTATGACGTCAGCAAGGCAGCGCTCAGCCATCTCGTTCGTGAACTGGCTGTCTCTCAGGCTCCGCTGGTCCGCGTCAATGGCATCAGCCCGGCAACCGTGGTGAAGGGTTCGACCATGTTTCCAGGTGACCGGGTTATCACCTCACTGAAGAAATACAACATTCCATTTCAAGAGGGATCGAGCGACGATGAGCTTCGCGGACTGCTGGCAAAATTTTACGCCGAGCGCACTCTGACGCATGTGCCAATCGATCCGCGCACCTGCGCGCAAGCGATTCTTTTCCTTGCCGGGCCGAAGGCTCCTTGTACAACCGGCCATCTTATTCCAGTCGATGGCGGTCTGGCCGACGCGTTTCTCCGCTAGTGTCACGAGGGCTCTTACATGTCCGGCAGTGATTTTCCCAATGTAGTCGCGGTCGACTTAGGCGCGGAAAGCTGCCGAATCTCTTTACTGCGCTGGACCGGGGACCAGCCGCACATCGAGCTGGTTCATCGTTTCGGCAATTCTCCTGTCGCGATTGGCGCATCGCTCCACTGGAACCTCGATCACATCCTCTCTGAGCTCGAGAGTGGTCTGCTCCGCTGCGCGGAGCGATGTAGTGCTCCAATCGCATCCATCGGAGTAGACGGATGGGCAGTCGACTATGTGCGCATGGACCAGCACAACGCTGCGCTGGGCCTTCCCTACTGCTACAGAGATGAGCGAACGACAAATACATTTGCAGAAATGCAGAAACGCTGCTCGAATACGGGCCTGTTTCTGCACAACGGCGTGCAGCCTCTGCGTATCAACACTTTGTATCAGTTGATGGCAGATGAAGAGGCTGGTGTTTCTTCGAGCACGCCCTGGGCGAATCTCCCGGAATATGTTCTATCGAGATTTGGAGGCCGCGTCGTCGCCGAATATACAAACGCAACGCACACAGGTCTTGTTGATCTTCGCAAGCATACATGGAACGAGACGATTTTCGACCTTGCAGGATTAAATGTCACTGCAGCGCCTAAGCTGGTTTCTACAGGAACCGACCTTGGCTGGCTTCAAAACCAAATCAATCATAAGAAAGCATTCGCACAAACTCGTCTGATCGCCGTGGCCTGCCACGATACTGCCTCCGCTGTCGCGGCCATCCCGATGGACGGAGACGATTGGGCATACATCAGCTCGGGCACGTGGTCTCTACTGGGAATGGTGCTGGACAATCCGATCATTACTCCAGAAGCCTGCGCTGCGGGGTTCACCAATCTCGGCGCAGTTGGAAATAGAGTGTGCTTTCATAAAAACCTTAACGGCATGTGGTTACTGAAGCAGACGATGCTGCAGCTCTGTTCTGAGTCCGACATGTGGCCGACGGCCGAGCTGGTAGCTGCGGCTGAATTGGAGGACGCACCAGAGAGACTGCTCGAGGTCGACGATCCCTCATTATGGCTCCCCGGATCAATGGCCTCCCGCATCAATGAGCAAAGAAGACGCGCCGACGCCCCTACACTGGAGGAGCATCCATCGGCGATGCCGCAGTATGCAAGTCTGATCTTCCACAGCTTGGCCAGCCATTATGCCCAAACACTGCGTGATCTTGAGTTGCTGACGAAGAGTCAACTCAAGCGACTGGCAATTGTGGGAGGAGGCAGCCTGAATCAATTTTTGAACCGCCTGACTGCGAAAGCGACAGGGCTTGAAATTTTCTGCGGAGCCCAGGAGAGCTCGACGCTCGGGAATTTTGCCATTCAGCTCGCGACGATTGAAAAGCAGCCTAATTCGTCTTCGAGAATTGCGCATTGGGCGAGCATTCTTAACAGCTCTGCGTCATTGAAAGTTTAATTCGAGTGGACCTCCCCAGGTTACCCAACGATTTTCGCAGCGCTGATTTTCCTGGCTTCCAATAGAGAAATAACCTTTGCTATACTCCGGACTATTGTGAGGGACACTTGCCGCAGCGGAAAATCAAGCATTTATACCTAATCCCGATCCTCTCGAAATCACTGGATATTCTGGAGCTGTTCGAGTCCGAGAACAGGCCACTAACGCTTGAGGAAGTCTTCCAACAGCTGCGCGTTTCAAAGACAAGCGTCTACCGAATCCTGAAAACATTTGTCCATCGCGGATACATGGCGCAAACTCCGGAAGGCGCTTATCGCCTGGTTTCAAGGCCGCGAAAGATGCGTTTTGGTTTTGCCGGGGAAAGCGCCGAGATGCCTTTCTCTGAGGCTGTTTCAAATAGCTTAAAGGCGGCGGCAGCGGCGTCTGGAGTTGAGCTGATTGTTCGAGACAATCGCTACGACGCTGAAACAGCCTTGCGAAATGCCAAGGAGTTTGTTGCGGAGGGAGTGGACCTCATCATTGAGTTCCAGATTGAGGAGCGCATATCTCCTCTTATCGCGCACACAATCTCCAAGGCAGGAATTCCGCTGATCGCTGTCGACATACCTCACCCCAGCGCGGTTTATTTCGGAGTCGACAATTTTCAAGTAGGCTTCGAAGCCGGCGAGTTGCTTGCTCGCCATGCCATTCACCAGTGGAATGGGAAGGCAGAGTGGGTTCTTGGCCTTGATCTCTCTGAAGCTGGCACGTTCGTCCAGAGCCGGATATCCGGTGCATTCGAAGGAATCCGTTCTCTACTGCCTGCAATCGAGCAGCGCGCATTTGTGCGCCTTGATGGTAGAGGCATGCGGCAGACAAGCGCCCAGGTTGTCACAGAATTTCTTCAGCGTCACGGCCGCAATGAGCGCGTCCTGATCGCCGCTGCGACAGACACAAGCGCTATGGGAGCCCTGCAAGCCACACGTAGCCTGGGACGCGAAAAGCAGGTTGCGATCGTGGGACAGGATTGCATTCCAGAAGCCGTGGACGAACTCCGTGTGAAGAAGAGCCCGTTTATTGGCTCAATTTCTCACGAGGCCCACACTTATGGGCCGAGACTCATTCAGCTCGGAGTGACACTACTGCGAGGATATACTGTTCCACCTTACAACTATGTCCAACACAAACTAGTTACTGCCGCCAACCTACCCACTTTGGAAGCCTCCATCCCACAGTAAGACCCCCCTGAACGAAAGCGCCCTAGACGAGGACTATCGTCGACCAGCGATCCTGGTTGTTGCTTAATTCAGCTTTAATCGCTTTGAAATACTATCCCTATTGAATGGTTGATTTATCCACTCAATAGTCACCCTCGCTTCGGTAGAAATCGCTCGTAAAATGCCCTTTTAGGCCATGACTTTAGCGTGGAAATCGGGTATTCAAATATTTCGAGAAGCATCGATAGTTCACATTTTAAATTCCATTTGAGAATTATTTTTCTTCTTGACAATCGAATTTCGAACTCTATAACGTCCTCCAAGCTGGAAGAAAGATACCTCGATTGCTACTCTTCCGCGCCCGACAACAACGGTAACGAGCGAAACTTTTCTGATCACTTTCAGACTTACAGCTCAACGTGGGCAACGCTATTTAGGGAGGCACCCGATGTTACACACCTTCAAACGAGCGCTCTGGACTCTATTTGCCATGCTAGGAACTGCCAGCATGGCATTCGGTCAGGGTGGCGCTACAGGTACTATTCTTGGAACTGTGTCCGATAACACCGGCGCGGTCCTGCCGAACGCATCCATAACTGTTACAAATACAGCTACCGACGTCGCGCATCGAACTCAGACCACTGCTGCCGGCGATTATTCGGTTCCCGATCTACAGCCTGGCATCTATTCTGTGAGCATTCAGGCGCCCGGATTCAGCAGCCATGTGGTCAACAACGTCACACTTGTGGTCGCGCAGCAGGCACGCGTAAATGTTACGCTTGCGCCGGGTGCAGCCGCAGAGACGGTACAAGTAAATGCTGGCGCGGTTGCGCTCGATACCGACACATCTTCGGTCTCGCAGCTTGTCAGCCAAAAACAGGTCGACCAGTTACCGCTGAATGGCCGAAATTTCCTCAATCTGCTTTTCATCGGCGCGGGTGCGGTACAAACCGTTGGAGAACAAGGTCAGATGAGGCAAGGCGAAGGCAACGCGATCAGTATCAATGGCGCGCGTCCTGAATCGAATAACTACACACTCGACGGCATAGTGAATACGGACACTGCCCTGAATACACCTGCCGTTATCCTCTCGCAGGATGCGATCCAGGAATTTAAGGTGCAGAGCGAAACCTATTCGGCGGAATATGGCTTCAGTGCCAACCAGGTAAATATCGTCAGCAAGAGCGGTGGCAATCTGTTCCATGGCGCAGTCTTCGAGTTCGCGCGCAACGACGCTTTCGATGCAAGCACGCACTTTCAGCCCGTAAAACCTGAACTGCGCCAAAACCAATATGGCTACGTGCTGGATGGTCCTGTATGGATTCCGAAAATCTATGACGGGCGGAACAAGACGTTCTTTCTGGCGAACTACGAGGGCTGGCGCATTCGCAACGGCACAAGCTCATATTCAAATGTTCCCGATCCCACGCAGCTTACTGGAAACTTCACTTCTTCCGACTTGCCCGCATTTGGATCGGCTGCTTGTACGTCAGCTCTTAACGGCAACAATCCTTGTATGCCAATCGACCCAACTACAGGCCAGCCGTTTCCCGGAAACATCGTTCCGGCAGGGCGATTCGGCAACCTTGCAAATGTAACTGCCAAGCTCTTTCCCGCGCCAAACTGCTTCACCAGCGATTGTCTCGGTAATTACCATCTTAGCGTTACATTGCCGAACGATACGGATCAGCAAACCTATCGCCTCGATCAGAACATCGGCAAATTCGGCTCAGTCTTCTTCCGCTATACCAAGGCCAACTACTCGCTTGAAACTGCCAGCACAACATCGGTTCCCGCAGGTTTGAATATCTTTAGTGAGGATTCAACCAGCTGGGAGATTTCGCATACGATTCAACTTGGTCACAACATCATCAACAATTTCCGTGTTGGCTCACTGGGCGCAACGGTGATCCAAGGGGACAGTCCTGCTCCGCAATCCGATGTGGATGCCCTCGGTCTTTCAGGAATTTTCACCAGTCTGCCCGACTACGCCCGTGGCTATCCAACTGTCTCTCTGCAGAACCTGAGCGGCACAGCGGGCAGTCCAGGCAACAATCCGACAACCAGCGACATTCCGATGTGGGAGTATGCCGATTCTGTGTCCTTCATTCATGGGCGCCACACCTTTAGCACGGGTTTCGATTTCCGCACCTGGGTGCAAAAGCGCGATCTCTCCACCAATTTCCTCGGCAGCTTTACATTTAACAACACCACCATAAGCCAGAACGGCAACAGCGGAACAAACAACTGCGCGACCGCTTACTGCGGCACAGGCAATGCAACCGCAGACTTTCTTCTGGGCTACTACGGAGGCGCAACCACCTTCCAGCCTGGGCCATTCAGCCAGACAGGTGCGCAGCCAGGCAATCTGAACCAATATCATTTCAAATATATCGGTCCATATTTTCAAGATGACTGGAAGGCTACTCCCAATCTGACGCTCAATCTTGGTGCACGATGGGACTTCCGCACGATTCCTTATGAAACGCAGGACAAAATGTTCTGGATCGACGATCAGAATACGGGCGGCGGACTCTGCTTTGCTCAAAAGGCACTTTTGACTGACGGCATTGCGCCTGCAGGAAACGGATTCTATCGTTACTGCGGCCGTAACAACCCACGAGACCCCTCCTATCTAACCTTCGCTCCGCGACTTGGCTTTGCCTATCGTCCTTTCAGTGACAACAAGACTGTCGTTCGCGGCGGCTATGGGGTCTTCTTCGATTCCTCCGAGACTCGCGAAATTGACGACTCAGGCGACTTGTATCCATTCGTAATTCGCTCCAGTCTGACGCCAACTACAGATGCCACGATTCCCAAGCTGACCAACAATCTGTTTCCGGTAACAAGCACGCTGCTTCCCGTGGCTGTTGGGGCAAATGGTGGAGCTACGTATCCCGCTGGCAGCCAGTTCATCGCTGTCATCATCTCTGAACACCCGATCAATCCGTATGTGCAGCAGTGGTCTTTCTCCGTGCAACGAGAGTTGGCCGCCAACACCACCCTTGAGGTGAATTACGTCGGAAACAAAGGCACGCACCTGCTCGATCGCACGAATATTAACCAGCCATTCCCGGCTGCTAATCCCGCGGTTTGTCAGGCAGACCCAACCACGGCTGACTGCCCGGCAACGTCCCGTACTCCGTATCCCAACTTCACCAATACAACAGGTACGCTCGATAGCCGCTGGGATGGTTATTCCAACTACAACGCAGGCAACGTAAAGCTTGAGCGGCGGACCAACGATCTGGCTCTACTCGCTGTGTATACCTATGCCCGCAGCATGGACGACAAATCCGCGGCTGCCGGAATTGGCGCAACAAACGGTTTTTCCGGACATATGGATGACCACGATCCCAAGCTTGACTACGCGCGCTCCGATTTCGACGTAGATCAGCGCTTCGTGGCCAGCTATGTAGCCAACCTTCCCTTTGGCCACGGACAGAAGTATCTCGGCAATGCAAACAAAGCAGCGAATCTCGCTGTGGGCGGGTGGCAGCTCACCGGAATCGCTACCTTCCAGAGAGGCTTCCCCTTCTCGGTGCAGGCGAATGATAGCTTCTCATTGCTTGAGGCTAACAACCAACGCGCGAACGTAGTCAGTAATCCGAACTCCGGCTTCCACAAAAACGTAAATGAATGGTTCAACACCGCAGCGTTCACGCAACCACTGGCTGGGGCGTTCGGAAACAGCGGACGGAATATTCTGCGGGACCCAGGCATTAACAACTGGGACATGGGACTAGGAAAGAACTTCGCTATCGGTGAAAGAGCGAACTTCCAATTACGCCTGGAGTCATTTAACACCTTCAACCATACACAGTGGGGAGTTGATCCAACCTCGCCTTCAGCGGCAGCAAGCGGTCCGGGCACCGGGGCTGTGGACCGAAACGTGAATGATCAGGCCCCGAGCACAAATATGAACTTTGGAAGAATCATATCTGCCCGTCCCGGACGCGTGCTTCAACTCGGCGGTAAAATCACTTTCTGATTTTGTTCTCCTGAAGGGTCTGTCATCTATGGCAGGCCCTTACCTTTTACAGTTAGACTCGCAACTATGTTTCGAAGCTTTGCAAAAACAGCGTTAATCATCGCTCTCTGCGTTGGCGCACAAGCAGCGTGGGCGCAGGGATCTGAGGATCAACGGCAGCAATTGTCCGAACAAGGTCGGGCTGCGCTGGAAGCCGGTCGATATGCGGATGCAGAGCAGGTATATGCGCAGCTAGGGAAACTGGAGCCTAGCATCGCCGAGATTCATGCAACTCTTGGCGTCATTTATTTCAAAGAGGGAAAGTTCGAGCAATCAGCAACTGAGCTACACCGTGCACTGGAGCTAAAGCCCGGCTTGCCTCGTGTCGAATCGCTTCTAGCGATGGTTCTCTCCGAACAGGGCCACTTTCAACAAGCGCTGCCTGGATTAGAAAAGGGCTTTCATCAATCTGCCGATCCTGAATTGAAACGGATGTGCGGTCTTCGGCTGGAGAGGGCTTACACATCCATGCACAATGACGCAAAGGCGATTGAAATTGTCCTGGAGCTGCAGCTGGCTTATCCAGATGACCCTGAAGCCCTCTATTACTCAAGCAAAATTTTTGGAAATCAAGCCTTTCTATCCGCGCAGAAATTGTTTCAAACTGCGCCTAACTCGACATGGGGCATGATGGCCGCCGCAGAAGCACATGAGAGCCAGGGCAACCTCGATCAGGCGATCGCCGAATATCGCGAGGTATTGAAGCTCGATCCGGCAAGGCCGAACGTACATTTCCGAATAGGACGAGTCCTGCTGACAAGGGGAACAAGCAAGGGTGATGCGAAGGACTTAGAAGCTGCAGCGACAGAGTTTCAGCAGGAATTGGACTTGAATCCATCGAGCGCTAACGCAGCCTATGAACTGGCAGAGATCTACCGAAAGCAAGGTCATGAAGAGCTGGCTCGAAAGTATTTTCAGGAGGCCGTGGATAGCTATCCAGCTTTCGAAGAAGCCCATGTCGGGTTGGCGCTGACACTGTTGGAAACCGATCCCGCCTCGGCACGGACCCATCTGCAGAAAGCCATCACGCTCGACCCTCAGGATCCTGTCGCCTGGTACCGCCTCGCCCAGGCAGAGCGCGCTCTGGGCCACATGGACGAACAGCGGAAAGCCCTGGCAGAATTCGCGAAGCTGAAAAACGAGCAGGCGTCGTCTACGCGAGCGGCGCTGAATCCGGAAGTAACACCTCAGCAGCTGGATCCGGCAAGTGTTCCATAGGTATGTATGCAAGAGTCAGCAGATCTGGACAAATGGAAGACCCAGCAACTTGGCCAGCTTTTCAAGCCTACCTGCTAAGTGCCCGACCCCTACAGCACAGTGATGAGCAGGCCCTTGCTCATTCCACTTTTCAACGAAGCCGCGCGCTCCGATGGGAAACCGGTATCGGCTATTTGCATTGCCAATCGCCAGCGTTGGACCCTCTTCGCACTCTCCTTGAGCGACGAGAAGTTTGAAGCCGTGCTCACGGTCTTCCGCGATGGAAAGAATTGTTATCGGTCCATAGCGGACGGACATCTCCACAGAAAGACCGCGACCCACCTTGCCGTGATAGACATCAAGCGGACGAACCTTGGTTTTGCCTTGCGCTATCGCCGTATGCCCTGGCCCATCATGGCCCATCATCACAATGTCGTCGTTAAAGTCGAGCGCGTAGTACTCGGTGAATGATCCACCCGCGTCGAATGCATCCATGATCTTCATGGCGATGGCGTTCTTCACTTCATACTCGCCTGCAACCGGGATGTGCCGGGCCGTCAGCAGCGAAGTGCCGAGAATGATTGAGCTCATTGTGTCCTCGTTCGCCTCGTTGCCACTGCCCTTGTAGTAATACGCCAAGGATTGAAGGTCGTGCCGCTCGACAAATCGATCGAGCGCGATCGATGTTTGCGCAGCGCGATTCAACTCACTCTCTAGACAGTCTGCTTGCACATCGAAATGATCACGAAATATCTGCACGCGCGCGGATATTTCCTCTTGCGATATGCCGGTGCGAAGACCGCTCAGTTCATCGACCTCGAGAATCTCCGTGTGCATGCCGAAAGTGATGCACGCCTGGGTGACGTCGGTGGCAACATCAAGCATTCCGCTATAGTAGTGCCCTAGCAGTCCAAGTCTATTTTCCGAAAGCACCGCCTGCACTTTAGCCGCAGCGACCCAGTCCCTGATCTGCCTCCACGTTTCTTCTTCGCCGAGTACCCCAGTTACCTGATGAAAAGGAATGTGCGCGCGCGCGAAAACATTGGCGATCTCGGGAACTGGACATGCCGAGCAATACGCAAGCCAGTGCTCCGTCATCTTCGTGCGGTCGGGCAGACGATTGAATGCTGCATAGTCGATGGCTGCATGAGGTTGCAGATTCAGAACAATGACCGGCACGCCGGCACGTTGCACCAGCGGCAGCACTGTGTTCGACAACGCATAAGTCGTTGCGTAGAGAAACAGCACGTCGGCATTGGATGCGCGACATTGCCGCCCAGCTTCCCTGGCGCGTCCTGGAGTATCTACAAGACCCAGCGGAATAACGTCGGCGTCCATCTGCTCAAGCAGCTGCGCGACCTGTCCAACATAGCCTTCAAGCTGAGCCTTCAGGCCATCGAACTGCTCCCAATAGGCCTCAAGCCCGACTCCGCACAATGCGATTCGAAGTGTTGAATGCAAGCATTGTCTCCAATCTGAAAGAATGTGGCTTGAGCACTATTTCCAGCTCACAACGGCAACCGCAAACGGAGAGAGTGTCAACGTGTTCCCGTTTCCCTGCAACGTTCTGGGCGCATCATCGCCCGTCGCGCCATCCACAACAGAAACCGCATAGTTTGTCACGTCTGCAGGCAGAGTGATAGCCGCCTCGCGATTTCTCTTATTCAGGAGGAGCAGTAGTTTGTGTCCTCCACTCGTTTCAAATCCTTGCCCTTCTACGTCACTCCAGCTAGACAGCTTGGTATCCACTAACTTATCGCCAGCGTGAAAATTATCCTTGATCAGCTTCAATACCCAGTACCGAGCATTTGGTTTGCCGTTTTTCCAATCCATCATGGATACACTTGGAAACTGCGAAGGATAGCCAACCAGCTGCGATTCCCCGATGATGTCGATGCCTTGCTTCGAAAGCTCGACGAAGAGATAGGCATAGAGTGAGCCGGCCGCATTCCAGTAAAGAGCAGGAATACGATCCGGATGCGGACGACCGTGGTCACGATTCTCCAATTCATCGGTCGGCAGGATGACACCGAGCTCATTTAGATCGGTCTTCGTCTCCGGAGACAATCGCTTGCGAATCGCTTCGACATAACGAACATTCGTCAGGAAGCGGTCTGCCTGATCGAAAAACGTGTATTGCCAGTTGGCAAGCCCTTCATCAAGCGAGGGCGACGCGTAGAAGTGGTACGAAATGTAATCCAGCGGAATGCCCACCTGATGATGAGTGTGATCGAGAAAATACGAGAACCACTTGGGATCAAGCTGCGGCTGGGCGAGCGCCAGCCCCATGAATTTTGTATCTGGGCTGACCTTGTGGATAGCAGTCACAATGGCGTCGTATCGCTGGGTGTATAGCTCTGGAGTGGTCTGGTGTTCGAAGTCCACCTCATTCAGTACCTCCCAGATCGGAAAGCTATAGCTGTATCCCGACTTATGCTCCTTGCCGTTTTCATCAGAGAAGCCGCCCCGTGTATACCAACTCACCAGGCGCGCATAGTAATCGCCCAGTTCCTTGCCTGACGGATCATTCAGCTCCGTACCTTGTGTGTAGTCCCAGACCACTTGATTCGGGTCTTGCGGAATGGCCACAGGTTTTTCAGTTTTGAAGAGCCAACTCGGAATGGTGCTGAAGTTCATGATGATCGGATGCCCGCTCGTCGCATCCATAAAGTCCTTCGTCATAGGATCAATGAGCTTAAAATCCCACGAGGTAGAGCTCTTTGTTGGCGGCTCAAGTTCAGCCACAGCAAGTCTCGGATAAGGTTCCCACGGTACATAGCGAACGTAGTCTGCACCCAGCTTCTTTAAGGCATCGAAGGAGCCATCGTGAATCGGAGATCCTGCACGCAGCATAGGGTTGACGACGACCTGGAGCGTCGGCGTTGACTTTGAGACGATGATCGTCTTGTTCCAGTCGATGGTGACAACATTCGGCTTTCCCGTGGCAGATTGAGACCACACCAGAAAAGGCATAACCAAAGAAACAACTACGGCAGCAACGCCTCGATAAAAACTCGTCACAATGACTCCTCTCCCGATAAGACAACCAGACATTATGCGCGCGCATATACATCTTTCAAATCCATTCAGCGGGCCAGCCAGCAGACGTCTGTCGGCGCTCATGGAAGGTAGAAGACTTCGTGCAACATGGGAAAGCGCTCGCCTGGTTTTAAATCCCCGTCCAAAGGTTGGAAATAGGCACTCATAGTCTGCTGCCATTTAAGATTCACTGGATCGTTCTCTATTTTTTGCCATGCCGTTTCGAAGTCCACTTCCACTCGCAGGGAAAGGATAAGAAGCTCATTACGACGGAAGATGGAATATTCAGAGATTTCCGCGCACTTCAGCAGTGCGAGCATCTCCGGCCAAACTTGTCGATGCGCTTCATCATAGGCATCTGCTGCCCCAGGCTTCAGGCGAAGCATAAAGGCTACTCTTTCCATCACATCCATCTCCTCTGTTCAAACTCAATGACCGGCATTGGTCTCAAGCAGCTTGACTGGACCGAGAATGCCGGAAGGCAACGGTTCCAGAAAGTCCATATCCTGAGGCACAAACAACGTGCCGTATCGTGCATAGAGAAGGCGATAGTCCGGCTTGCTCTGTCCGACCAAGGTATTGATTGCGCTATTCCCAACGACAATCTTCAACTCGTTACGGCCAGGGTGAATGAACGGTGTAAGATCAACGCGGTATGGAGGATGCCAGATGTATCCTGCAAGCTGTCCGTTCACGAAGACCTGTGCCGCCTCGCGCACCGGGCTCTCAAGATATGCGCGCATGTTATGCGGGCCTAGAGGATTGGGCTTTGCCACCGGTGTGCCTTCATCGAAGTCCAACACGACTGTCATGCCCGGATCGACAGTTACATTCTTTGTATATGTAGCCGTTCCAGAGTAGTAACGGAGTTCGGCCTGTTTTTGCCAGTCGTTTAACACAGGCATGTCGAGTGAGTGGAGTTTAGGATCGTGGAAGGTCACATGCCATCCATTCGATATCTCCACTATCTTCGTCGCTGCAGCCTTGGCATCCGGGGCAGGCTGCATAGCGTTATCCGAAAAGAAAAAAAGCCGCGATTCATAAGGCTCGAGGTCGAGCATGATGCTGGCTGTATCTTTCACTCCCGAGATCCGGCCGATAAACGGGTCCCAGATCTCCGCGTGTTCTTGATGAGAGCGAAAGTGTGCAAGGGTGTGTAGGCGTTGATTGCTGGTGTTCGCAACAAAGTAAAGATCACCGTTCTCCATCTTGCGATGAATAAAACCAATCTCTGGATTGGCAGGTGTGGTGGTGAAATCAGGCTCCAAAGACACGCAGAGCAATGCGCCAAGATTGTGCTCATCTTCGACCAGGTGCGCTGTTGCGATATTTCCATGAAAGAGCGCCTGCGATGTCTCGTGAATTTGCGCTGATTCGGATTCGCGATTCAAATATCCCGGCGCCGTCGAGGGAAGCCGCCGGGTTGCGATCACGATGCCGCCGTGGCGCGCAAAGTCAACAATCGTTTCATATGTCGCTTCAGGAATCCGTTCGACGCCGGGCAGAATGAGAACTTTATATGGAATGCCGACTTTGTCGATGGCATCGGCATCGATGAAATCGAGGTTGAACCCTGCGTCCAGAACCTGTGCAATGACTTGCTTGCCGAGGAGTCGGTCCATGGACTCATCGATGGATACGTTGCTGCCGCTGTCATCAAAGCCAGCAGCAGAGTGTGGTAGGCCTTTTCTTTGCAGACCAACGGTAAAGGATGCCCAAGCATCATCGTTTGGCAAAAATAGCGCAACATCGTTCGCCGGCTTTCCCAGGCGGAGCGCGAAGCTGACGCGTTGCAAATATTTCGTAAGATCCGGCATGACGAAGAACCACGGATTGTGTTCGTTCAGGGCTGCGGCAGCATACATGCGCCATCCCGGTTCGTCCGCATTCTCTGGAGAGTAGGGCCACCCATGACCTACGAGCTGATTAATGCCCTGCAGAAAATGCAGATCGGCCTCCGCCTTCATATCGAGCGGCGTCGCGCGAAAGGCCGGCGAGTGGAGCCACGTCCACGTTTCGGAAGAGATCACGTTGTGACCAAATAAGTGCCCGGCTGACGCAGCCCAACGCGTATCTGAGAATTCACGCCACATATTGAGGGTCGCCTTGCCTTCTCCTTCAGGAAGGTCCTCAAAGCGGTTGCTCGAGAGTGTCACTGGCGGAAAACCATACGTCTGCGAACGCAAAAGGGTACCGTGCTGTCGCGCCCAGGCGTGCATCGGCTGAAGAAAATGTTCGTCCGTAAGCTCAGTAAGAGTTTTTCCCCAATCGTGGCGGATGGCCTCAGTTTGTGGACCATCGTTTCCGATCAGGGCCGGAAGCAGAGGGGTAAGATCATAACCGCGTCGATTGTGAAATTCTACGAGCAGATCGGGTGTCCAATTCGATCCGTAGTCCTCCAGACTGTCGCTGAAAACTGCATAGGGTGGCTTATCCGGAAACGCCTGCAATAGGCGATCTCCCACGGCTTGTAGATGAGTAGAGATTGCGTGTGCATCGTAGTGGTCCAGAACAAAGCCGGAGGCACCCACTGAGGGCCGTTTCACCATCATCCCGGTACGGCTGGAGATGAAGAACAGCGCTGTACGCTGCCCGGCTTTGTCAGGCACAACGATGAGTCGGCCAGCTCTGATCTCGCTCACAGGTTTTGCATCGACGACCTTCATCGTTGTCTCCCCGCCGGGGACAATGAACACTTGCAGAAGATTTTCACCGGCCGAGATCGACGGCACAGCGACTGAACCGGCCGCCTCCGGAATGGAAACGGCTTCGACCCGAAGCTCGCCTGCCGCTTGCGTGATTGGAATCGTCGGCCCTCCAAATGGCCAGCCACTTCCAAGCGTCACATCCATCCGCAGTCCCAGCTTGCTTGCCTGCGTGGAAGCGAAGCGAAGGGCATCGATATATTCGTCCGACAGGAAAGGCAGATTGTGAAAGCCGGTGCTGGGATCGTCAAGTGCCTGGGGATAGAGCGTGGCCACTTCGACCCCTCCAATCCCGGCTGCTTTCATCTGCTCCAGCTCTCGTTGAAGTTCGGGCTTCGTAACCGCCGGCCCGAACCACCACCAGCGCATCATGATTCTGCTGTCCGCGGGTGGGTCGGCAAAAGACGTATGCAGCTCACGCATGCTCTGCTGTGTGTCTCCTGAGGACGCAAAGCAGCAACATAGCCAAATCGCTAAAATCCGGGCGAGCCGTGTCTTCGAAGCGAAAACTATTCCAAGCAAACGAATCATCGTAATTCTCAACTTGTATGGGCTCCATCCACGGGAGCGGATCCGGCCCTCTGACGGTAAAGACTGCAAGCTTTTTATACTCGTTGGAAGTATATATTCAATAGCAAGACTTAATATCTATTGAAAATGTGCCTTTTGCGGAAAACTGATCACGCAAAGCAAATCATTAAGGAGACGACGACTTGAGGCGAAGGGATATTTTGAAGTCCGGCGCAATCACTGCTCTGGCAGCCTTTACGCAAACGCTCCATGGAGCCGTATCCGACGCGATTCCAGTCATCGATGCCCACATACACCTCTACGATCCGTCACGTCCTGAAGGGGTGCCCTGGCCAGAGAAATCAGATTCGATCCTTTATAAACCGGCGTTGCCAGATCGCTATAAAAACGTCACGAATGGACTCGGGATTTGTGGGGCCATCGCGATCGAATGCAGTCCGTGGGAAAGCGACAACGATTGGCTGGTGAAGACAGCGAGCAGCGATCCTGTCATTGTTGGGGTCATCGGCGACCTCGTGCCGGGCAGTCCATCGTTTCGCAAGAGTTTGGACCGGCTTGCTGCGAATTCCCTTTTTCGTGGGATTCGTTACGGGAATCTTTGGAGCCGCAATCTATCTGTGGACATGCATAAGCTGGGATTTATTGACGACTTGAAGGTGCTCAGCCAGGCAAAACTCGTTCTCGAAAGTGCCAATCCCGACGGCGAGTTGATCTCAGCCCTCGTGCAGATCAAAGACAAGGTTCCGGATCTGACGGTAATCGCGGACCACCTTCCGAATGCATCGACTCCCCAAACGGCTGCGGCAGAAAAGGAATACACGCAGAATCTTGAGAGGCTACGGGAAAGGCCGCATGTGTTTATCAAGTTGTCCGAGATTCCAGTTCGCGTCAACGACGAAGTACCCCTCGAACTGAGCTTCTACAAAGACAAGCTGAATTCTCTCTGGAATATTTTCGGAGAAGACCGCGTCTTATTCGGCAGTGATTGGCCCAACAGCGACCATCTGGCAAGTTACACGGCAACATTTAATCTTGCCCAGCGCTTTGCTGCCAGCAAAGGCAAAGCAGCCGAGGAGAACTTCTTTTGGCGCAACTCCATTGCCGCATATGGCTGGCGGCCAAGGCTGGCGACTCAACCGCGGGGCTGAAGGCACCTGCTTCGCGCAGAAACGGACTGGTCTGCAATTGAACGGTATCCGGATTTTTCCTCAAAAAAGGCGAATCCAGGTAACTGCCTCCAATGAGGATGTACTCAAATGACCGGTATGATCTAGAGAGCGAGATTGATATGGCCCTCGATAATGATCCATGCGTCAGCAGCGATGACTTGTTGTTCTGCGAAAAACATAAAGCCTTGGCGCAGGCATTTCTGCGTGATGCTGCCGAAGTCGTGAGACATGCGGGCATCGAAGATCCTCGACACCTTCAAGCGCAAGTCAATAAATCCGCGGTTCTCTTTCTCTTCTCCCGCGCCCTATGCCCGGATTGCGAAGACCTGTTGCGTTCTGCCGAGTGATTTGGTGGGACGCCGCCTGTAGGCGACGTTTCCTGAATTTAAAGTGGGAATTTACGTTGAAATAGAGCTCTGGGAAGACGAGGTTGGACGGGCTATCGAACTCAAGCCTACGCCAAAGTCATCACTGAGTAGGCAAACTGACCCTACTTTTTGGTAACCCAAAATTGGTTACAACATGTTATTGAAATGAAACCAAAGAGAGTCTTGGCATTTAAGCGCAGAACAGTTACAGTTCAATCATTGAGTAGCACTTGGGGGAGGGCTACTGAATTGTGACGCCGATGGACAGACTGTCCATCGGCGTTTGCATTTCCGTTGAGATTCGCGGTGCTATGGAATTGTTGGCACATGGGTCTTCCCCACTTCGACGGTCATCAGGCCGTCGGATTCTGCAATATCAACGCGAGCGCGTGCAGCCTCTTGGCGTCCGAAATGTTTTTGGCAGTTGACGCCTCTGTCTCCACAGAAGCTGCCATTCCATGGAGCTTTGCCAAGTCCTTCTTGCCAAGGTGCGATGTCTGCGCACGTGCGATTACGTTGTTAAGAGATGCGATTCGCTTCGGAGGCAGCGCCTGCGAGCGCGCCAACTGATCCACGTAAGCTCGTGCAACGATCAGTTGGGAGGGCCATGTAATTTTTGGCTGGTTCTGCACGTTGAGCTCGCTGAACTGAACCAGGTTGGCCGCATCGATTTCGTTCTGAGTCAGAAATTTGCTTGGCACCAGCTTGAACACGTCGAGGCCACGGGCAATCTCCGACCCATAGATATAGCCGTTATACCAATATGCAGACCAGTCTCCGCCCAGAATGACTGTCTTGGCGTCGATCGGTCCGCGATCGAAATAGGCGATCTCGTACGGATGCGTCGTGTCCGTGAAGTCCATCACCGAAATGCCGCCTTGATACCAGGCCTGAACTTCGATATCGCGTCCGGGGATTGGGACGAGCGATCCGTTGTGGGCCACACAATTTTCCGTTTCGGACTGGGCAGCTGGCATCTTGTAATAGCTTGCAAGCGAAAGCTTGTCATCTTTCAGATTGAAGATCGCGTCCGCTCCCCACTTGTTAGGATCTGTTGGGCGGCAGCGCGGCTGCAGTCCTCCGCCCCACTCATCCGTGAAGACTACCTTGGTTCCGTCGTTCGAGAATGAGGCCGAGTGCCAGTAGGAATAGTTCGGGTCGTTCACCGCATCCACACGTTTTGGATGCACAGGATCTTTGATGTCGAGCAGAATGCCGTTTCCCGAACATGCACCAGCGGCGAGGCCGATAGCCGAATACACCGTGATGTCATGGCATTGGTTGGTGTCAGCAGGCTTTTCTGCTCCCTTGTCATGACTTCCGCCGTTGTTCAGTCCGTTTAGAGCACCCGTTCGCGCATCAATGAATACGCGGGGACTTGAAACGACCTTCGCCTGCTCCGGTGCCGTGAGCGGGACCTTGATCACGTCGATACGGAAAAGAGAGGTGTTCGGGTTTTTATCCGGAGCCTCTCCCGAGCAGCCGGCTAGCTCCTCCGGTTGCCGCACAAACGATGTTCCTGAGACATAGATGTAGACATTGTCTTTATCGTTAGGATCTACGACTAGCGTATGCGTGTGTGAGCCGCGGCAGGTTTGCACCGCCGCTACCTGCTTCGGGTTTCTGATATCCGAAATATCGAAAATTCTCACACCGCGAAAACGCTCTGGGCTCGCGGTCGGTAGCCGGTGTTCTTTTTCATGTCCGGGCTCTGGCGGAGGCAGCGGTGGGAACCCTTGCGTTCCGCAGTCGAGGCGACCGTTCGGCATCTCCACCGACATAAACAGCAGATTTTTATATACCGAGACATCACCCTGTCCACCTGGGCAGACCAGAGAGGTAATCAGTGATATTTTTGCCGGGTTCGAAATGTCGTAGAAGTTTACGCCATAGAAGTTACCCTGGAACAGATGCGTCCCCTGGAAAGCAAAATCTGAATTCGCAAACGCAAGCTGCGCAATGACGAGCTGCATGGGTTTCGGAATTTTGGCGATGTTACTTATACCGAGGATACCCAAGGTCTTCTGAACGGCTGGATCGTCTGGTTGCGTGGACGGCAACTGGAATGCGTCGGCTTTTTTCAGGAAGGCAACGTGTTCCATACCCATTGCGGCCTCGCCCGCATCGTAAAGCCCGGGCTTCAGACCCACGCGCGGGTCGTTCGTTGTTGAGCCAGTCATTCCCGGTGGCAGCGGCGTAGGCGGTTGTGGTGCGAACGGGTCTTCTTCTGCTTGTGCCGCTGGGGCAGGTTTCGCAGCCTGAGCAGGCGGCGTCTGCGCCTTTAGTCCATCGACACTGGAATACATTACGGCCACGGCAAAAGCGACACCAGCCAATCGAAAAGCAAGCGCCCGCGTACGGTTCATCGTTTCTCCTCTAACATGTTTTCCATAATCTTGATTTCAGCCCGCTGCGTATTATCTGCGTCGGTCGCAAAGTCGAACAGCTCGGCGTCCTGGCCAGCACCTGGGATATCGAATAAATCCTTCACCATAATCAACGCTCCGTTGTGGTGCTGAATCATTCCCGTTAAAAACTTCCGGTCAAACTCGGTACCCCTGGCCTGTCTCAATGCGTCCATCTGTTCTGGTGTCAGCATTCCCGGCATACGCATCGGTTCGCCATCTTTCTTCATATCAGGCATTCCAGGCATCGACATCGATATTGGTTCTCCGCGAGCGGCGAGCCACCGTTTCATGAATTTGATCTCGTCCGATTGCGAAAGGCTGATACGAGCACCGAGAGCGCGGATATCTTTGTTCTCCGTATGTGACGTGATCAGCGCGGTCATTTCCACTGCCTGCGCATGATGCATGATCATGCCCTGCATGAAATCAATATCAGCCTGCGAACGTTGCGGTACCACCGCAGATGTAGAAGGTGGGAGCTTCCTGCTTGGAGTTCCTGGCGCGCCGGGTTGGACCACCGAGACCGAGCCCGATGCCGTCTGTTGCGCGTAGACTATCGGAGCCTGCAAGCCGCAAAGCACCGCCAGAGTATAACCAAAGAACGCTAGAGCTAAAATTCCGAGGGTGTATGGCTTGGGCCTACGACCCCCTAGATCAAACCTCAACTTCCTCATTTGACCGGGCATATTCGCTGCTCACACCCTATCACGACATTTCACAATCTTTTCTTTTTACATTTTGCAAACAACTTTCTTTTTTGGATATAGAACAATGGACCGCAATGTGCCTCCCCGGCTAGAGGGTGGTGTGGGATCGAGTTGCGAGATGTTCGCTACGGCCAATTCAGCTCTCAAAAGATATACTCCAGGCCTTCATCACCTGCTCAAGGGTGGAGTTAAGCGGGCAGGAGTACCTTTCCCAAAGATGCTTTGGGGAAGACCGGTCTGGACTCATTACCAGTTGTGGGATCGGGTGGTGTGGGGGGAAAGTGTTCTGCGTTGGATTACCGAGTACCTGAAGCCTGGCGATATCTTTTTTGATGTGGGGGCGCACCACGGGTGGATGTCGATGGTTGCTGCGCGCCGGACGGGACGCAGCGGCAGAGTGGTGGCCTTCGAGGCGTCGCCTTCATCGGTTGATTTTTTGCGCTACCACAAGCGAATGAACCGTCTTTCGCAGATGGAGATCGTGCCCAAAGCGGTCACCAAAATAGACGCAGCGGCGACTCCGTTCATCGTTGTAGGAAGTGGCGACGCGGTCATGAATTCGTTGGTTGAGCTTGACGAGGTAAAGAGCGATCCGCGAGGCAACTCTGTGATCCAAGTGGAAGCTATTACTCTGGACTCTTACTCGCAGCAGACGGGTCTTACACCGGCCATGATCAAAATCGATACTGAGGGTGCGGAGCTGTGGGTATGTGAAGGAGCCAGACGCCTTCTAGCAGAGAGCCATCCGACACTCATCATTGCGACTCATCCAGCGTGGCTTCCGGAAGGCCAGAAGATAGAGGATCTGTTTGCGATGTTGAGCGGTTATGGCTATCGCATCGTCGCCTCTGAGACTTTACGGTATAAAGAGACTGACTTTGGAGATTACCTGTGCATCGCTGAGTAGCAGGTGTTGACCGGATGCAACTGGGGCCAGTTGCATCCGGTCAAATCATGGTCGAGTCTGCCGCAATCGACGCAGCGCTGCGATCATGGCGTCGATATCTTTGTAATTGTTGTAAAGCGCAAGTGACGGCCGCACGGTGCTCTCGACCCCAAAGCGTCGCAGCGTAGGCTGAGCACAGTGATGTCCCGATCGAACCGCAATTCCTTCCCGGTTGAGCGCGGCACCCACTTCTTCCGTTTTGAATCCATCCAGCACAAAAGAAAGCACGCCTGCCTTCTCCTTTGCCGTACCAATGATGCGAAGACCTGGAATGGTAAGAAGCAGTTTCGTCGCATAGATGAGCAGATCGTGCTCATGCCGCGCGATATTCTCCATGCCAATCTGTTCCAGGTAATCGATTGCCGCGCCGAGTCCGACCGCATCAGCAATGCTTCCCGTCCCTGCTTCAAAGCGTCCCGGTGGAGGTTGATACACCGTTTTTTCAAACGTGACATCAACAATCATGTTCCCACCGCCCTGCCATGGCGGTGAATCCGCAAGCGCATCTGGCTTGCCATAAAGGACGCCTATGCCTGTCGGAGCAAAGACCTTGTGTCCGGAAAAGACATAAAAATCACAATCGATGGATTGCACGTCGATGCGCATGTGAGAAACAGCCTGGGCTCCATCCACAAGGGCGCGTGCACCATAACGATGCGCCATCTGCACCATCTTGTCCACGGGCGTAATCGTCCCTAATGCATTCGAAACCTGCGTGATGGAAACCAGCCGCGTCTTCGGATTCAGCAACTTCTCGAATTCGTCGAGCAGAATTTGACCATCGTCATCTACTGGAGCTATACGCAGGCGCGCTCCCTTTTCTGCCGCCAGCATCTGCCACGGAACGATGTTCGCGTGGTGTTCAATCCAGGTAAGGACGATTTCGTCGTCTTTCTGGATGTGACGATTGCCCCAGCTCTTGGCGACAAGGTTGATTGCCTCGGTCGCTCCGCGAGCAAAGACAATTTCCTTCGTCGATGTTGCGTTTATAAAGTCCGCTACCTTCTGACGAGCATCTTCATAAGCATCGGTAGCTCGCGCAGCCAGTTCGTGTGCCGCGCGGTGAATGTTCGAGTTCTCGTGCTCGTAAAAATATGAAATGCGATCGATTACACTCTGCGGCTTCTGCGTGGTGGCCGCGTTATCGAGCCAGATGAGCGGATGCCCATTCACACGCTCATTCAGGATCGGAAAGTCGCGGCGGACAGACGCAACGTCGAACTGCTGGCGTGGCAACTTCAAATCCAGAGGCTGAGCTGCGGGGAATTCGATGCCTTTCTGTGGCGTATTCGGGTTAGTTGCCGCAGGAAGAGCCGCATTTTCCAGAAAGTAAAACGAGGGCTGCGTGGTACGAGCCACTTCAGCAGTGGGTAACTCCGCCAGCGAAGAAATTGAGGGTAGCCCTGCTTCGAAAGAAGGAAACTTCAGCTCGAACGGTGGCAGCGGAATGGAAAATGGTGATCGGGCCTGTTCAGGCGAGAAGGCATAACGGCTCGATGCATCGGGCCCCAGCGGAATGTCTGTAGCGGGCAAAACAGCAAGGGACGCCAGAGAAAACTCATCATAAAGACCCGATGAGACCGCACCGCTCATCGCCTTCTGCAAATCAGCCTCGGTGGGTAATGTGTTCGCAGAAGGTATCGTGGGCAGGCCCGAAGCGGGCGCGCCGAACTGAGGGAGCCGCGTCTCAAAAGAAGGAACATCGCGCGGGTCCGCTGGCGTCTGGTCCGGAGATGCTCCCTGCAGCGGCAGAGCCTTAAAAAACTCGTTCGCCATCTGCGTGAATGTAGCTACATCCGGCAGATATGCGGCACGAGCACCTTGTTCGCTCACAGCGACCGGCTGCACTGCCTCGTTGAAGGACCATGCCTCTCCGCTACGATCATTTGTAGTCATAGTAGTGATTGACCTCGACATTTTCGAGTACGCCTAACGCATCTTCTGTGAGCACTGCCGCCGAGCAGTATAAGGAGATGAGATACGAAGCAATCGAATTGCGATCAATACCCATGAAACGAACTGAGAGCCCTGGCGTCTGCTCGCCCGGCAGACCCGGCTGAAAGAGTCCAATCACACCTTGTCTCTTCTCTCCGGTGCGCAGCAGAAGAATATTTGTCTTTCCGCCATCATCAATAACGAGCTTGTCACTGGGAACGAGCGGTACTCCACGCCAGGTAAGAAACTGCGAGCCGAAGAGAGTCACCGTCGGAGGAGGCACGCCACGCCGCGTGCATTCTCGTCCGAACGCGGCAATAGCGCGAGGGTGAGCGAGAAAAAATGCTGGCTCCTTCCAGACTCGCGCCAACAACTCATCCAGATCATCCGGAGTAGGTGCTGCCTTACGCGTGCTCACGCGATACGGCTTGGCTACATTGCTGAGCAAGCCATAGTCCGCGTTATTGATCAGTTCACTCTCCTGGCGCTCTTTCACTTTTTCCACGGTAAGGCGCAGCTGTTCGCGAATCTGGTCATGTGGATGGCTGTAAAGATCAGAGATACGAGTGTGAACGTCAACAATCGTCGAAATCGCGCTCAGCGTGTATTCACGCGGCTTTTCGACATAGTCAACGAATGTTTCGGGCAACTTTCGTTCATCGCGAGTGCCGCATGCGACTTCGATGTCTGCATCATTCTTCACCTGGTTGACTCGATAGGTTCCTGATTCGACAGGAACCCATGACAGCAATTGCACTAGCCATCGCGGTGTGATGGCTGCCAGCTG